>Ga0213822_1000780_pt1 | contig 21657 bp, 21 predicted proteins | sample MC6MC0908MG_FD_179872 | JGI IMG/M metagenome (GOLD analysis project Ga0213822, IMG submission 179872) | Enriched soil aggregate microbial communities from Iowa State University, Ames, United States - MC6-MC0908-MG | ecosystem: Environmental > Terrestrial > Soil > Unclassified | place: USA: Iowa...
CAGGCGGTACACGGCCAGGGCCAGGTTGTTGGCAACCAGCGAGTCGGCGGTGGAGAAGAAGCCGAGGTTGCGCATCACGATGCGGCGCTCGTCATCACTGAGGCCCTCAGGCGACTTCCACATCGCAATATCGGCACTCATGTTGACCTCTTGCGGCATCCAGTGATTGGAGCAGCCATCCAGGTATTTCTGCCAGGCCCAGTCGTACTTGAACGGTACCAGCTGGTTCAGATCCGCCCGTGCGTTGATCATCTGCTTTTGCCCGACTTCAACTCGGCTTTTGTAGCCCTCGGTGATGTCAGTATCGCCAGCGCTGACACGCAGCTTTTCCAGATTGGCTTTAGCAAGCGCAATCACGTCAACGGAAACCGGCTGCGGGCTTGCAGCGGCTGCAGGGGTCGTTGGTTCATCCCAACTGAGCATGGCGTTTCTCCAGAAAAGTAAAGGGCCGAAGGCGTATGTCGACCCTTTCAAGTGTAGGTACCAGGAGCTAATTGTGCCCCTTTCTGGATCCATTGTCCCTGAGCAGCCTGACCAATGGCAACGATTCACGACAATTGACTTCAAGACATCCTGGTCAGTTTTTCGGTTAGGTTCAGAGTGACAAGCTTCAATGACACCTCAACATCCAGGTCAGTAGGTGGCTCCCAATTTCTACCATCCTCTCGGATGCATGCTGTGATTTGGTCTTTCCATCCATAAAAGCAGGATCGGCCAATTTCTGATCGAAGCCTCTGCTCGTGCGCCTCGAGCGATTGCACATACAGAGGCTCTCGAAGTTTTACTCGCCCACTCGCTTTAAGATCAAACCCGAGCTTCGCAAGACGCCGTCGGCTAGGTTTATAGAACCGTTTTGGATAGGTCGCAGTCCAGGTGTAGGAAAGCACGGCAGCTGGGTTGAGCTCAGACTGCTCCGTCAACGCCCTGGCAACTTCAACAGAAAGCTGTCCACCTTCTGGCAAATCCATCAGATAGCGCCAAAGCAAATCCTCATCAGCGTCATCCAGGCCCAGATCCTTACTCACTGCTGCCAGGCGTGTCGCCAGGTCATCACACACATTTCCAGTCATGCAGCTATCTTCTCTTCCAAATGCACGAAGAGATTATTTTGGGTCAGTGCTCTCAAGATGTCGACAGCCTGGGTGATCGTCACCCTCCGGATCACTCTGGGAATGCCGGCGCCGTAATCAAGAAGCGAGATGAGGCCCTGCCCCATCATCGTGACCCCGTACCTTGAGCCACCGCTCTTGAGCCTCACAGCAAAGAGCTTCGTCTCAGGTGTAGCACCAGGAGGGATTTCCGCCCTGACCTTTATGTCTTCTACCATGAGGTTGGCTCGAGCCAGATTCTCGCACAATCGTGCTAGCTGCTTGTTTACGTACGCCATGTCCACGGCACTTACCCCCTATCGGCGAGGCGTTCCTAGCCTGGCCGACCTTCACAATTCAATAGACAATCCGGAGTCCTCCGGAGGCCCCTCATCTCGACCCAGGTGGGTGATTGAGTGAATCCCTAGCTAACCAGCCCGGTTGTGGGCCGCGACCATCTCAGCGGCCTGGACAGACACCCCCTGTGCGATGACTCACAGCGTTGACCGAGCATCATTGAGTAGGGATCAGCCAGGCTCTCCTCGATCTCTTCTTTCTCACTTCCTAAGCACACCTGGATCTGAGGTGCGTCGAGCTCAGCACATTGTCCATAGTCGCCCAGGGGCCACTCACCGCATTGGATCTCTGGGTGCATCTTGGGCAGAGCCTCGAGGAGCTCGATTCGATTCATGGGTTTGGATTCATTGATATGCATCACGGGCGCCGTCCGCAGTGGTGGCTCTGGGTCTCCGACACAGTCCTTCGGCCAAGCGCTAGCAACAGAGCAACCCTGATTCCGGAGGAGGAAGGGTCTTGGCCGGCAAAAAAGTTGTCGCTCACTGAAGTGGCCCTAGTCATACCTGTCGAAGCTCCATAGGGCCCGAATACATTGGGGTTGAGCCACAAATTCGTGGTGGCTATTTCCCATAATTCTACACCTCTAGCGTTTATCATCCAAATTTTTTTCACTTTTTTTGAAAATACCCCCCTTGAAATTTTTTTTGCCAGACGGAGTATATATATTGATTCCAAAAGCAAAGCAGCTCTCCTCCACCCAACCCATCTCTACCTGGCTCACGCAGTACTGCGATCCTGAGATACCACTGCCCTTCGGGCATGAACAGATCTGTTTTTGCTCTTGATCTGGCTGTGGGTTGATGGGTGATGAGGCCGTAAGATCGAATGGTGGGTTTGAGGGCCGTGACCAGATCGGCTTCTTTGCAGCCTGCAAGGCTGCAGCTAAGATTTTGATTACAAACAGCTGTTCGCGCTGCTCATTTTTTGAGCAGCCCCCAATATATGGTGATTTTGACTAGCCAAAGAACACTACATATTGTGTTTCTGATGAGGTTAGCCATCTCCATTGCTCAACTGGTTGACCCACCCAGCAGCTTTGGGGCTAATGATCCTCACTCTCACTAAGCCTCAGCCGCGCTGCTCGCTGGATCAGCCGCTCCTACGGATCCGGAAGATAAGCCGCTCCGTTCGGAGCCGGAGAACATCAAAAACTCAAGCCGTGCCTACGGCACCGGAATGCTGGCATGCAAACGCCCTTAAGGCTCTCAAGATCCTGGTGACTTGGACTGCGCTGCAGCCGCGCTCCGCGCCGGATTGTTCGCCTCCCTATAGGTGATAGCGTCGATAACGCTGCTGCCTCACGTCCTAACAGAGCCTCCGCAGATGCTGCTCACAACCCTCCCCCGATTTCTTCGTTGGCTGTGCCTGCTACACTGCAATATGTGTTTTGCTTCAATGCTTTGGAGGGCTGCTTTCTTGTAAGAAACACGGCAATTGGGTACGCTCTCACAGTTCTCACGGAGTCTAAAATTTGAGCATGAGTCGCGGCAGGAAATTGATGGCAACCGGTCTAGCGCTAATGATGCTGGGTGGCGGAATGATCGCGTTAGCCAAAATGGCTTCAAATTCAGTTCCAGGCAGCTCTTCATCCTACACTCCCCCTTATCGCAGCGTGGCGCCGGCTCCAGCCGGTGCTGATGCTGTTGTATTTTTTTGGTACGGGTGCCCGCATTGCCTGAAGCTTGAAGAGCAGTTCCGCCAATTCGATTTCTCCGGCACGGCTAGCTCTCTGGTTACTGAGTCGGGCCGTGGTGTTTTCGTGCGTAAGGTTCCAGTGGTGCTAAGCAGTTCCTGGGAGCTTGATGCGCGTCTCTATTACGCACTCCAGGCATTGAATTTCAGTGACGATGGTCATTTCAGGGTAATGAAGCGCTATGGCAAGCATCGACCGACTAGCCTCGAATCTGTCAGGGCCCTGCTTATGTCCGGAGTCCTTGATAAAGAGCGCGAAGAGAACCCATCTTTCCGCTCAACCGCTGACCAGGTCATAGAGCTTCTGTACTCACCCGGTATCGATGCCAAGATCTCCGAGTCCCTAGCTTTGACTCAGGCAATACGACTTGATGGCGTTCCATCTGTATTGGTCGGCAGAGACAAGCTGCTTGAGCTTGGAAACGGCCTCGGTTATCACGAACTGATGATGGCCACGCTGGATCTACTAAGGGGCCGTACTGGTGCCAACTGACAACATCACGCATCAAAATCACAAGTACATAACGATTTGTGAGAGGACTGTCAGGGTTAAGATCGAGCGCGGAGATGACGTTCACCTAAAGCATTTTCAAATCCGAAGCTATCTGACCTTAGCTGATGCAATGAAAGCTGCAATTAAGTGGAGAGATGAAGTGCATCTCCGGTGTTATGGCATTCCCGTTCTGGAAAGGGTTCACCAGCTCACCCGACGCAAATCCAAAAAAGAGCACACAGATCCTAAAACTGGTGAATCGCTCCCAATCCTTCCCCCAGGCCTTGCTTATGGATACCACAGAGGTCAACTGCTGTACGTTGTGGCCAGTTTTCAGCAGGACAACAGACCTCAAAGACGCCGTTTCTCCATCAAAAAGCTCGGAATCACCCAGGCGATTGAAACGGCCCAGAAATCACGACTTGATGGCCTTGAAACTGACCGGTAGATTATAAGTCTTATAATTATTGTAGAAATTGTACAATTATAAATAAAATAAGGGTCGCCACCTGGTGGTGCAGCTACAGTTTCCGAAGGTCTGACAGCCTTATTTTCGAAGTGTGCCATTTCTGGCGAAATCGTTGACAGTTTAGGCCATTTTTAAGCCAGATTTGGCGTAGCGCACGCCAAAAACGTGTGCGAATCCGCTTTTACCCTTTGTAGCTAGGCATTTCCTCTGCTCTGTGGTGAAGTGATCTGATTTGCTCACTTGGTCTGTGGTCTGGCATGCGATTTCTGTAGAGTATCTATATCCCATTGGAGGTAGATTAAAGGCCCGACTAGACGCCATAAGACAGTGGCTATTAACCATAATGGTTAATAGCTTGCTTAGCTATTTTCTGGTAGCCAAATATTGGTGGTAGCTGAAGATGAGCATGAGACTTCACAGGGAGTAAGTTTTCAGCTGATGTTCTGAGCCGTAAACTGTGCCTCAAGCCTTGCGATACTTGCCAATCGGTGTTTCACACATGATGACTGCGAGCTTCGCACTACTCTCTTGCGCTGAAAATAGTCGACCGCAGCAGATGATTGCGGTGTTTTCCGTTAAAATTTTACGACTGAACGCCGGTTTTTGCCTTTTGTTCATAAAGGAATCCAGCTATCGCGTATAGCGAATTTCTGTTTGTCAATGATTAATGTTATTCTTCATAAAAAATAAGAAGAAGGGCTCGACTTATGGAAATTCCAAAAGCCAAATACCCTCCACTACTGCCGAAAGAAGACGCCACCAAAAGAAAAGAATTGGTGGAATCGATGCTCAAAGAGATCGCCGAAGAGGTTGGCGAGTCGGCAGCGACAGAGCCAAATTTTGAGGCGGTACGCAACCGGTATCGGCTGAGTGTCAGTGTAGTGTTCTACAACGTCATTTTGGGGACGATCTTGATCCTGATCGGCTCCCTTTTCTATGGGTCTATGCCCGCACCGTCGGCCTCAGTAACGACCCAAGACGGTCGAATCATCGATATCTCTCCGCTGCGTCAGGAATAACTCTCGTGACTACTAATAAGAGCGGTCAAGCCGCCAAACCAGCATCCCCTGCGACAAAGACAGCACAGACTTCCCGACCCCAGCCTGGCAAGAAGGTGCCGTCTAGCAAAGGTCTTGAGGTCGTGAATTACCGCAACGATTTCTATCGCGACGGTAACAAGCGGATGTACGTTGCTGCGCTTGTTTCGATTATTGGTCTGTTCGGACAGGCGCTTATTGCCTACTCGTCCATTACCGCAAAAAATGAGCGCGTGTACTTCGCCACAGACCCGAACGGCTCGTTGATAAAGCTGATTCCGCTTGCCCAGCCTAACCAGAAGAACGAGGTTGTGGCCCAGTGGATGCAAAACGCCCTGGTAGACACGTTCAGCTTCAACTTCACCAATATCAACACCCGCTTGAACGAAACTACGATGCGCTGGTTCACCAAAAATGGTGCAAGCCAGTTCCTGCGCGAGATGAAGGACTCTGGCCATATGGACGTGGTAAAAGACGGCAAAATGATCATGAGTTTGACGCTTGATCACACCCCTATCATGATTGGCTCAGGTAACGCACCCGGCACGGATATTTTCACCTGGAATTTCCAGGCTGATGCGGTGTTGACCTTCAGAACTCAGAGTAAAGAGTACTCCAAGAAGGTCAGATTTACGGTCGCCGTGGAACGTCGGTCGGTACTAGATAACGTCGAGGGTCTTGGTATTGCCAAGATCGTGATGACAAATCGCTAGTAACTTTCTGTATCTGAATAACATTCTCGGCATTTGCTGGGAATGTTATTAGCTTTATTTCCATAAACGATTAATGTAAATTGACCGCAAATCTGCATGTACAGTCTGGAGGTCTACTAGATGCGTAAGTCGCCGCTGGTGATTGCGATGGCTTTAGCCCTGTATGGGACGCTCTCGCATGCTGCCGATACTTTTGATAAAGCGTTGGGGGCTGCGGCCACTGAACGACCTGAGTTGAAGATCAACATGGAGGAGCTTGGCGACTGGGATAAGAATATGACCGCCGCCAAGCGCAGTGCTTTAACTGGAGCTCTGTATGAGGAGCAGCAGTTGAAGGATCTGCGTAAGCTGATCCAGGCAAACGAAGTTGAGAAGGTTAAAGAGAAAACGCTACGCAAAGAAATGCCGCTTGAGCCTTCAGAAATCAGCGACCTCCGTAAGCGGCTGGCCAAGACTGAGAAGGCTGTCAACGAACCAATTTATGGTGATACCTCGTTCCGTATTCGCAATATCACCTACAACCCAGATTCCAATCTGCCTCTGTCGATTTCTGTGGCACCAGGGTATTCCGCGCAGGTTGAGTTCTATGACTCTTCAGGCAAGCCGTGGCCGATTCGAAAGGACGGTGTGGTTGGCGATAGCGAATCCTTTAGCAAGCGCGTTATGGGAGAAGACCGGCACATTGCGTCTTTTTCGCTCAATCGGAGTTACAAGGAGTCGAATGCTGCTGTGATCCTTGAAGGCTTGCCGGCATCGATCCCTGTGCTACTAAAAGGTACCGCCGCAACCGTTGACGGTAGGATCACCGTAACGCTGCCGCGCCTTGGCCCAAATGCCGAGATCATGCCGATCTACCAGAACGAGATCGAAAACGTTTCGCCGGAGCTGGTCAAACTTCAGGGCGGTAATGCTCCAACGGGATCCAAGGCATTACGGGTTGCCGGCATCGTGAATGCTGAATCATGGTTCGATGGCACTTACTTGTATTTGTCGCTTCCTGGTCGCTTGCTCCTCCCTCCCCCGCTGAGCAGCTCGGTCAGCCCAACAGGGCGATACCTATACAAAGTAAACCCGACCCCAATGATCACAGTCTCAGTCAATGGTGAACGAAAAACAGGAACCATTGAGCGGGTCTACGAGACCGAGATTCGCCGTGCGCGAAGCGTTTTCGACAAGGAAAACAATAAATGACAGCGTTAGACAATTTGCGCAAAATTCCGGTCAAGACCAGGCTGATGATCGGCCTGGCGGTTACTGCGGTCATTCTTGCAGTGACGGTCACGTTCATCCGTTTGGGTAGTGCTGAGGAGAAGGTCGCCAGCGATGGCGCAGCTCGTGTGAGCATGCCTCCCTCCAAGGAAGAAATTGGGCGAGATAAGCCGACCGACGTTGTTCGCTTTGACGACAACACTGCTGTGGGCCAGCTCTACAGCCAGGACGAGAAAAAGAAGGTCGAGGAAGCTCAACAGAGTAATTCCAGCCATGTTGCGCAGGTTCGCTTGCGTCTAGATGCTCCGACAAATAACGCGCCTGTGGTGCCGGTCGATGCGCCGAAGCCTGTTGAACAAGATAAATTGGCACTCCTGCAGAAAGAGCGCCGTGAAATCAAAGAGAGCCAGGAGCGTGACCGCCAGGCCCGTGGAGGCTCAACGCCTTTCCAGGAAAACCCTTGGCAGACGTTGATCAGCGCCGAGAAGAACATGTCTATCGATTACGAAACGGCATTGTCGACGGCTCTGGGCGCCCTGAGACCATCAAAATCGCTTCCAATGCCGGCGTATGAAACGAACCTCAACGACTCGAAGGGCAACACCCGTGGATCATCAACATCCAGTGGCTCTGCAAGCTCGACGGGTTCAGGTGGATACGAGCAATACCTGAGCAGCAACGGCAGCAGGGCTGGTGCCGGAGGCAGCCAAGGCAACGGGCAGAAATCCGTGCAGAACGGATCGTCACACACTTCCTCGTTTGACCAGGATGCGGACGAAGAGCAAGCTGAGAACATTCCAGATTACCCAAGCGAGCGTATCGCCAAGGCCTCGATGACCAAAAATGTCGTCGCCGGCGCGATTCCGGTAGGCACTACCGCTTACTCGGTCTTACAGATTGGGGTCAATACTGACGAAATCAGCCCAATCAGGGCGGTTACCGTTGAAAAAGGCCGTCTCGAAGGCGCTGTCCTTACGGGTGAGCCTAAGCGTGTTGGTGAAAAAGCCCAACTAACCTTTACTAGCATGAGCCTGAAAGGTAGGAGTTACACGATCAACGCCATTGCGCTAGACCCCGACACCTATAGGTCAGTGCTGGCGGACGGCGTGGACAACCATACCTTCGAGCGCTACTCCAAGCTGTTCGTGTCCGCTTTTGTCGAGGGTTATGCCGATGCACTCTCTGGCACGCAGACCACTACAAACACGGACGGCTCATCGTCTCAAACAAAAGACCCGTTGCCTGACACCAGCTCGCAAATCAAAGTGGGTATCGGTGAGGTTGGTAAAAAGATGTCACCAATTTATGCTCGCGAGTTCGAAAGACCGCCGACAGTGACAATTGAGCCCAACAAAAGCATCATCATCATGTTCATGCAGGAGTTGGACTTGGAAAAACCTACGGCCAGCTAAATACAATGAGGTTGGGTGACCTGCCTCGTTGTTTTGGTATTCAAAGAAGATTAATATACATAAATTGACAAATGTGCCGGAGCTGGCTATGTCCCAAAACACTGATACCACTCACCCTTTTGACGATGAAAGCTTTGACACCGATCAAACGGGAGCTTTCTCCGATGACGCATTGGATGACGGCTTCACGAATGCTTCAGATGACACATCTGACCGCGCCGGATTCTCTGATGATGACGTAGACGCGTCCGGTTTCGATGATGCAGTCACTGGCGTCGATGAGGTTACCGAGCAAGAGCAATCTCAGCCGCAGCAAGCGGCACAAAAATCGTTCCTCAAGACCCCATTCGGCATCGCTGTGGCAGGTATCGCGACAGCTGCTGTAGTGGGTGTAGGTGTCGCTGGTTTCCGTCTCATGCAGGGTGGTGAGGAGGTCGACATCAATGCAGCGGTGCTGCCAGCGAATCCAACGGGCGAAGTCGCTGCAGGTGAAGTTGACTTTGGTGGTGCCCGCGAGCCAGTGGTTGCCGCTGAGGCCAAGGAAGTCGTGCCTGATGCTCAGCCACAGACTGCTGCCCAAGTTCTCAATTTGTCCAAGCCGGCATCGCAACCTTCTGCGCAGGTAATGCTGGACAGCCAGGCTCATAGCCCTACCCCTGCTCCTGTATCGGCCCCGGCGCTGGGAGCGCCAGTTAGCCCAGAATTCTTGGTTGAGCAAGATGAGCTGAAAAAGCAGCTTCAAGCGCAGAAGGCGACGTCTGAGGAGTTGTCCAAGAACGTTGCTGCGTTGAATCAGTCGCTGTCTCGCCTCTCCACGATGGTTGAAAAGGGCCGTGAGAGCGACATCCTACTCACCGAGCAGGTGAAGGCGATCAGCGATCAGCTGGAGTCGAACAAGGCGCCGGCAGCCCCGGTCGTAGCAGCTGAGCCTGGCAAGGTACAAACGGAGCCAGCAAAAGCGGTTGCAGAGAATGCTAACCCTCATCCGAAAGCAGCGGGCCGGGTGCGAATCCCTGGCCTCCATGTTGTCGACTCGACGTCCTCCGGGAAAATGGTCGTAGTGAAGAAGGTCAACAATGGCCGTGTTTTCACCATGTTCCAGGGCGAGCTGATCAACACGCCTAAGGGGCAATTCAGGGTTAACGAAGTCCTGGATGATGGATCGTTACTGCTTGTCGGTGACATTTATTACATCGACCGGATTGTTGAAGACTATGCGGAGGTTCGACGCGCAGCGAAGCCGCAACCTGAGCCGAAAAAAGCGGTAGAGGCCAAGAGGGAAGCTCCAGCAAAAGCCACAGAACCAAAAGTAGCCAAGATTAGCGTATTGAAAAACTATACGCTGAATGCGGTGTACGGTGGTGGAAAGTCGTTTGGTGTTGTTACCAATACCGGCGATTTCAAAACCCTTAAGATTGGCGATAGTGTTCAAGGCATTGGTACTGTTCAGGGTCTGGATGCCAATGGCAACTTGAAAGTCGGCAACTCCATTATCGAGTCGGTTTACTGATTCAGTTAAGTGGCGCACTTACAATAAAATTTTGTTTGGCGCCACTTGCCTTTGTCAATTTATTGATTTAATTTAGAACAAAGTTCTGTAAAGACCTTCATAAAAACAACAACAAAGGGGCTTTTCATGTATATCTCGAAAAAGCATACCGCCTTGATTTCGGCTCTTGCCGTGGGCGCGTGCCTTGCTATGTTCGTCGGCGATGCGAGTGCCGCTCCGAACATCACTACTGTCGGCTCGCAGTGGAAAGTCCAGCTCAACGGTATCCTTGGTATCGGTAAACTGGTCTTCGGCGTTGTCGGCTTCTTCATGTTCGCTGCTGGCCTGTTCTACTTCTACAAGGACAACAAACAGCAAGGTCAGGGCCACCTCAAGACCGGTATCATCGCGATGCTGGTGGGTACCGGCCTCATGATTATCCCTTGGCTGCTTGGCCTGTTCACTGAATCCGTCGCGAGCGGTGAAGGTGACAAGGCGGTTCAGAAGACGCAAGGCACCGACATCTAAGTCGGCAACAAAAAAAGGGTGGCCGAGGCCACCCTTTTTGCATATAGGGGTGATGACTTTGAAACTGCTTCCAATTCGTTTATCTGTGAAACGCGGAGCCTTTCGCTCTGACGAGCCCTCCCCGCCTATTTCTGATGCTGTATATCGTTCGGCACGGGAGCAGGCACTCAAGCGCGATGATTACACCTGCAGATTCTGCGGATTCAGAAACGCTAAAAACGAAGTCCATCACGCGAATGATGACCACAATGACCATTCCTCCGAGAATCTGATCACCGCCTGCGTTCTTTGCCATATGGCCCATCATATTGCGTTTGCTGGGATTAAAAACAGGGGGATGCTAATTTACCTTGACGGTCATCCAATTGACCAGGGTGGACTCAACCAGCTTGTTCGAACCCTGTGGATTGCCGAAGCAACGGCTAAGGGTGATCTAAATCACACGGCGAAGCAGCTTCTATCCAGGTTGGAGCGTGCAGAGATCCTTGCGGTTCAGAAACTTGGGTCATCAAGTCCTACAGTTATTGGCGATTACATGTCAACGCTGACCGATGAGAAGTATGCTGCGCGTGATGAGGCGTTGCGCGGTATCTATTTGCTACCAAAACGATCAGCTTATACAAACCACATCACTGCCTGGATTAAGGACAGCAAGCAGTTCATGCCTGACGATTGGATTAAGAAGGCTGAGGAGAAGTTTGCGCAGTGGAGTGAATCTGTATAATATTTTCGCGAAGATCATGACTCCACAGTGTATGGAGAATTTCGACCCCAAATTGGAGGGTCGGGCAATGAATGATCAGCGTCCGACAGCACATGAAAAAAATAATAATAGGTGTGTGTATTTTTGACGACCCGAAAGCCCCGCGAGCGGGGTATTCGTCGGTCGATGGTAGCGCAGCGCAGTATGTAGCCGGCCATCATGAGCTAAGCACTGATACGTTGTGGGTTACCAACCTGGAGTTCCCTATATTCAAGGAGCTCAACTTTTTGCGCCTGCGTCATTTGACTCAGGATCAGTATTTCCGCACGAGCATTCGCCTGCTGCAAACCGAGCTTGGAATCACTGATCACAAGCGCCTCGCTGAATTTTTGTCGAAGCTATTCACGCGCACTGCTCAGGCTGGCATGAATGGATTTGGCGTTGATCCAACGAATTACAATTACCGCTACCACCAGGCGTTAAGCTCCCGGTTGCACATCCCAGGGATGCACGAGCCGTTACAGGGCCTGGATCCTAACGCCATTCAGCTGGCTATCGATCATTCCACTCAAGAAAACCAGGCCATGTCCGGCGTTAAGCGACCTGATCGCAGTAGCCCGGTCACATTTGGTTTTCCACGCGACGCCTACGGCCAGTGGCTGATCTCGCGGGTATACCCCGTTGGCAACGTCTGGAAGACGGATGGCATCGGCAAAGAGTTCACGTGCGGTACGCGAGATGGAAAGAAGCTCGCACTTACGGACACCTTCATCAAAAAGCTAGGTGATTACTTCCGCACCAACGCCAGGGCGACGTTCTTCCGGATTTCGGTGAAAAGCCACGAGCCTTCTCACCGTGCGTTCGCCTCTTTTGGCGCCGGCTCACGTGAACCGCGTGTTTGGGTGACCTGGCCTGAGCTGCTTGAGCTTCTCGAGTATTCCGTGGTGACGATTTTTGATTCGATGAGCACGACGGCGGGCACCATTCGTGAGCACCTTCCCGAGTATTGCCAGGCAACGGGCTTCGGGCTCGCTGAAGGGCTGCTCTTTGAAAACCTGTACGTAGCCCTAGCCTCACCCGTGAACAAGCGCAATACGGCTCTTGGCGCGTATCTGAGGGCCTATGACCGGGCAGCTTGTGGGCGAATGGCTGCCGCATTCCACAACGCAGGATTTGTGGTGGGCTCATACAGCTCCGGGCGAGTGGTCTTGTTCATCAACGAAGGCCAACGCGAGAGGGCCAGTGAACTGGCGCTCGAACTAGGTATGTTGCCGCCATTGGCGAAGGAGGCTAGTGATGTACAGCTTTAATGATTCCTTCGTTGCGCTGCAGCGCAACTGCCAATCCAGCACCACGTTCATGCTGGTGAAGGCATTGAAGGCCAATGGGCTTTCTCTGACCGCCCTGGCTGAATTCGATCAGATTGCTGACTTTCCTGCAGATGTCGCCCTTGATCCGCAGTCAAGGGAAAAGCTCGTCGCTGAACTGTTGAGCAAGTCCCTAAATGTCGTCGCCCAGGGGGGTGCACAGTGAGTATCGGCTACACGCTATCAGGCTTTATCAACAAGATCTTCAAAGCGAACGTGATGGACTACTGCCAGATCGAAACGGCATCTGGCTTGGTCAACCCGTCGACAGGCGCTTGTCATAACCTGGTTACCCGCGACGGCGGCCTGATGACCATGTTCGAGATTAAGGGTTTGTTCGGCATCGTAGGTGAAGACGCCTTCCTGTCTCAGTTGCAATCACTGGTTGAGGGTTATTCTGCGGCCCTTGAGCGCCCCGGCCATCGTCTGCAGTTTGTGTTCAGGCGAGACCCCTTGAACTCGAAAGAGGCTATTCGTACCTCGATCAAGGGTGCGATCAAGACCATGCAGAGACTCAACTTGGATCTTGAGGGCATGATCAACGAACGCGGTGATCTTCTTGAACGCAAGACGGTGCTAGAAACCTGTCACCTGGTGATCACCACCTACCCTTCCGCACTTCACCCAGACATTCTCAAACAAGAGACGAAAGAACGCTCGGCAAGCAGCCTCAAGAACGGTGGATTGAAGCCTGGCGCAATGGCGCAGTCGCTGAATACTGAAATGCCTGGGCTGGAAATGGTGCACTCTGGCTTCGTCACCCAGATCATCTCCAAGCTGGAGGAGCGTATTTCTGTTTCGCAGATGAACGTTCACCAGTTCTTGCATACGATTCGTAAGCAAATCACGCAATTCGATGTGAGCGACCAATGGAGGGCAATTCTCGCCGGCGAGCCTGTGATGGCCGCGAGGCTGGTTGAAGAAGTGCCTGTTGCCAGCGATATCTCGCACATCATGGCCCCGGAAATCAGCCACCAGCTCTTCACGCGTGAACCCAAAGTCCACGCCAAGGACAACACTCTGGTTGACATTGGTGACTGGGTCATTGCCCCAATCATGGTTGACCAGAGGCCGCAGGATCCTAAGCCGTTTGCCAATCTATTCTCGTCAATTGACAGAAACGTGCCCTACCAGATGTCGTTGGTCATCGATTCGGGCCATAACCGAATCAAGCAGACTATCTCAACCAAGAAGACTTTTGCGTCGTTCGTGGCCTTTGCTTCGAGTGACAATGCTCTGATTCGTGATGCGGCAGAAATGCTGCTCCAGGCGGCTACGAACAACACTTTGGTAAGCGGGCAGATTACGTTCTCGACCTGGGGACGCACGCTAGAAGAAACGCGCCGTAACCGCTCCAAGCTGCGTTCAGCAGTCGAGGCATGGGGACAACTGCAAGTCATTGAGGAGCGTGGAGACGCTATCGAAGCTTGGTTTAACACCTTGCCGGGGTTTTCTGCCAAGCACCTGGCTACGGCTATTCCATTCACCGTGACCGAAGCATTAGGCATGGCGCCCCTGACCAGGCCCGTTTCGCCCTGGGCGAACGGCACCATGCTCTATCGAACCATCGATGAGAAGCTGTTCCCTTATCTGCCTGGCTCAAGCCTGCAGAACGCCAATATGGAGTTGGTTTTTGCGCCCCCAGGCTTTGGTAAGTCTTTTTATCTGGCGGCGGCCAACATGGGGCTTATCACGAGGCCGGGTAACGAGATTCTGCCGCGTATCGGCATTGTCGACATTGGCTTCTCGTCTGCCATGTTCGTGGACATGGTTAGGGATGCCCTTCCCGACAACCAGAAGCATCTCGCACAGTCGTTTAAGCTGGAGATGGATCCAAAGTACGCTGTAAATTTCTTCGATACCCTGCTTGGTTGTGAGAAGCCACTTTCGGTTGACCGGGAGTTTGTGGTCAACATGATGACTTTGCTGTGTACGCCAGCAGGTGGGCAGGCGCCTAATCGTTTGGCAGAGCTTGTGTCTGCGCTGGTTGACGAGATGTACAAGTATTTCTCGAGGGATAACAACCCGAACTACTACGAGCCTGGTATGGACGTCAGGGTCGATAAGGCCATCGAAGATCATTCGATTCGCCTGCGGCATAACATCAGCTGGTGGGATATCGTGGATGAGCTCCACCTCAAGGGGCTTTCCTACGAGGCAACGCTGGCTCAACGCTATGCGGTACCAACCTTGAGTGACGCGACGAGCGTGCTGTCTCGAGCGAGTGCGATCAAGGACATCTACGGATCGTCCATGGTCGACAACGGTCAGGAATCCTTGATCGATTACCTGAACACAATGATTAACTCGGCGGTGACGGATTATCCGATTCTGTCGATGCCAACAGTGTTCTCACTGGGTGAGGCGCGAATCGTGGCCATCGACCTGATGAGTGTGGCGCGTGAAGGCTCTGCCCAGGCTGATAAGAAAACTGGTGTTATGTACCTCTATGCGCGTCAATTGATATCAAAGGATTACTACAGAAAAGTCGTCCACACGATTCCGGATATCCCGGACAAGTATAAGGCCTACCACCAGCGGATCATAGAACGCGACGAAGCGGTGCCTAAGAAATTCTGCATGGATGAATTCCACCGTACCAGTGCAGTTCCAGCTGTTCGCAAACAGGCTGCGGTCGATATTCGAGAGGGTCGAAAGTACGACGTTCATGTATCCCTCCTGTCGCAGCTGCTGGAGGACTTTGACCCCTCAATGGTCAAGCTGGTCAACAACATCATCATTCTGTCGAAGGGTATCTCCGAGATGTCACTGAAGGAGATTCGAGATCGATTCTCCCCTTCCGAGGATGCCATCAAGTACATGAATCGTTGGCTCACCGGCCCTGGCCCCGAGGGCTCGAGCATGCTGTATATCGGTCAGCTGATCAGTGAAACTGCTCCAAAAATTGAACAGGTATTGCGCTTGACGCTTGGCCCAACGGAGATCTGGGCGTACTCAACGACTCCTCAAGACGTATCGTTGCGTAAGCGGATGTCGGACAAAATCGGTCTGAGCAATGCCCTGGCAATTCTATCAACTGCGTATCCGAAAGGCTCCGCAAAAGCCGATATCCAAAAGGTTTTGGCAGACAACGCATCGTCGCTTGAGTCTTCAGATGGCAACCACAACATGTTTGACGTGCTGGCCGATAGACTTATTAAAGAATATGGGAAGCTTATTGATCCGACAAAAATCCCGGTTGCCGGATAATTCATGTTCCCATAATATTGCGGCAATTATGAGAGAGAGTTTCAACTCTCCGAGGTGAAAAAGATAATGAAATCCCGCTACCTGCTGTCATCAATTGCGGCGGCGCTTGCCTTAGCAGGCTGTGCATCGAACCAAACCATCCGGGCCACCAACGTCTTGGTCACCCCACCGGCTGACCCAATTACGGAAATGCGCGCCGTAGCGGTCGAGGCGCGTGATGAACTTCGCCTGTTAGCGAAGATCTCTGATGCCACCACTGCCCCAAGCCTGACCAAAGAGCAGATCGCACAGCGAGAGTTCCAATCAGTACATGTGCCTATTGGCTTCGAGAAGATCGCTCAATTTGCTTATACCGGCACAGCCACAAAAGCGGCTGAGGCGCTGGCGCAGGTCGCAGGCTACAAGTTCCGCACGCTTGGTGAGCGTCAGCCTAACGAACCATGGGTCACGATCAACATAAACCAGCTGCCACTCAATGAAGCTCTGAAGGAGCTCGGGGTGCAGACCGGTAGTGCAATGCGGGTGGAAATTCATGAGGAAACCACTCCTCCACGTATGGTCGTTGTCTACAAGAAGTGAGGTCGACCATGCTTAAGCCATTAGCACTTGCTGTAGGGCTCCTGATCGGATCTTCAGCAGCCTTCGCTGAGGTTGTTCCTGGCGTGCAAGACGGTGCGTTGACGCTGCGTGAGCTGCAGTCGCTGCACTACACCCCTGGCATGGCCATGGCCGGCGATGACGACATGACGAATAAGCGCCTGCAAGCCATGAGAGATGCAGCCATGGCTTCAGGCGCTCAGCATGCGTACGTGCAGACGATGAATCAGCTGCGCCGGCAGTTCCAGGCTGAGGCTGAATGGCTTGATCAGATCTGGGCCTTCAAGGATCTGATGCGCCTGGCGACACCTGGCGAGAAGTCGCTCTATTTCCTGCCTGCTGTAATTGTTGAGTCCGATGACGTGACGTCGCATTCCGACGACAACAACCGGATTCTGGTCTCTGGTAAGTACTACCAGATCGTGAAGCGCGAGCGCTTGGTAACCAACCCACCGGATTGGCGCGAGTACCTCATGATTGACCTGCCGGTTGACGTGTCTAAACCAGTGGGTGCATTGCTACCAAAAACCCCTGAGGAGCAGCAGCAGTGGTCTGACTGGGCTTCAGAGGGGTGGGAGGCTGGCATTCTTCAGGCAAACGCTGAAATGGTGGCGCGTACCCGCAACCTCGGTACCGACTTCATCGGTATGGTCAAATACCTGAGGCTGGTTAAAAACAAGCAGCTGACCCCGTCATACGTGGCGTCTCAGTATCGTAACAAGGTCAACCAGGGTAGCAACTTGCACCTGAACCAGCGCACGTTTGCGATCACTGCCCCGGCTGCCTTCAACGGCAACGAGAAGGATTGGGTGCCGCTCGACCTGGATCCACGGGCTGGCTACCGCACACCAGATGAGGTACGTGCGATCAACAATGGTCGATAATTGCCGAAACGACTGATTTAACAGGCTGACAATAAAAAAAATAGGCCGAATGTGACAGAGCAAAATGACTATACGGTTGAGATACCGCCGAGAGCAGACAACGTTCAGACGCTGGAACTGCTTCTCAAAAAGATGGTGACGATTGGCGCATCCGACATGTTTCTGTTGGGTAGTGGTGAGGTATGCGCGACCCTGTACGGAAGGGTGGTTCGGCTCACCCGTCGTCGCTTGAGTGACACTGAAGTCATGCAGCTTCTCAGCCTTATTTACAACACCAGTGCCCAGTCATTGCTGGGCTCTCAATCGCCAATCGACACGACTTACGAGTTTTATGATCAACCGACAAATTCGGAAGATCATCGCAAGCGTTATAGGTTCAGGGTCAACGCCGTAGGTTGCTTGCGCTCAAGCCGGGATAGCCTAACGGTTACAATGCGTACCATCCCCTCTGCCCCGCCGCCATGGCAGCAGTATGGTATCGAGCCCGAAGTTATTGAGATCACCAGTAAGCTTGTTCAAGGCTTGGTGTTGATGGTTGGTGGTACCGGGCACGGTAAGTCGACAGCGCTTGCCTCAATCCTTCGCGAGAGGATTGAAGGGCCGGACAAGCATTCCGTCCTGGTGACTATCGAAGACCCTATCGAATTCACCTATGACGAGATCTTCGCTCCAGCGGCAATCATTACCCAGATGCAGATTGGGTTGAATCTGAAGAGCTTCTACCATGGCGTGAAAAACGCACTCCGAATGGCACCTAAGGTGATTTTGGTCGGTGAGGCTCGAGACTTCGAGACTGTTCAGGCGGCGCTATCGGCTGCGATGACCGGTCACACTGTATTCTCCACTGTTCACTCCAACGATGTGGCATCCACGTTCCAGCGGCTGGTGTACACCTACCCTGGGAACATGCAGAACCAAGCCAAGCTGGACGTGCTTCAGCCAATGTCGCTAGTCATGGCTCAGCGCCTAGTGCCTACCGTCGACGGAAAGCGAACAGCGCTTCGCGAGATCCTGACCCTCGACCAGGCTGACAAAAACCGGTTACTGGAAGCCAAGGATTTACCTAGTGAGGCTTTTAGACTACTCGACGCTAATGGCAAACCCATGGTCGCGTCAGCGCTTGAAAAGTATAAGGAAGGCTTGATCAGCAGAGATACTCTGAAGATGATCGAGTTGAACTATTCAAGTGTTAAAGCAGAGTTGAAGGGGTGAAAATGACATCATCTATTTCCCCTGAAGAACTTTTGACAAGTTTCCAAAATTCGTCGCTGGAAGCATGTTTTCTAGATGGCTCAATCTTTTTTTTGGCCAACAAATCGTGGGGTATTCGCTGATGGCTGCCCACTACATAACCCGCAGACCAAGGCTTGGGCCCATTGACGCGCAGATTGTGTACCCGCTCCTGCTGCTCATGATGCATCCAAGGCTTTGGACTCTTTACATATTCATTGTCATGACCCTCTTCCTTTGGTACCTGTCGCGCAAAGGAGTGAACATCATGATGATGGGTCGAATTGTTCGGCGTTGGCTTGTCGGAAAAAGCCGACAGATACGTTCACCATGGCGCAGAAACTTAGATATGTAAAAATCAACTTTGTTTCTGTACGCTTACATAATACTATACCGCTATAAAAATTAGAGGACATTCCAGAATGGCCCGCAAAGTAAGTATCCTAGCCGCCACGTTGGCTGCTCTGGTGTGTGCCCAATACGCCGCTGCCGAGCTGTACATTTCGCCTGTTCTGCGTGCTGCTGTGCAGCCGGCTACTCCTGCGCCTACCCCGCGCCCATATGTGGCTCCCCTGGCGGTTAAGCCTTTATCGACGCCCGTTTCTACGCCTGCGCCACCGGTGACTCCATTAGCAACGCCTGTAGCATCAGTGGCGGACAACGCGCTGTATGGGAAAAGCGTTCCGCTAAAAGTGGCGCTTGAAAACCTGGTTCCGGATCGAAACTCATGGTCTGTCGTTTACGAGCCTGGGACTGAAGATCGGAAGGTTTCCTGGAGGGATGCGCGTGATTGGCGTGATGCTATTGCCCAGATCAGCCGTAACCATGGCTTAACGATTGGCATCAATGAGCAGGCTAAGCGCATCGCGGTAACCTACTCGCCAGGCATGAACGCAAAACTTGTACAGCCTGGAACGAACGTCTGGCAGCTGAAGGCCGGAATTTCGCTGCGTGAAAACCTGATTGCATGGGGTAAACAGGCCGGCTGGCAAGTGGATTGGTCGCGCACGGTTGTCGACTATCCGATTGATCACCCGGCAACCCTGGTTGGGCAATTCTCGGGTAAAGATGGCGTCGTCGACCGCCTGCTGTCCGCCACACAAAACCGTGAATCACCGCTGATCGGTCGCTTCTACACCGGTAACAAGGTCGTGGTGATCGAAGAGTCTGGCTACAAGGCTCAGGACGCTACCAGCGTCAATGTGGATAAATCTCTCTAAGGCTCAGGGTAGTGAACATGAACGTGAAAAAGAAAGCCTTCCTTGCAGCTCCGTCTGCCCTCGCCTTTGCTATTGCGGCAATCAGCGGGTGCAGCACCGTGGTCGACAAGTCCTATGACGCTGTGCGTTCGGACATGGGGGCCGTGAAAGAAGAGATCAAACACAATGGCAACCTGAAAAAGAGCTCAGTCGTTGAGACCGACGACATCTGGCTTGGTGGTGAACCCTTCAAGGTCTCCGACTCGGCAGCTGCGCCGGCGATACTGAAGCGTAACGTGGCGTTCAAGCAGCTCGACCCAATTTCCGTTGGCGACCTGGTATCGATGCTCAGCATGGATCTCGGGGTCAAGATCATCCTCACGCAGGATGCGATTGAATACACCTCCCGCAGCGCTGAGCAGTCCAAAGCCGCCGCCAAGTCGGAAGCACCTAGCGCGGCTGGTGACTTGGAAAGCAGTATTTTCGGGCAGATGGCTTCGTCTGGAAACATCGGTGCGGACACCAAGCTGACCCTCGATTTCAAAGGCTCGGTTGAGCAGTTGCTGAACGTGGTAGCTGGCAAAACCGGCCTGTTCTGGCGCTATGAGTACGGTGAGATCGTAATCAAGCGCAATGAGACAAAGTCCTATGTGATCGACATTATCCCCGGCAAGACTGAGTTCTCCTCAGAGATGAAGTCTGACTTGGCGTCTGGCGACGAAAGTTCTGGTAGCTCGGTGCATAGCACCAAGAGTGAGATCAAGCCCGATGGCGCCTGGGAGGCCCTAGACAAGTCCCTGCAGACGATTCTGAGCGACAGCGGCAAAATCGCTTACGCCGAGTCTGTGGGCACCATCACGGTCACGGATACTCCGCAGGTGCAGTCACGAGTCGCCGAGTTCATCAAGAACGTCAACGGCATCGCAAGCAAGCAAATTGCGGTCAAGGCGGACGTTTATGAAATCACCTCTGACGAGAACGGCGCCTTTGATACCAACATCATGGCCCTATACGACTGGAAAGGTGACCTCAATCTCGGTTTCGACGGCCAGAAGCTTTCCTTCGGCGTAGGCTCGAAAGACAAGGCTACTGACAACAAGTTCTCGTCGACCAGCCAGGCGACACTTGACCTGCTGCGCACGAACAAAAACGCCAGTCTTGTGACCTCCTCCACCATCTATGCAATGAACGGGCAAGCCACGCCGTTCCAGCAAATGGACGAAATTGGTTACTTGGCGCAGGTTACGGTGACCCAGGGGGAGAACGTTAACCCACAGTCCTCCCTGACGCCTGGCAAAACCAGCCAAGGCTTCTCGATGATGATCCTCCCAAGGGTCATGTCTGACGGTCGTGTGATGCTGAACTTTGCTGTGGACTCCTCGCGGATCAACTCTATTGATGAGTACGGTACCGAGGCTCAAGGTAAGATCCAGCTGCCAAATCGCTCGACGAACAAGTACCAGCAGTTGGTTGCCGTGAACAGTGGTCAGCCGCTGATGATCGCCGGCCTGGAGCGTACTGAAAACACAGCCCAGATCGGTTCCAAGTTTGGTCGTTACTCCTGGATGCTCGGTGGCAACCAGAAAGGTGGCAAGCGCAAGGTTATGACCATGATCGTGCTGACCCCTTACATCATGCAGAAATAAGAGAGACCCCATGGAGCAAATCCTCGAAGTCGGTAGCCATCGCTACATCATCGGGCTGGAGTGGAACCCGCTCTCTGGCGCGGATCCGCTGCTGGCGGCTCGTACCTTGGCCAAGGCCAGGAAAAGCCCTTTGGGGTTGCTCCGCACGGTCACTGACAATGACGGGCATGTCATCCATCAGGTTGGTCTAGCTCAGAAAAAGGTCAAGGGCGTAATCCTGGCTGGCGCTGCGCATATTGCAAGCCAGGCGGGCAGTGCCGTGGCAATCAGCCGTCTGGATGAGCAGCTGTACTGGCTGTGCATCACAGATAATGGTCGAGTATTGCCTGGGTAC
>Ga0213822_1000781_pt1 | contig 21614 bp, 25 predicted proteins | sample MC6MC0908MG_FD_179872 | JGI IMG/M metagenome (GOLD analysis project Ga0213822, IMG submission 179872) | Enriched soil aggregate microbial communities from Iowa State University, Ames, United States - MC6-MC0908-MG | ecosystem: Environmental > Terrestrial > Soil > Unclassified | place: USA: Iowa...
TTTTGATTTTTTCTTACCTAGGTTGCCTTGGTTATATTTATGTTTAAGCCTTTCAATTACATATACTACAATTCCTCCCACTATTACAACAGGCGCAATTGCCATGACTAACCCCATGTTAGAATCTCCTTTCACTTTTTAATCAGATCATACCTGCTACTTAAAATTTTATTCCCCTAAATGGCCCGATTGTTGAAAAAAAGCTAATGACGATTGTTCAACTTAACTCCCGTTACTTGAATAAGGAAAAGCGATCCCTCTTGGTTGAAGAATCGGACCCATTAGTTCAAGTAGGCACTAGTGCAACTTTTATTTATTTATCTACTCCTGCATCTATTTTCCAGCTATTTTGCAACTTCCGGATATAAATGATCTGACCAATGTGATATGCGTTATGAGTTGACACATTTCCGAGTATTGCCCACCATTTCACGTGTCCAGGATAACCATTAACTTCTCTCTCAACTTTTTCTTCAGATAATAACTCTTGCCAACGTATAAGCACCTCTAAAAGTTGTTTTTTTAAGTCAGCAAAAGTATGATTTTCAGGAATAATAAAGCTGTTATTATTATTTCCTATTGAAGGCACAGCATCAACGTGAGATTTTTAGTACCTTGTTTGCCATGTTTGATTCCAATATAGTAAATGCTGCACAATTTCAGCAATACTATTACTTTCTTCGTTTGGCTTCCAAAATGCATGTTCCTCAGACAATTTTTCTACTGAATCTGAAAATGGTAGGTACCAACTTGGGTCATTAGCATTTGCCAACAACTGATCCGATAAAACATCTTTTGCATGAACCATAACAAACACTCCTAATTTTTATTTACTGTTTTTTCTAAATCTCCATACAATGTTATCGAATTATATTCTACATAGTATATTGATTGTCCTGTTCTTATTAAGCTAACCGTTAGCTCAATAACAAAAAAAGATCGTCGCAGCGATCATAATCTTAAACTCTTGTACCCATTAGTTTAACAATGGATATGGAATGGTTAGAAAAGTCATTTAGTTGTCCATTTTTATGACAAATTCAAGACCCGTCGGTTTTGTTTTGAATGGAGTTTTACATTCTTTAAAGACAAATTTAATTTTAGAAAAATCGTTAGGTAAAGGTGGCGATACAATAAAAGTGTATGATGTATGCCCTCTTGAACCGCCGCCTCCTTCATTTCGGCAGTCGTAATCAGTCCCTTCTCCGTCGTCTATGGAAAGGTCAAACCAGTTATGCTCTGGAAAAACTCCAGGCATTTCACCGGAATCATCTCTATCAATGTTTAGATGAACAACACTGGCATTTTGGAATTGACGCACAAATGTTACCGAATAAAACAAATCATCTTTTTCAAATGATTTTAAGATTGGAATATTTTTAAGAAATCCTTCTGGCTCAACAATAGGTCTGTATAATTCTTCGTTAAAAAAATGTCCAAATACGCCATTTAAAAATTCTTCATATAAATTATATTTTTTTGACCAATCAGAAATAAGTTTTTTTGTTGGAAAACCAGGATTATAATTTGAAATATCTTTCCGTTGTTTTATTAAAACACATATTTGTTCATCTATGGCTTCAATTCGTTCATCATAGTATTCTGTTGGTGGTTCGAATGACATTCGTTTCATATTTTCCGCCTCCAAGTTTACTTAATATATCTTGTTTTAACATAAACTGGTAATAATAACTGTTTGTTCAACTAAACTGCCACGTTAGTATAAGCGACAGTATTCACAAACTATAATAAATATCAGCTTTGAAGCTTAAACTAAAAATGCCCCCTAAGACTTTTTCTTAGAGAACACTAGTAAAGAACATTAATTTACAATGAACCCTTCATGAGGACAGTTTTCCTTGTTGCATCGGCTTTTTTGTCCTCATGAACTATTTTTTGACACTTCATTATTAATAATATGATTATTAATTACCAACTTTAATGTTACTGGACACGAACAACAATTGTAGCATTTTAATAAAGTCTAATTAAAATGAAAGCACAAACCCTGATTTATCAGTAAACACAAGAACTCCATTTTGAACAAAGATTGATCAAAATGGAGTTAATCTTTCTAACTTAGATTAGATTTTTATAAAAAAGTTTGATCATTTCTACCTGTGCTGCTCCACAATCGCGCCATTTTCTGGAATACATGACGCAACCCACTACTTGTGAATTGCTCCCAATGCCCATCATCAAGGCCGCTAAAACAACTTTTGATTGCACAAAGGATAATTATCATTTGCAGCTAATTTTCCAATGAAGAAAATAACTGTCTTCAGCCTTCCCTGACAATGAGTTAACTCTTTGTCAGTTCGTAGCACCCTTCTTTATTTTCAATTTCTTTTCTTGTGGAACGGACCGTTTTATAAATAATGAAACTATCCATGCGATGGCTACTAGTCCGAATGCAAGTAAGAACGCGCTTTTCATTCCAGCTATCATCGCTAGGATTTGTAATGTAGGCTCATCTTCCTTAATCACCGTTTTTTCCATAAAACGAGTAGAACTATTGGTCATGATTGATACAAGTAATGCTGTCCCGACAGCGCCAGCCACCTGCTGGAGAGTACTGATAATAGCCGTACCGTGTGGATATAATGGAGGTGGCAATTCGTTCAAAGCGTTGGTCATGATCGGCATCATGACCATTGAAATCCCCAACATTAATAGCGTATTGAAAATCATAATCGTGCTGTAGGGTGTTGACAATGTGATAAAGGCAAATTGCCACAGCGTATTTGCTATCAACCCCAGTCCGATAAGCGCAAGCCACTTGGCACCAAATTTATCAAATAATCGGCCTGTAATTGGTGACATTATCCCCATGACAATACCGCCTGGCAACATGATCAAACCTGCCTCCAAAGGACTGTAACCTAACGCATTCTGGAGAAAAATCGGCAACAACATCATCGCTGAAAACATCGCCATCATGACAATCATCATAATCAGCGTCGACACTCTAAAAATGTTGTATTTAAATGTTCTTAAATCTAGCAACGGTTGTGAAATCATCAATTGCCTCCAAGTAAACAGGACTAAAGAAACAGCGCCGATTGCAATTGGAACTAGGACTTCATTGCTCGACCAACCCCCATGTCCTTCACCAGAACTGCTGAATCCATACACAATCCCCCCAAAGCCTAAGGTTGAAAGTAGAAGGGATATCGGATCAATCTTCGGTTTAGTCGTCTCCGTCACGTTTTTGAGCATCATATATGCAAATATAATAACAAACAGTGCGATCGGCAGAACGCCGTAAAAGAGAACCCTCCAACTGAAATGCTCTACAATGATCCCTGATAGAGTGGGTCCAATCGCTGGAGCAAAAGTAATGACAATTCCAATTGTCCCCATTGCCGAACCCCTTTTTTCAATAGGAACGATGGAGAATATCACATTGGTTAGTAAAGGAAAGAGCAGCCCGGTTCCCGCCGCTTGAAGCAGCCTTCCGATCAAAAGCACTTCGATCCCTGGTGCGATAGCCGCTACAAATGTTCCCACCGTAAACAAACCCATAGCTCCAAGGAACAAGCTTCTTGTCGTGAACCGCTGAATTAAATAAGCGGTGACTGGGATAAGCACACCAATAACTAGTAGATATCCAGTTGTCAACCATTGCGCGGTACCCGGGGCGATTCCGAAGTCATTCATAATTTTCGGCAATGCTACGTTAAGCAGCGTTTCATTTAAAATGGCTACAAACACACCTAGAATCATAATCATGACCAACAAAAAGTTGCCGCTGCTCCCAAATGTCCCTCCGTTTTGAGTCGTTTCATTTTGATTTTCCAAATTCTTTCTCCTTTCGATTTGCAAAATTCCTAATTAAAATATGGTTACATCGACGTTAGGAAAGTATCAACGATATAATCGTCAGTTCAGAACGATTGGCGTGGCTGTACATCTCTTTCTCTTCCGTGTTAAGTCAAGCTCAGAAGTAAACTCTCCGGCGGAACATTGCGCAAAAAAGGACTCGGTTCGCCTACACTGTATAGTTGCAAGTGATGCATAGCCCGGGTGCAGGCAGTGTAAAACAATCTACGCAGGCTCTCATCTCCGTATACTTCCGCTGATGCGTCATAAATAATAACCGCGTCGAATTCGATACCTTTGGCCAAATACGCCGGTATGACGACAACGCCTTGCTCGTATTCAATCGATCCGCTCTTCACGAGCTTAATTTCTTCGATGCCGCTCAAGGAATCGTATGCAGCGGTGCTTTCCACTGCAGATTTGCATATAACCGCTATTGTGCTATACTGCCGTTTCCGTAAGTCTTCTACTTTGGAAGCGATGGAACGATGCAATTCAGCTCGATTGGACAGTTGCGTCAATATAGGCCTCTCGCCGTGGCGTTCAAAAGCGGTAATCCGTTCGCCGTTAGGAACGAGTCCGCGTGTAAATTCGACGATCGGTCTTGTGGATCTGTAGCTGCGGGTCAAGTTGATCGCAACCGTTTCATCCGGACCGTATAAGCCAGTAAGCGTGTGGAAATCGACCATTTCGCTGGCATGGGTGAATATAGCTTGGTTAAAGTCACCGAGCACGGTCATTCTTGCCGATGGAAACAATCGTTTCAAAAACTCGAATTGAAACGGAGAATAATCTTGCGCCTCGTCTACAAGTACATGTTTAATCGAGCTGTTCGTCTGAAAGCCTTGAATCAGCTCTTTCAATAGTAAAAACGGAGTAGCATCTTCGTAATAAAGTTTACCTTCGTCCAGCATTTTCACAGTCGATAGGCAAATATCCGGCCACTCCTCGGGTGCTTCCCGGTCCATCCACTGTTTGATCATGATGGGATCGGTAAAAAACTGCTTGTATATTCCCTTAATGTTGACGAAACGATACGCCTTGATCCGTTTTCGCAACGGCTTTAACTTCTGGCGAACAATCAAGCGGGCTAACGCTTCAGGCTCGATTTCATAATCATGAATCGACTCTCCTTTAAAGCCGCGTTTTTCCGCTAAGTAGGTATATGCCTTATGGTAATCCTCATTGCTAAGTAGTTCGATTTCCTCCTGTACCCATGGCTTATTCCGTTCGAGCTTCTCGGCCTCATCTATTTGCTTAATTAGCCAATCCTTCAATTTTTCAAGTCTGCTATGGAAGCGAAGCGAGGTGTCACTGCTGTAAAACTTTTCTACGATTTGTTTAGCAGTAACAATTGTCTTTCCTCTGAAGATAATCCCTTTGAATACCATTCCGGATAATTCCAGCGACTCCCTGTATGATTTGATCGCCTCAAAAAAACGGGTGGAAGCCTTGAATCGGATGCTCGCAATCCTTGTTCCGTATAATGGGTTATCCACTGCAGTCAAAACATATTCCAATTGATTGTAAGGATTCTCAACTTGAAACTCACTTTTCAGCCGATGATCCAAGTATTCCTGGAATGTGACCTGCTGCATATTCTCTTCGCCGAGTTCTGGCAACACATTGGAAACGTAACTATTAAACATCGAATTAGGCGAAAAAAGAATGATTTGATCAGCATTCAGCATATCTCGATATTTATAGAGTAAATAAGCAATCCGCTGCAGGGCAGCCGATGTCTTACCGCTGCCAGCGGCACCGTGTACAATGAGCATCCGCCCGCGATCGTTCCGGATGATCCGGTTTTGCTCCTGTTGAATGGTGGCTACTATATTGTGCATATGTTTGTCTGTACCTTTACCAAGCACCTGCTGTAAAATCTCGTCACCAATAGTGAGACTGGTATCGAACATAGATTGGATAATGCCGCCGCGGATGAGATATTGCCACTTTTTCTCCAGTATGCCATGGATGACACCTCCAGGTGTAGCATACTTGGCGGGACCAGGCTGGTAGTCGTAGTAGACACTCGAGACCGGAGCCCTCCAGTCATAAATAAGGAAATTTTCTCCGCTTGTATCCGTGAGCGTAGAGATGCCGATATAAATTCGTTCCGCAGTTGAAGTTCCTTCTTCAATGAAATCGATTCGACCAAAATAAGGCACCTCTTGCATACGCCGCAGCGAAGATAATCTCTTAGATGCATGTCTATGGGTGCTTTGGCTTACGGACAGAGCTTGAGCCTCCTGTCTCAAGCCGATGATCGTCTCAAGAAAATCGTCGAAGGTATCAATATTAACCTTTACTTCATCCCAAAAGTGTTTGCGGATATTCACAACTTCCATCCGACGCCTGGAAGTTTCGCTCTCCAATTTATTGATTTGATCTGTAATTGTCTCCATTACGCTGTTCACTCGTTCTTGCTCCTGGCGAAGTTCCATGTTCATATCAAACACTCCTTTAAAAAAAATTAAAATAGGGGTTGACTGAAAAGGATTTTACGATGTATAATTAAAATAGGGATAATTTATACTAAAATCCGTTTGTGGTATATCTATATAAATTTATCACAGTTTCTCATTTTTATCAATATATTTTCACGACCATCGCTGTGATGGATCATAATTGTTGCACATTTAAAGGAAGAAAAACCCTATTTTATAAAACAAATGACTCACAAAAAATGGTATCTAAATATACGATCATTTAGTGGTAGCGTCAGGAACCGCATATTTACACGTTAAGGAAATTCCAATATTAAAAAGCCCAATTTCTTAGTAATAATCTTAAGAAATTGGGCTTTTTCCGTTACTCCATTAAAGCGTTCCTGAACAATCTGGCCCTTAACACAAGAAAGAGCACAATTCTTGCTCAATAAACTCACCTTTTTGCCGAAGATCACTATGTAAGGTATAGACTCAAAAGATATTCAAGAATAGGAACTTTTAGTTATCCTTTTTTCAAATTAACATAAATATCCAGTGTTTGTTTGAAAGGCTTATTCAATTATCTGGCTTGATTGTATAGTTAAAGAAAGGCATGTTTTATTTCTAACGTTAAATTGTAGCATTATCAATCAATTGTTTAAGTACTTTGACAGTTATTTCATATTCCTCGTTTGTAATACCCTGAAACAATTGCATTCTTGTTTTTTGTTGAGTGGAAAGGATTTCGCTAAAAGCTACCTTCCCTTCCTCTGTCATTTGAATCAAAGTCGTACCTGATTCTGAAATCTTCAATTGGTTCATCCAATTTTTTAAAGCAAAATTATTGAGAATCTCACTGAGATAGGATTCATCAACAAAATTACGAAGTAGATCAAATATAGCCTCTTTTGTAATTTCATCTTTTTCATAAACTGTATTTAACACCTGCCAGTGAAGGCGTGTCAAGTTATACTGCTCCAAATTTTTGTTGACCTTAGCTGATATTGATTTATCCGCTTCTTTTAACCAATAACCAATAGGTTTTTCTTCTTTACTCATAGATACACCCCCAAAGTACTCCAAATTTAACAACCCTTTTCACTCTACTTACTTAGTGTAAATTTTAATGGTATTTACCCACTTTTAATATCAGTCTTGAGGTTGATTGTTCATTGGGTTTAGGATTGATTAATTGTATTCCTTCTTCAACTGCCATGTTACTTGAATAAGGAAAAAGGCGATCCTTTAATATTGAAGAATCGCACTCGTTAGCTTAATAAGAGTTTTTTTATATGGATATAGCAAATCTTCTTGTAAAAAATAAGTTAATAATATAAGGAGATTTGAAAATGAGAAAAATTTTAATACTCTCTCTTATCTTTTTCATCTCGTACACAAATAACATCGAAGCTAAAACCAGCACAGAAATAATCCCACAAAATCAACGCCCTTCCATAATGGAGTTAGCTTTTCTAAGATATCTGGGCGGAACTATCCTTGAAATTATGGATACACACGGTGATAGACAGTTATTCACATTTGAGAGAATTGAAACAATATCAAGAGATTATGAAAATGATTCGTATGATGTTTCATTAAGAGTGATTGGATTTGAAGGACCACTTAACCCACCTTTTAAATTAATTCGTATGACTATTCGTATACCTGGAGAAAAATATACAAAATACAGTGTGATTTCTTACCAGCATCGGTATGTTTCTGATAAAGAATTAAATAAATTAACAAAATATACTGATTAATAGTGTGTGGAAAAATATTCTTATATCCTGCCAGTTAGTGGAACAAAAAAAAGAGCCGCAGTTGCGACCCTTTTGTTCAACTCAAGCACCCGTTTGTTTAAGTACAATTATTCACAAACTCACTATTAACATTTAATACCACCTTAATTATTAGGGCAAAATACCTTTGAGGTGTTTAAAGTGATTAAAAAGATATTAATAAGTATTTGTATTTTAAAATTAATTACTACCAGTGTTATGGCGCAAACTAATCAACAAATACAAATTATCGATATATATAAAGGTAAAGTTATAAAATATGTTCAAAAAAGCCCTGATTTACAACAAGAAGTAGAGAAATTCCTTGAAGGAGTAACAGGGGTTTACGTTAAATTGAATCCTTATCCTAAAAATGGGTTTGTGATAAAAATACCTTTAGAACCTAATGTTATGGTTAAAAATCAATGGTTTAATGACTTAGTAGATGAAGTAATGATTATATTTCCTGGTCAAGAACATCCATATTTTATGGTTTTTGACAACGAGAACCAACCATATTTCTTAACATTTCAAGGCGATACAAGTAAATTCTTGGGATTATTGAATTTTAATCCATAGACTTCAGAGGTTTTATTTTTTATGCATTTAAACCAATCTGCCAGTTAGCTCAATAAGAAAAACCGCCTAAATAGCAGCTTAGTTCTTGAACTCTTAACCCCATTAGTTCAAACAATCATTCCTTTTTCTAAAGTGGTTCAAACACATTTTCTATTAACATATAATAATAATAGCCCCAATAGCCATTGTCATAAGCAGTTTGAGAAAAACAGTTTATTATATAGAAAATATGAAGAAGCTATTAAACGATCTAGACACACAAAAATATAGTAATGTCGAACGTTCATATCTGTTGGCCCTGGAAAATTTAAATAACCAACTATTACTTCAATTAAAAGGTATTGCAGAATTGATGAAATACGTACAATCTTATCAAGAAATAGATCCTTAAAAAATGGAAAGCTTACGTCTATCTCTTTACTATTATTCACAAGGTATCAATCATATAAGTTTAATACCTTAATTTTACTTTTCTTATTGAACTATACTGCCCCGTTTGTTGAACAGTGGGATTGCTGCAGCAACCCCACTGTTCAACTCAACTCCCTTATAGTTTAATAACAAATTTGCTTAATATCCCTATTTCAGAACAATTAATATTTGGAATATAATGATTCAATTACATAAGAAGTACATTCTTTTATTTTTGAATTATTACGTGGACTAATGAATTTGTACACGTTACAGAAAGCATAAATCCTCTTATTTTCTAATATTAAGGTACCGTTTACAGAACCATCATAGCCGTGGGTAATAATGTTACTAATGTGTAGTTCTGTCACATTTTTATTCTGCATTTGTTTTAATGTTTCGACAAAACTTTCTTTCCCTTGGATAAGCTTTTTACCGATAATATTCCAATTAAAATCCTCTGTAATTTTATCAGTAATAAAAGCCAAATCGTTTTTAGCAAAAGCAATGCTTAATTCCTTAAGAAAATATTTTTTAGGTGCATTTCCACAATCGTCAGGGCAAATTATTTTTAATTCATTATATTCGTACTTTGTAGAATCCAATTTTCAATCTCCTTTAATCCACCAATTTTTATTGAATAATCATAAAATTAGTATTGTCTGTGAGTGGTTATAGGATGTAGCTTATTAAAGTAGCCTGCTCTAATGGTTTAATTACAATCCTTCACCATTCATTTATATTTTAACATAAATATCCAGTGTTCTTTAAAATGTGTTGTTTAATTAAATGGTCCGATTGTTGAAAAAAGCTAATGGCGATTGTTCAACTAAACTGCTCCGTTTAGCTGAATAAGAAAAAAAAGCAATGACTTGTCATCTAGGTCATTATAAATCTCATCATAAGTTTCTGAATCTCCGGACCAATTTAAATGCGGGGATACATCATAGGTGAGAAATGGATTTGAACTTCAAAATGTAGCTTTGAAATAAAGTTTGACCCTTTTGAATAAAGTTTAACTGTTGTAAAAAATTTGCACCGGTTTACCCCTTTAGATATGAATGTCTAAAGGGGTGTTTTTATGTCCGAAAGAATAATATTTGAAGTTGAAATATGGTCTATGACAACAAATTTTTTACTAACAGTTTGAATGCTTTAGGCATTGTCAGAAGCATTACAAGTCAGTCCGAGTAGGATTTGCGCTTTCTTCTCGGAGTGACATAACAATTTATTTACTTTGAAGTAGTACCTGTATTTATTTCAATGATATATTTCCTGAAGAGGTTTCCAGCTGCACTTCATAAACTCCGGTCCCAGACGTTCCTTTTGTTTCTTTTTTGCTTTGTTGATAATCATTTAATACAATGCCGACTGAACGTCTTCCGCTGTTAGATTTGAGAAGTAGCGTGGCATCAGGGTCCTCCTCATTTAAGGAAATGTCCACATTTCCACTTGTTGTAGTAACGTGAACTTCACTATGAAAGTGAAGGAAGTCAAGTTTTACGTTACCACTTTTTCCATTAACTTGAAGATTATGAGTTTGCAGCTCCTTACCAACAACGCTACCAGAGGAGCCATTAACAATGATTTCCCCTTTGAATTCAGTAGGAATCCGAACTTCCAAATGGGGCATTCGATCGATTTTAAACAGACGGGTTATATCATTTTTTAGTCGAATCGTTAATTTTTGTTTCCCTTTTGCCATTACAATCCCCGAACCATTGTCGTACAAAAGTAAGGACGCTTCCAATTCATCTATATCCGCTGATACTACATCTATATCGATGCTTCCATTGTCTATGTAAATGCTATCTATATCTTTAAGTGAGGCCATTTGAATGTCTTCACCTTCCCCACCTTCCGCACAGGCACTTAAAAACATTATAGTAAGAATAACCGACATAACCATACAGTATTTCTTCATTTTTACCATTCCTCTCTTTGGATACCATTATAGAAGGTGACCCCTCGTCAGTTTCAAGGTTTATATAGATTAATTAATAAATGTCTAAAAAACTTGAAGCTTACGTAACGTCATTTTGTATACTGTTTAGTAACTACTTTTTTTGCAATATCTAGATAGTTTAGAAAAAGAGGGGGGTATTGGATGAAACAGGGAGATATTATTATTTATGGATGTGTCATTATAGGTGCTGGTGTTGGACTGACTCTGGATAATGCATTTCCTGGTGTACTGATTGGCTTGGGAGCAGGGTACTTACTTAAAACTTTTTTTCGTAAAGAAGAATAAAAGTGTAAGAATAAAACGGTTGTTAATAATAAGGTCTTAACGTACAGGAAGGTAGGTTTATCAGTTGATACACATTAACAAAGTTGGAGAGCTGACAGGTGTTACAGTAAGAACACTGCGTCACTACGATAAAATCGGATTATTAAAACCAACATCCAAAACAGAAGGTGGTCATCGTTTATATACGAATAAAGAAATAAAAAAACTACAGCAGGTTCAATTTTTAAAAAAGATTGGATTTCGCTTAAATGAGATTAAGGATATGCTCGCTTCCAGTGAGTGGGATTGGTCGGATAGTTTAAAGAGTCAATTATCTTTTGTAATAAAAGAACAGGAAAACTTAAAGAAAATAGAGCAGTCCTTACGGGAATTGATACATGGAATTGCTATAGAAGGAGAAGAAAACTGGATTGCGATTCAGAAGATTATGCAATTATCCAGTAAAGATAAAGAAATACACCAGGATTATCGCGAATCTGTATTTAAAGAAAGAGAAATAAAGCTATGGGAAAAGGTTCCCAATATGACAAGTGACAGTTCTGATTCACTAGAATGGATTGCTCTGATAGGTCAGTTAAAGCGTTATATCAAGGACGGGCCAAAAGCAACCAAAGTTCAAAATATCATTAGAAGAATGGATGAGAAGCGTTTAGAAGAATTTGATGGTGAGAATGAATTTTTAGATAAGCTTTGGGAAATAAGGATGTCGCAAAAGCAGTCAGAGAAACTGGGATTATATCCGATTGATCAGGATGTGCTTGAGTTTATGAACCAGGCATATGAATTTTTTATGGATGAAAAGAATAATCCTCAACCGGAATAAGGGGGAAAGAATGGTGAGTACAGAACTACTTCTCCTGATAGGAGGTTTGGCTTTACTGGATACGCTAAGCCCTGCCACATTAGGGGTATCGGTGTATCTACTTTTAACAGATAAAGAGAAACTTACCAAACGTTTATTGGTTTATTTATTGACGGTAGCAGGATTTTATTTTGCTGTTGGAGTTTCACTCATGTTAGGATTAGCTCTTTTGCTTGAGAATATTTCTGACGTATTTCAAAATCGAATCGTAAGCTGGACAGTCTTTATTATTGGAGCAATTCTGTTCATCGCAAGTTTTTATGTTCCAACAAAGAAAAATTCAGACCTACCTTCTCCAAAATCAAAAAGCATTCTTTCAATTGTGGCTCTGGGATTCACTACTTCATTAATTGAAGTAGGTACAGCATTTCCTTATTTTGCAGCAATCGGCATAATGACTACTTCTAATCTATCATGGATGGAATGGTCTTCTATTTTAGCTGGATACAATTTTATCATGGTGATGCCTTCCCTCTTGCTGTTTCTCTTTTATCTCCTGTTTGGTCGGAGGATGCAAAAACCACTTAAGAAGCTTCGGGTGAAAATAGCTAATAATACAGGATCGGCTCTTTCTTGGATAATGTGTATTGTTGGAATCATCCTAATTTTTAATAGTCTGGATTACTTGTAGGGTGTTTAACCAAAGTATTAAATAAAGGCAGAAAATGATCAAACTTTTTATAAAATCAAAAAATGGATTTAATTAATTTATCATAAAATATGGGTTTGCCATTGGTTCTTGAACAAACTTTATTCCAAACCTACACAAAAGATGGGAAGTTTAATATGTTTGGTTCAAAATTAAATTCATCATATATCCTATCCCATATCTCTTTATATTCTAATGCGGATAATTCAATCCAACTTTCCATTTGTATAGCAACCTTTACGATGCTTTTATTGGGGGTTATTATATCATTTCTTGTTAACAAACCTGCCCCGTTAGCCATCCATGTAGCGCAAAATCAGCGCTACACCACAGAGAATGAAAATGGATCAGGCCGTCAATCCTTTTTAATGCTGGCGAAGAAGGTCTTTGAACTATGGTGCTTTGAGCCCATCCGTTAGTCTGACTCCAACGACCACGGTGTACCACCGACTGTCGCGCCCTTTAGGGGTAGCACTCATGGGAGATTAATCCTTTTTCTGGTTGTTACGCCAGCTTTACCTGATTTCATTTTGAGTAGAAAGGAACAAGACAATTCTAGTTATTTGCCAACCCTATATCCAATCTTTCAAGAGGCCCAGCCTTTTTTTAAAAACTGGTTTTTCTGGGTTTATTTCATGCTCTTTTTCAGTTTTATTTCCATGGGAGTTCAATAAGACGCAGGACTTCCTGTTAATTTAATGGACCAGTCACTTCAAGGCACCTTCCATTATACGCGTTCATCCTAACGGTTAGTTCTTCGCCATTTTTAGTTTTCAGCGTTACACTCAACTCACGTTGATTAGTGATTTGATTAAAAAAACCACTCTTTTTATCAATGGAAAATTTCTCCGGTTTAATGTCATCCCAATTAATATCCACGGCTTCTATCCCCAATCTTTTTGGTGGAAGTTGCAAACACAAAGCTGCATAATCTGTGGCTTTCCCAGTTGCCAATATTGGCTTTTGGTATGCATATGCAAAACAAATGATAAGTAAAACTAAAATGCGAAAACCTTCTTTCTTCAAGTTTGTGGCCTTTAACATGTTTCAATCACCCTATCCAATATCATATAAAAACTTTAATTCTACAACCCCTCCAAAATTCCTGCCTTATTGTACTTTCCTGCCACGTTGAAGAAGAAAAAGCCACCAAGAATTTTTGGCAGCTAGATCTTCGATTCTTGCCCTCGTTAGGTCAAATTCAAACTTCTCAATTCCATCTGAAGCACTCCTTATTTCAGAACCCATATTCAGGTTTGGGATGACCCTCCCATCACTTTTTTACTTTTATTTTCTCGGTTATGGTCGTCCAGTACTTTGGGTCTTCTAAGCCAAGTCGCCAAATCCCGATTCCCCGTAAGTTATATTTTTCTACCAAGTCTAGCTTAAACCGCAGACTATGGCTATTCTCAAACCAGACCTGATGGTTATGATGTTCTTCATCTACATAACTGAAATAAGGAGTTTGAGAACGGGAGTCCCATGTAACTTTAGCTTTATATTTTGTTTTCTGATTCATTAACTGTTCATAGGAGCTATACAAAGCTTTGTCTGCTGTCGTATCCCAGTCCCATCCATAACCAGCGATTCCGAGTAAAATTTTTGATGGTGGTACTTTATGTTTCAAAGCATAACGAATCGTTGCTTCTGTCCAATTGACTGATGCTGTTGACCCGGGTTTTGTTCTTGGATTGTGTTCATCGTACGTCATAATCATTAACCCATCTGAATATAGACCAAGCTTTTCGTAATCAAACCACGGTGACCAGGGATTAGCACGGGAATCACCTGTGTTTGCCGGGACGGAAACCGTAACCACTTTTCCATCTCGATTTAGTGCATCAGATAATTTTTTTATGAACAGACTAAAGGAATCTCGGTCAGTCAAATACAAATTTTCCATATCAATATTTATACCGTCATATTTAAACTGATTCATTTCATTGCGTAGGTTCTGAATGAAAACATTGCGGTTTTTATCGTTATCGAGTACAGTACTCGCTACCTGCTTGCCCTTCTCCACAGTTTCATAAGAGAGATTATGTACAACCATATATACCTTTATGTGTTTTTCATGAGCACTCTGAATAACCATTTTTTTTTGATCTACTGTTACCGAATCTAGAAGATTGCCTGGTCGCTTATCATCAAGCTTATACCAAAAGGGTGCAATGATACTTAAATTAGTGAATTGTGAGTTAACTGTAGGTTGAGAACCTGGTAACGTTCCTTCCTGTTCTGTATAGAAACCTAAAACCTCGCGAGGAGTTTTATTCTTTTTGTATTCCTCTTTTCTTTGTAACTGACTACACGATGACATTAGTAATATTGCCATGCTTAAAGAAATGATGATGAATGACCGATAACATTTTTTTGCCATAATACACCTTCTTCTAATTTGTATATTTCTTAAGTTGATTAGAAAAGTTGTAACTTATACACGAATTGACTTTCCCCCTTAAAGGATCTCGGGAAAAAGGCCACCACAAGTTAATTTAAGTAGTTCGGTTTTGAAGTTATTTAAAGAGCTTACTTTACCATCATCTAGCTATCTTCTTGTTCAACTAATGCCCACTATAGTTTAAACATTTCTTCACAATCTCTATAGTGAAATTAACATAAAGGTCCAAAAAAAAATCACCTCACTTTAACAAGATTTCGAGGTGAGGTGATGGTGATTATAATCAAACTTTATTACAAAGCAACATCTAACAAAAAGAATCGGACATATTATGCATATCAAATATGTACAGTCCTTTTATTTTCAAATACTAATACATTATGACCCTAAGATGATAATACCCTGTCTGCGACAGGGTATTATAGAAGGGCTCACTTGTATTTGGATAGGAAAATGAGTATGATAAATTTCTACTTTTTATTGATTGATACGGAACCGGCACTTGATTTTAGCTTGAGCTGTGGACCACCTGAACCAATAGAGGCGATGACACGGTCACGGTCCTTTGCATTGTAAGAAACGTTTGGCAGATTTACATCAACATGACCAGCAGATGTTTGGAGGTTCATTTGAAGAGACTCTGGTTGCTGTTCGGTCACGATCCGAACGGAACCGGCGCTGCTGCTTGCGTAAATGTCATGAGTAATCGCCTTTAACTGGATATCAATCGAACCTGCACTATCAGTTAAATCCAACTTTCCTTCAATGTTGGTTAACTTTATATTACCTGCGGAAGAATGAGCAGTTACATCACCTTTTAAGTCATTGGCCTTAATGCTACCTGCAGAAGAGACCAAATCAAAGTGGTTGGCTGAAATTTGTTCGACGGTAATACTGCCTGCTTGTGAATGACCTTTCAGTTCACTGTACATTTTTTGTGGTACTTCAACATCGGCTTGCAGTTGATCGGTCATGAATTCAAAAGGAGAAAAATGAAAAAAAGAATCATTTTTTGGTCCAATATCAATTGTAGCCGTTTCTCCGCTCGTACTTACTGAAAACACAAGATTCTTTTTCGATGTTCCACCGTGGAGATGAACGGTGATTTCATCGGAATTGGCAGGGTAAAAATGCACATTGGATAAGCGAGATTCCAACTCGATTTTATTAATGTCTTTTGCGTTGATCGTTTTTGTTTCATCTATAGTGACAGTTGAATAATTATCATGCGTATACCCATAAACTACAACTCCGATTACCCCAATTACCAAGCCTAATATAGCTGCAACGATAGAATATTTCTTCAAATTAATAACCCCCTTTCACGATTTTTACGTTGAGTTTCCAGTACCAGTGGATTAACTTTAAAAACCACTTTGCAAGAAAATTTGTCAATAGTAAAAATAGATACCCAAATGAAAAAGTCGCAAGGATAAAGAAGAACGCAAGTAGCATTGGTGTCTCATGCGTAAATAAATTAATGATAAATCCAATGGGAGTAATAAGGCAAGCGAACGCAGCAGCATACAGACCAATAAAAGCACCAGCGATCCCTACAACGGGCCCTAGGATGAAAATTAGATTAAACAAGAGCATCCCCAAAAATGCAAAAATGTTAGGTCCGACATTTGCAGTGGCTTCCTTTTTTGTACCACTAGGTTTGTCAGTAGGTACAAATACACCTAATTCATCTGCGATCGTTTTTGGAGAGCCTAAATCCGCAACAGCCTCCTCCTCGGTTTTCCCATTTTCTATAGCCGAATCAATATGAGCTTCGTAATCACTTAGAATATCCTTTCGTTCCCCTTCAGGTATCTGTACCAACAGACGGTTAAGTACGTTTAAAAATTGCTGTTTGGTCATCAATCCATCCCCTCCTCAATAATCTCATTCACACTGGCAGAAAATTGCTGCCATTCTTGTACCAACTGTTCAAGATATTCTCGTCCTGCTTTCGTCAATTGATAGTATTTTCTTGGCGGACCCTCATTAGATTCCGCTAAATAAGTAGCGAAATAGCCTTCCTTCGTTAATCGTCGTAATAAAGGATATACGGTTCCTTCCGCGATTTGGATTTTATCAGAGATGCTGTGAACCAACTCATATCCATACCGATCCTTTTTCAATGTAAAGACCAAGACACATAATTCCAGTGCACCCTTCTTAAATTGAACATTCATGTGAATCACCCGCCTATAAAGTAATGATTACTACTGAATAATATATAGTAGTGATTTACAAAAAAACACCATCACAGGATTACTATATCACCTACTACTAATTAATGCAAGGTACTAAAATTTATTTTTATTGTTTCATTAAAGATGACAGACAGAAGGTAATTTATAAAAACATTAGGCTGTTTTTGTAAATATTGTTCTTTCCAGGTATTATTTGGTTTATCTACTGTTTACAGACATTAATGTTGGTAACCAGACATTAAAAGTATGCTACTCTAAATTAGAGTTGGTAATAATCATATCAACTATAATTAAATCCTAGCTACTTGATATGATGCCTCTAGAATGTTTTTACCAGAATATAAAAAGGAAAATCTACTTCGATTAAGTATCTCTCAAGTGAACGAGAGTCAAATTAAACTGGGGGTAGAGCGATTGGCTCACTGTATTGCTTTAATTGACAGAAGAAAAAATCATTTTACTCCAAATAACTTTTTACACTTTTAGTATCGGTAAGTTTATTTAGAGGACTGCATTAGGATTATGCGGATTTCCAATGTGAAGAAAATATGATCATAGCGGTTGTTTATGTGACTAAACTCAAGCACCCGTTTAAGTACAATACGTCACAATTGAACAGTATTTTTATATTTTTTGTATGCTAAGGGTGTCATGTTCATCGACTTTCGGAATTTATCAATGAAATAGCTTGTGCTGTTAAATCCTACTTGATAGGCAACTTCTGTGACATTGGATTCTGATTGTTCTAGTAAAATTAAGCTTTTTTGAATTCGATAATCGGTTACATAATTCAAAGCTGTTTTCTTTAAAATTCGTTTGAAATATCGACAGCATTCAGAACGGCTTAATTGACCAGCTCGTGCAATATCATCTAAAAGGATTTTCTCAGCATAATGTAGGTGGATCCAATTTAGCATTTGTTTCATTCGATGACTCTTTAACATTTCCGTCTGTTCGTACTCTAAATGAACACCATTTATAATTAGGTTCTTCCAAATTAACGTGAGATGTAAACTGATGTCAATTTCATAATATGGTGGATTTTGTTTTATCAACTGATTGATTTTCATAATAGAGTCTAAAATATTACTCGCCCAAAGCTCCATTGGAACCAAGAGTAAATAAGGTATATTAGTCGCCTGAATGTAAGGGTTTACGAAGGTTGTATAAAGTTCGTGTGATAAAACGAAACTTGGAGAAACATTTAAACAAATATAGACACAGCCCGAATCATTCATATCGTTTGCCATGTGCAGGCAGCCACTATTTATAAATAGTCCCTCCCCTTTTCGAACCACAATTTTTTCTCCATTTATTTGAAAAATTGCTTCCCCTTTTACGACGAGTACAAATTGAAATTCATCGTGCCAATGAAGTGGAATATATCCATTTATATTTTGATTGATCGTTGTTACGTAACATGCAATCGGTAACACAACCGTACGATGTTCAGTTAATTCTTTTAAGCTTTGATCAACGATAAAATCTTTTATTTGCATATTACCACCTCAATATACTTATATTTTTCTATTCGATTTTGGTATTATTTCACGGTTAATCCGCTTATCATTTAAATATTATAACACTATTTTTATATTAAAAGGTGTGGTGGAGAATCAATCATGAATAGAAGAAAAGGAATATTTCTTGTTATAACAGGAGCAGCATTTTGGGGGATAGGTGGTACAGTTGCAAAAAAGCTTTTTCACCAGTATGAAATCGATGTAAATTGGCTGGTAACGACTCGATTGCTCATAGCTGGTTTTTTACTATTAACTGTACAATTTTTCGGTAAAGACCGTTCCCAGATACTTGATGTTTGGAAGACTCAAAGGATAGCTATTCAATTGGTTATCTTCGGATTACTCGGAATGCTTGCAGTTCAATACACATATATGGCTTCCATTAAACATGGAAATGCTGCTGTAGCAACGCTATTACAGTATTTAGCACCTGTAATGATTATCGTATACTTAATTTCCCGTAAACAAACTGTTCTAACACGAAGAGATTTGTTGACTGTTTCTCTGGCTTTAGTTGGTTGTTTTTTCTTATTAACAAACGGCTCAATTTCTCAATTATCTGTGCCAACACCTGCACTCGTTTGGGGTGTTTTATCTGGAATTGCTTTAGCATTTTATACTTTATATGCCGTTCCTTTACTGAAGGAATACGATTCACTTGTTATTGTCGGCTGGGCTATGATTATCGGTGGTTTTGCATTAAGTTTTATCCATCCGCCTTGGCAAACGGACATTAAAAGCTTAACGCTAGAAGCTTATTTATATTTAGTCTTCGTGATCATTTTTGGTACTATGATTGCATTTTGGTTCTATATAGAAAGTTTACAAAGTCTGTCACCCAAAGACTCAAGTCTTCTAGGTAGCATCGAGCCACTAGCTGCCGTTTTAACAACGGTCTTTTGGTTAAAAGAACCCTTTGGTTTTTTCCAATGGGTTGGTACAGCTTGTATTATTGGAATGATATTATTGTTGGCTTTGACTAAAGAGTCTTGTTCAAGAACTAGCCAACCTCCTAAAAATGAAGAGCCCCTCAGAGTTAGTTGATTAGAGGGGCTTTATAAACTAAACTTCCCGTTACCTCAATAACAATAAAAGATCGCCGCAGGAATCACAATCTTAAACTCTTGCATCCGTTAGTTTGAGTAGAAACCTTCACAATCTCAATTATTAAAGGACCAAGATTAGGTCCCTATTTTTTTAATCTGTTTACTTTTTACTTCGTAACATTATTTCAACTTAACTTCGATTCGCTCCAGTTCATAATTACTGAGCACATCAAAGTTGTACCTGTAGTCAAGATTCAAAAGAATTTCGTTCGCTTGACGAAGCTTGCTAATATCTTCTTCAGCTAAACCTTGTTCCGTTAGCCTCAAGACTATGTTCAAATCACCTTTAATTTCCTTAGAAGCGTTGACTTTTTCCGCCAAACCAACTGCTCCTTTAACATAGTCCATAAGAGGACCAGTTTTTTTCATTTCTTTAAAAGATTGGATATTGACTACCAACTCATCAAGCCAGAGGGAAGTGTTATGAATTCCGTCTGACAACGTTCCATTGTCATATATGTCTTCATCGTTAGCGGTATAAACGATTGGCTTTTTATTTTCATAATCAACCGCTTCCACTTCTGATTCTTTATCATTGACTCCTATCCAAACCAGACCAACGAATGCAACAGAAAATAGACCAACAAGTAGCTTTTTCATTTAACATCCTCCTTTATAAATAATAACAAACCTATTTGCATATATTTTATTTCAAATTCATCAATTATTTGGGATAACCGATATTCTGAATCTGGGTCGTCTGGATCGTTTGGGTCAGTAAGCCAACCAAAGACAATCACACGATAATTTCCTTTAGCCGCTGTTGCCTGTTCAGGCATTTCATCTTCAGCAATTTTACCTGATTCTACATTGAAAGCTTCAGCCACACCATAATTTAAATAATTATTTTTCGAAAAAATACCATTTTCTACAATTTGAAATTTTACCATAGCATCAATTGGGAGTTCGTTATCATTGTAAATTCTAAATTGACAGCTTCATTTTGTTTAGTTGGCAGTTTTTCGTAAGAAAATGTAATGCCTCTAATTGTAATTTGGTTGTCATAAAATTTACTATCTTCATAAGCTCTAATCATCACTAGAATTGCCAATAGGATAATTGTTATTATTACGAATTTAGATTTATCCACCGTTTTGAATAACATTATTATCACCTCAATCTTAAAACCTTTGGTAATAATTTCTACTTTGGAGAGTCAATTTCCTTCTTCAACTAGTCGAGTAGAAGAGAACCTCTCTACCTTACGGTAGATTGTGTTCTCCCCCCTCACAGAACCGTGCTTGAGTCTGTCTAACAATTTTAGATTGTTTCCCAATTATTAGGAGGTAAATCAATATCTAATGTCGAATACCTATAATAAGGAGCTGTTGAAAATGCCATTTATTCTAGGTGAAGATAGAAATCAAATTACCCTATTACCTTATACGTTGGATGATTATGTTAGTGAAGATAATCCGGTAAGAGTAATTGATGCATATGTAAATAGTTTAAATTTAGAGGAACTAGGATTTGTTATTTATTCCGGAAACAGAGCTGGTCAAAAACCTTATAGAAGACAAGATCTCCTTAAATTATATATTTATTGTTATATGAATAAAATCAGGTCTTCTCGTATGATGGAGACCGAGGTAACTAGAAACA
>Ga0213822_1000783_pt1 | contig 21593 bp, 21 predicted proteins | sample MC6MC0908MG_FD_179872 | JGI IMG/M metagenome (GOLD analysis project Ga0213822, IMG submission 179872) | Enriched soil aggregate microbial communities from Iowa State University, Ames, United States - MC6-MC0908-MG | ecosystem: Environmental > Terrestrial > Soil > Unclassified | place: USA: Iowa...
GATCCTGGGCCTGGTGCTGGTCAACTACAACACCACCGGCGTGCTCACCTTCAACTACAGCGACTTGCTCAAGGCCGAACTGCCGGCTGGCGTCGAGTACGTGCTGATGCTGGGCTTCTTCATCGCCTTCGCGGTCAAGCTGCCGGTGGTGCCGTTCCACTCCTGGCTGCCGGATGCGCACGCCCAGGCACCGACTGCAGGTTCCGTGGACCTGGCGGGTATCTTGCTGAAGACTGCGGCCTACGGCCTGCTGCGCTTCGCCCTGCCGCTGTTCCCGAACGCCTCGGCCGAGTTTGCGCCGATCGCCATGACCCTGGGCCTGATCGGTATCTTCTACGGGGCCTTCCTGGCCTTCGCGCAGTCCGACATCAAGCGCCTGATCGCCTTCTCCAGCGTCTCGCACATGGGCTTCGTGCTGATCGGTATCTACTCCGGCAGCCAGCAAGCCCTGCAAGGCGCGGTGATCCAGATGCTGGCCCACGGCCTGTCGGCCGCCGCGCTGTTCATCCTGTCCGGCCAGCTGTACGAGCGCCTGCACACCCGTGACATGCGCCAGATGGGTGGCCTGTGGCACCGCATCGCCTACCTGCCTGCGATCAGCCTGTTCTTCGCCGCCGCCTCCCTGGGCCTGCCCGGCACCGGCAACTTCGTCGGCGAGTTCCTGATCCTGATCGGCAGCTTCGCCAGCGTGCCGTGGATCACCGTGATCGCCACCACTGGCCTGGTGTTCGGTTCGGTCTACTCGCTGATCATGATCCACCGCGCCTACTTCGGCCCAAGCAAAAGCGATACCGTGCTGGCCGGCATGGACGGCCGCGAGCTGATCATGGTGCTGGGCCTGGCGGTGCTGCTGATCGTTCTGGGCGTGTATCCGCAGCCGTTCCTCGACACTTCTGCCGCCACCATGAGTGGTGTGCAGCAGTGGCTCGGTTCCGCTTTCACTCAACTCGCTTCGGCCCGGTAAGAGCGCTATGGAATTCACCACTCAACACTTCATCGCATTGGCGCCGATGCTGATCACCACCATCACCACGGTGGTGGTGATGCTGGCGATCGCCTGGAAGCGCAACCACTCGCAGACTTTCCTGCTGTCCACCGTGGGCCTGAACCTGGCCCTGCTGTCGATCCTGCCGGTGCTGAAGGTTGCACCGCTGGCGGTTACCCCGCTGATCACCATCGACAAGTTCGCCTGCCTGTACATGGCGATCATCCTGGTGGCCACGCTGGCTTGCGTCACCCTCGCCCACGCCTACCTCGGCGAAGGCTCCAAGGGCTTCCCGGGCAACCGTGAAGAACTCTACCTGCTGCTGCTGATGTCGGCACTGGGTGGCCTGGTGCTGGTCAGCGCCAACCACCTGGCCGGCCTGTTCATCGGCCTGGAGCTGCTGTCGGTGCCGGTATACGGCCTGGTGGCGTACGCGTTCTTCAACAAGCGTTCGCTGGAAGCGGGCATCAAGTACATGGTGCTGTCGGCCGCAGGTTCTGCCTTCCTGCTGTTCGGCATGGCACTGCTGTACGCCGATGCAGGCAGCCTGAGCTTCGACCAGATCGGCAAAGTGCTGGCCACTACCAGCATGCCAAGCCTGGTCGCGCAACTGGGCCTGGGCATGATGCTGGTCGGCCTGGCCTTCAAGCTGTCGCTGGTCCCCTTCCACCTGTGGACCCCGGACGTGTATGAAGGCGCCCCGGCACCGGTCGCCGCGTTCCTGGCCACGGCCAGCAAGGTGGCGGTATTCGCCGTGGTCGTGCGCCTGTTCATGCTCTCCCCTGCTGCCAGCAGCGGCGTGCTGAGCACCGTACTGGCGGTGATCGCGGTCGCCTCGATCCTGATCGGCAACCTGTTGGCGCTGACCCAGAGCAACCTCAAGCGTCTGCTCGGTTACTCGTCCATCGCCCACTTCGGTTACCTGGTCATCGCCCTGGTCGCCAGCAAGGGCCTGGCCATGGAAGCCATGGGTGTGTACCTGGTCACCTACGTGATCACCAGCCTCGGCGCCTTCGGTGTCATCACGCTGATGTCCTCGCCTTACGGCGGCCGCGACGCCGACGCGCTGTACGAGTACCGCGGCCTGTTCTGGCGCCGCCCGTACCTGACCGCTGTGCTGACCGTGATGATGCTGTCGCTGGCCGGTATCCCGCTGACCGCAGGCTTCATCGGCAAGTTCTACATCATCGCCACGGGCGTCGAATCGCACCTGTGGTGGCTGGTCGGTGCACTGGTGATCGGTAGCGCCATCGGCGTTTACTACTACCTGCGCGTCATGGTTACCCTGTACCTGGTCGAGCCGAACCTGCGTCGCCACGATGCCCCGCTGAAGTGGGAACAGCGCACCGGCGGCGTCATGCTGCTGGCCATCGCCATCCTCGCCTTCGTCCTGGGTGTGTACCCGCAGCCGTTGCTGGAGATGGTCCAGCAAGCTGGCCTGCAACTGATCGGCTGACCTGCAGCGATCCTGAAAACCCCGCCTCGGCGGGGTTTTTCTTTTTCAAGGTTACAGAACGAAAGCTGTGCTTCGTCTGACACTTGCAGCGTCAGATTCCCGCTTATCGATCTGGAACCCCATCAAATGCGCCCGTCCCTCCCCCTCTCCTTGCTGGCCCTGTGCGTCACCAGCGCCGCCCAGGCTGCCGGCAGCATCGAACTCGACCAGGTGCTGATCGAAGATCGGCAACAGACCGAACTGGAGCGTGCCGCCGAACAGCTGCGGGAAATCCCCGGCGCCAGCAACCTGGTGGACATGAACAAGGTGGGCCAGGGCCGGGTCGCCAGCAACCAGGATGTACTGGCCTATCAGCCGGGTGTATTCGCCCAGTCGGCCGGCAACGACGGCATCAAGCTGTCGATCCGTGGCTCGGGCATCAACCGCGCGCCGGGTGCCCATGGCTCGGGGGTGTACACGATGTTCGACGGGCTGCCCTTGACCGGCCCGGGCGGTACACCCTACGAACTGTTCGAGCCGCTGTGGCTGAGCCGTGCCGAAGTCCTGCGCGGCGCCAATGGTTTCGATCAGGGCTCGCTGGCCCTGGGCGGGGCGATCAACTACGTGACCCACACCGGCTACGATGCAGCGCCGCTGCAGGTGCGTTACGAGGTTGGCAGCCGTGGCTACCAGCACCGGCACATCAGCTCCGGCCAGGTACTGGGCAACCTTGACTATTACGTGGCGCTTACCGATTCGGAGTACGACGGCTATCAGCAGCACAGCAGCGGCAGCGCCAAGGGTATCGCCGCCAATGTCGGCTACCGTTTCAACCCCAACCTTGAGACACGCTTTTACCTGCGCTACCGGGAAACCGAAAATGACCTGGCCGGGCGCCTGACCAAAGATCAGATCAAGCACGACCCGCGCGCCGCCAACGCCGCTTACCTGGCCCGCGATGACAGCCGCCCGCAACCCGGCAGCACCTGGGTGGGCAACAAGACCACCTTTTACCTCGAAGACGATGCCCGCGTGGAAGCCGGGCTGGTCTATCACGACTTTCCCATGGACCTGCGCGAAGGCCCGATGCGCCTGAAGGTGGCCTACACCGATGTCAGCGGCACCCTGAACTACTTCCGCCGCGATACGCTGCTAGGCCATGAGAGCAAGACCACCGTCGGCTGGCGCACCACCAAGCACCTGCCCAACAGCGGCGCCTCGGAGTTTGACCGCAGCAGCGGCGACAACTTCGGCGCGCGCAGACGTGACTTCAGCTACCAGGGCTCGGACACCGTGCTGCACGTGGGCAACGACCTGGAACTGATCCCCGACCTGTGGCTGACCACCGGCCTGGCGATGATCTACACCCGTCGTGAAAGCGACGTCACCTACCCTGCCAGCGGCGGCAGGGTCAGCCAGCACGACTGGGACTATGCGCCACGGGTAGGCCTGCGCTACGACATTCGCCCGGACCTGCAGGTCTACGGCAACCTCAGCCGCTCGGTGGAGCCACCGCATCCGTGGTCGCTGGTCTGGAGTGCGCCGGTCAACAACCAGCCCATAAAAAGGCAAAACCAGACCGCCACCACCCTGGAACTGGGCGCTCGCGGCGATTCGGCCCTGGGGCATTGGGACCTGGCCTGGTATTACGCGCAGGTCCGTCACGAACTGCTGAACGTGGAAGTCGTGCAAGGCTTGCCGTTCAAGGAGTTCAACGCCAGCCCCACCGTGCACCAGGGCGTCGAGGCCGGGTTGGACAGCACGCTCTGGGAACGCTCCGGAACCGGCAAGCTGAGCCTGCGCCAGGCGTACACGTTCAGCGACTTCCATTACGTGGACGACGACAGGTTCGGCGACAACCGCTTGCCCGGCATCCCCATGCACTACTACCAGGCCGAGCTGCGTTACGGCTGGCCGAACGGGTTCTACGCCGGGATCAACACGCAGATGGCCTCGAAGGTGCAGGTCGACTACGCCAACAGCTACCACGCCGATGCCTATGCGTTGCTGGGCGCACGGCTGGGTTGGGACTCGCCGAAACAGGACTGGCAGACCTGGCTGGACCTGCGCAACCTGACCAACAAGCGCTACGCGGCAACGGTCACGCCGGGGTATGACGATGCCGGTGCCGATGTCGCCCGCTCCACACCGGGCGAGGGCTTTGCCACCTATCTAGGTATTTCTTACACATTCAAGTAAGACGCTAGCCCTTTAGCGGGTCGATCAGCTGCCTTTGGCGTTATCCTCAGGGCAACTGGACCTGCGGCTTGGTGGCCGCGAAAATCCCCCAGCTCGACATGAACAACGCGGCAATCAATGGCCCGATCACAAAGCCGTTGAGCCCGAATACCGCCAACCCGCCCAGGGTGGACACCAAGATCAGGTAATCGGGCATCCGCGTATCCTTACCCACCAGGATCGGCCGCAGCACGTTGTCCACCAGGCCGATCACCAGCACACCGAAGGCCGTCAGGATGATCCCCTGCAAGATCGCCCCGGTCAGCAGGAAGTACGCCGCCACAGGCGCCCAGATGATGCCGGCACCCACCGCCGGCAGCAGCGACAGGAACGCCATCAGCACCGCCCAGACCAGCGCACTGGGTATGTCCAGTACCCAGAAGATGAAACCGCCCAGCGCGCCCTGGGTGATGGCCACCAGCACATTGCCTTTGACCGTTGCCCGCACCACGCGGTTGAACTTCAGTTGCAGGCGACGCTTCTGGTGTTCTGGCAGGGGGATGGCAAGGCGTACCCGGCGCGCCACCTCGGCGCCTTCGCGCAGGAAGAAGAACAACAGATAAAGCATGATGCCGAAGCTCACCAGAAACTCGAAGGTGCCCTGGCCAAAGCTGAAAGCCTGGCTGGCCAGCACCTGGCTGCCCTGGGTGGCCCACTTGGTGATCTTGTCGCGCAGGCCGTCCAGGTTGCCCATCCCCATGTTGTCCAGCCCGTGCTGTAGGAAAGGGGGCAACATGTCCATGCCTCGCTCGACGTAGCCGGCTATGTCCAGTTGCCCGCTCTCGATCCGCTGGTAGAGCATGGCGCCCTCTTGCACCAGCAGCGCACTGGTGATGATCACCGGCAAGATCGCCACCAGCAGGCACACCAGCAAGGTGGTGGCGGCAGCCAGGTTGCGCCGCCGGCCAAAGCGCATCAGCAAGTTGCGTTGCAGCGGCGCGAACAGGATGCCGAGAATCACCGCCCAGAAAATCGCGCCATAGTATGGCAGCAGGATCCAGCCGAAGGCGATGGTGACCAGCGCCAGCAGTACTGCCAGGGCCTTGTTCTGCAGAGCGGTTTCGTTCATGGGAGGCCTCGAGTGTCCTGAACATTAGTGCACGCGCTATCCAGAAAAGTGCCGTTGCTCCTTTGATTCAAATCAAGATGGCCGGCGCAACCCGGCCTTAGCATCCGCGCTTTTTGCCCCGGTGCGCACATGAAGCTACCTGCCAAGCCCGAACTGCTGGCCCCTGCCGGCACCCTCAAGTCCCTGCGCTATGCATTCGCCTACGGTGCCGACGCGGTCTATGCCGGCCAGCCGCGTTACAGCCTGCGGGTGCGCAACAACGAATTCGACCACGCCAACCTGGCATTGGGCATCCAGGAGGCACACGCACTGGGCAAGCGCTTGTACGTGGTGGTCAATATTGCTCCGCACAATGCCAAGCTGAAGACCTTCCTCAAGGACCTGGCGCCCGTCATCGCGATGGCGCCCGACGCGCTGATCATGTCTGACCCCGGCCTGATCATGCTGGTGCGTCAGCACTTCCCGCAGATGCCTGTGCACCTCTCGGTCCAGGCCAACACGGTCAACTGGGCCAGCGTGCAGTTCTGGCAGCAGCTGGGCCTGAGCCGGGTGATCCTGTCCCGGGAACTGTCACTCGAAGAGATCGAGGAAATCCGCCAGCAGGTACCGGACATGGCGCTGGAAGTGTTCGTCCACGGCGCACTGTGCATGGCCTATTCCGGCCGCTGCCTGTTGTCTGGCTACCTGAACAAGCGGGATGCCAACCAGGGCACCTGCACCAATGCCTGCCGCTGGAAGTACGACGCCACGCCGGCCACCGAGAACGCCGCAGGGGACATCGTGCGCGAGGCCGAGCCGACCCTGGGCCTGGGCGCACCGACCGGGCAAGTCTTCCTGCTGCAGGAGAGCAACCGCCCCGGCACCGAGATGCCGGCGTTCGAGGACGAACACGGCACCTACATCATGAATGCCAAGGACCTGCGCGCTATCCAGCATGTCGAGCGCCTGGCCGCCATGGGCGTGCACTCGTTGAAGATCGAAGGCCGCACCAAGTCGCACTTCTATTGCGCACGCGCCGTGCAATCCTACCGCAAGGCCATCGACGATGCCGTGGCCGGGCGCCCCTTCGACATGGCCCTGATGGACAACCTCGAGTCGCTGGCGCAACGCGGCTACACCGAAGGTTTCCTGCGCCGCCATGTGCACGACGAATACCAGAACTACCTGCGCGGCAATTCGCTGTCCGAGCGCCAGCAGTTCGTCGGTGAGCTGACCGGCGTGCGTGTGGATGGCCTGGCCGAGGTCAAGGTGAAGAACCGTTTCGCCGTAGGCGACCACCTGGAGCTGATGACCCCGCGCGGTAACTATCACTTCGACCTGCACCGCCTGTTCGGCCGGCAACGGCATCCCATCGACGTGGCGCCGGGTGACGGCCACGTGGTGTACCTGCCGGTTCCAGAGCAGGTTTCACTGGAACATGGCCTGCTGATGCGCGACTTGTGTCCCGACACAGGCAACTGACAAAGCCGTAATGTGCGCTTCAGCCAACTGACAGGCGCAGCAGGCGAGGATCGTGGCTCTCCCGCAAGAGGCCACGCCATGTTGCGCAACCCCACCCGCCGTACCTTCGTCAAAGGCCTGGGCGCCGCTACGACCCTAGCGGGCCTTGGCCTATGGCGCCCCTTGGCGCACGCCGCCGAAGGCCATGAGCTGACTGGCCAGCACTTCGAGTTGTTCATCGGCCAGACGCCAGTCAATATCACTGGCCGCCCACGCACAGCCCTGACCCTCAACAACAGCCTGCCCGGGCCGCTGCTGCGCTGGCGTGAAGGCGATACGGTAAGCCTGCGCGTACGCAACCGGCTGGCCCAGGACACCTCGATCCACTGGCACGGCATTCTCCTGCCCGCCAACATGGACGGCGTACCCGGCTTGAGCTTTGCCGGCATCCCCCCTGGCGGCGACTACCTGTACCAGTTCACCCTGCGCCAGAGCGGTACCTACTGGTACCACAGCCATTCAGGCTTGCAGGAGCAGGCTGGGGTGTACGGCGCGATTATCATCGAACCGCGCGAGCCTGAAGTGCACCGCTACCAGCGTGACCACGTGCTGTTGTTCAGCGACTGGTCGGACCAGGCACCCGACGCACTGCTGGCGACCCTGAAGAAGCAGTCCGACGCCTTCAACTACCACAAGCGCACGCTTGCCGACTTCATCGACGACGTCGCGCAAAACGGCTGGAGTTATACCGTTGACGAGCGCCTGGGCTGGGCGCGCATGCGCATGAGCCCCACCGACCTCGCCGACATCAGCGCCGCCAGCTACACCTACCTGCTCAACGGCCAGCCGCCGAACGGCAACTTCACCTGCCTGTTCCAGCCCGGCGAGACCGTGCGCCTGCGGCTGATCAACGCGTCGGCCATGACCTACTTCGACTTTCGCATTCCTGGCCTGCAGCTCACGGTGATCGCCGCCGACGGCCTGCCGGTGACACCTGTGGCCGTGGACGAACTGCGCATCGCCGTGGCCGAAACCTACGATGTGCTGGTCACCGTTGGAGACCTTCCCGCCTACACCCTTTACGCACAGAGCATGGACCGCAGCGGCTATGCCCGCGGCACGCTGGCACGCGCCGATGGCTTGCAGGCGCCGGTGCCGGCGCCCGACCCACGCCCGGTGCTGAGCATGGCCGACATGGGCCACAGCGGTATGGCGGGCATGGACCACAGCAATATGGCCGGCATGGACCACTCCGCGATGGCGGCCATGCAACAGCACCCAGGCAGCGAAACCGGCAACCCGCTGGTCGACATGCAGACCATGGCCCCCCGGCCCAACCTGGCCGACCCCGGTATCGGCCTGCGCGGCAACGGCCGCCGGGTACTGACCTATGCGGACCTGCGCAGCCCCTACCCCGACCCGGACGGCCGCGAACCCTCGCGGGACATCGAACTGCACCTGACCGGGCACATGGAGCGCTTTGCCTGGTCGTTCGACGGGGTCACGTTCAGCGATGCCGCGCCGCTGCGCCTGACCTATGGCGAGCGCGTGCGCATCACCCTGGTCAACGACACCATGATGACCCACCCCATTCACCTGCATGGCATGTGGAGCGACCTGGAAGACGAACACGGGCGCTTCATGGTGCGCAAGCACACCGTCGACATCCCGCCCGGCAGCCGCCGCAGCTATCGCGTCAGCGCCGACGCCCTGGGCCGCTGGGCCTACCACTGCCACCTGCTCTATCACATGGAGACGGGTATGTTCCGCGAGGTACGGGTCGATGAGTGAGCTCAACAACCGCCGCCTGGTGGCCGGCGTCGCCTTGCTGGCACTGCTGGCCAGCGAACGGGCCATGGCCGCGGGCATGGAACACATGGGGCACGGTAGCCTGTCCATGGACCACAGCCAGATGAGCCACGACAATGTGCCCCCACGCCAGCCCCGCACGCCGTTGCCAGTCATCACCGACGCCGACCGTCAGGCCGCCTTCCCACGTGTGGCCGGCCATCAGGTGCATGATCGCGCGGTCAACTGGGCGGTAATTGTCGACCAACTGGAGTACCAGCACGTCGAAAGCCGTAGTGCGCTGAACTGGAACGCCACGGCCTGGGTCGGCGGCGATATCGACCGCCTGTGGCTGCGCAGCGAAGGCGAGCGGGGACAAGGCAGGACCCACAAGGCCGAACTGCAGGCGCTGTGGGGCCATGCGATCAACCCCTGGTGGGAGCTCGTCAGCGGCCTGCGACAGGATTTCAAGCCCGCCAGTGGCCAGGCCTGGGCAGCGTTTGGCCTCCAGGGCACGCCGCTCTACGGCCTGGAGCTTGAAGCCACGGCCTACGCGGGCGAGCGGCAACAGACCGCGCTGCGCCTGGAAGCGGCCTACGCTATGCTGCTGACCAATCGCTGGATCCTCGAGCCAACGCTGGAGGCCAATTTCTTCGGCCGCAACGCTGCACAGCGCGAGCAAGGCGCAGGGCTGGCCGACAGCGAAGTCGGGCTGCGCCTGCGTTATGAAATAACCCGCGGCTTCGCCCCCTATGTCGGGGTAAGCTTCAACCGCCTGCACGGCAACCGCGCCGACCAGGCCCGTGAAAGCGGTGAAGACCTTGGGCAGACCCGCCTGGTGGCAGGTGTGCGTCTGCGTTTCTAGAGGAGTGGTTCGACCATGCTGCATAAACACCTGATCGCGTTCGGCCTGCTGGCCATCACCGGCCTGGCCCAGGCCGCCGAGACGATCGATGTCTACCGCGACCCGAACTGTGGCTGCTGCAAAGCCTGGATCAGCCACCTGCGCGACAACGGTTTCACCGTCATTGACCATGTCGAACCGAACATGAGCGCCGTCAAGCAGCGCCTGGGCGTGGCGCCGCGCCTGGCGTCGTGCCACACCGGGGTGATCGACGGCAAGTTCGTCGAGGGCCATGTGCCGGCCGAGCAGGTGCGCCTGCTGGCCAAGCGCAGCGACCTCAAGGGCCTGGCCGTGCCGGGCATGCCGATGGGTTCGCCAGGCATGGAAATGGGTGATCACAAGGATGCCTACTCGGTCATCGGGGTGACCCAGGATGGCCAGGACACCGTGGTCGCCAACTACTGATGCTCAGCTTCTGGGCGCTGTTCCTCAGCGCCTTTGGTGCCGCCACCCTGCTGCCGCTGCAATCGGAGGCGGTGCTGGTCGGGCTGCTGCTGCGCCAACCCGATGCCTGGTTGACCCTGTTACTGGTCGCCACCTTGGGCAACGTGCTGGGTTCGGTGGTCAACTGGCTGCTGGGCCGGGCCATCGAGCACCTGCGCGACAAACGCTGGTTCCCGTTCAGCACCGCGCAGCTGGAGCGGGCCCAGCGGCGCTACCAGCGGTGGGGGCAATGGTCGCTGCTCCTCAGCTGGATGCCGGTGATCGGCGACCCGCTGACCCTGATCGCCGGGATCATGCGTGAACCGTTCTGGCGCTTCATGCTGCTGGTGAGCGTGGCCAAGGCTGGGCGCTACAGTGTCGTGGCCATCGTCACCCTGGGTTGGTTTCAAGCCTGGTAACACCTTTAACGTTTAAGGTGCTTCTCTGGCTGCTAAAGTCGCCAATTCCTACATGGCCCTACACGGAGTGCCCCCATGCTGCGCGCAACTGCCCTAGCCCTGGCCTGCCTCGTCGGCGCCCCGGCCATCGCTGCCGAGCCGCCCACCTACGGCAAACAGCTCGAAGGTTTCAGCTACCCTCACCCCCTCAAGCATTTCGACTTTCAGTCCCAGGGCCAGCGCCTGCAGATGGGCTACATGGACGTGCCCGCCAAAGGCCAGGCCAATGGCCGCAGCGTGGTGCTGATGCACGGCAAGAACTTCTGCGCCGCCACCTGGGAAACCACAATCGACGCCCTGAGCCAGGCGGGCTACCGCGTGATTGCACCGGACCAGGTCGGCTTCTGCACGTCGAGCAAGCCGGACCATTACCAGTACAGCTTCCAGCAGCTGGCTGACAACACCCACGCCCTGCTGGACCAATTGGGCATCAAGCAGGCGATCATCCTCGGCCACTCCACCGGGGGTATGCTCGCCACCCGTTACGCGCTGATGTACCCGCAGCAGGTCGAGCGCCTGGCGATGGTCAACCCGATCGGCCTGGAAGACTGGAAAGCCCTGGGCGTGCCGTACCGCACGGTAGACCAGTGGTATGCCCGGGAACTCAAGCTCGATGCCGAGGGCGTGCGCGAGTATGAACGCAAGACCTATTACGCGGGGCGCTGGAAGCCCGAGTACGAGCGCTGGGTGCAGATGCTGGTGGGGCTGAACAAGGGCCCTGGGCATGAAGCCGTGGCGTGGAACTCGGCGCTGATCTACGACATGATCTTCACCCAGCCGGTGTACCACGAGTTCAAGGATCTGAAGATGCCGACCTTGCTGTTGATCGGTGATCAGGACACCACCGCCATCGGCAGCGACATCGCCCCGCCGGAGGTCAAGGCGCGGTTGGGTCATTACAAGGAACTCGGCCCGCAGGTGGCCAAGCTGATTCCACACGGTGAGCTGATGACCTTCGAGGGTATGGGGCATGCGCCGCAGATCGAAGAGCCACGGCGCTTCAACAAGACGCTGATCGAGTGGCTGGCGCAGTAAATCGTAACGGGGCGCTTCGCGCCCCGCGAATGGGCTGCAAAGCAGCCCCTAGCCCTTCCAGACTTGGCCTTCGGTCCAGCCCAGTTCGGCAAAGTCGTCCTCGCGCAATTCGGCCTCTTCCTCGCAGAAGAATTCATCGAGCTGCGGCGGCCGCACCGCCGTGTCACTGAGCATCGCATGCACTTGCCCGCGATGATGAATCTGGTGTTCGAACAGGTGCGCCAGCAGCCGCAGGCGCTGTTCGCGCTGCACCCGGTCGGGCCGCACGATGCAGACGTAGCGGGCCAGCTGGTCATCATGCAACCCATTGCAATAAGCGATCAGCCGCCGGTCAGCCTGGGCTTGCTGGGCATGCAGGTCGGTACAGGTGGCATACGGTTGTTCTGGCTCGAAGAACCGCTCGCCATCGGGCTCCGGCGCGGCGCCGCGCTGTTCGCACTCAAGCATGTGCAGGTAGAACCAGTCCACCGTCAACAGATGGTTGAGGGTGGCCTTGATCGATGGGAAGAAACTGCAACGAGGGGCGACGAACTCGTCCTGGGTCAGTTGCAGGCAGGCCTTGTACAGGCGGTGGTTGGCCCAGCCATTGTTGTAGGCCTGGGTCAGCAGATGATGCGACAGCGGCTCCATGGGTCGGCTCCTTCAGGCGAAGCGTTGCAGTTGCATCTCCCGTAGCCGGCTCAAGGTCCGTTGGTACGGGAACGCCAGATACCCTTGAGTGTAGAGCGCTTCGAGCGGTACCTGCGCTTCCAGGTACAGCGCCACCCTGCGGTCGTAGCATTCATCGACCAGGGCGATGAAGCGGCGCACGGCGTCATCCTTGGGTGACAACGCCGGCAACTGACGATCACCCGCCTCGACCTGCGCTGCACCGTCCTCGGTACCACGGGCGATACGGCCGGCGCGCTGCTCACCGCTCAGCGCCGGTATGCCCTCCACCAGGATTGCCGGGAAACGGTCACACAGGGCCATGAATTCCATGGTGGCCAAAGGCTGCTCGCAGAGGTCGGTGAAACGGCACCAGAGCGCGTGTTCGCTGTGCCGGACCACCTTGATCTGCCGTGAACCAATCGACAGTGGCTGTGCGCTGCCTGGGTGATCCGCGCTGAGTTGCTGGAACACAGCTTCCAGCGCGCCGGCCTTGCCCGCCTCGGCGACCCAGTAGCGCTGGCATGCAGCCCCCGGGTGCAGACGATGGTCTTGCTCGCCTGCCACCGACAGCACCTGCATGTGCCGTTCGATGGCACTGATGGCCGGCAGGAAACGCTCGCGGTTGAAACCATCGCGGTACAGCTGCTGCGGCGGCTGATTGGACGTGGCCACCACCACCACGCCGTGCTTGAACAGCACCTGGAACAGGCGGCCGAGGATGATCGCATCACCGATGTCGCTGACGAACAGTTCGTCGAAGCACAGCACGCGGATTTGCCCGGCCAGCTCCCCGGCCAGGGCTTGCAGTGGGTCAGCGGTGCCGTTGAGCTGGAACAGGCGCTGGTGCACCCAGGCCATGAACGAGTGGAAATGCTGGCGCCGGGCAGGAATGCTCAGGCAGCGGTAGAACAGGTCCATGAGCCAGGTCTTGCCGCGGCCGACCGGGCCCCACAGGTAGATACCCTGGGCCGGGCTGCCGCGCTCGACGGCCTCGAAGCAGGCTTGCAACGCAGTGACGGCCCCGGCTTGCGCCGGGTCGGGGACATAGCCTTGATCAGCAAGGGCCTTGTTGTATAGCGATCTGGGGTCGTGCGTCATGCGCCATTATCTTCAAAGGGCCCTTTCGCCGGCAAGCCGGCGAAAGGGCCAGTGCAGGCAAGAACTCGGCTCAGCCCTCGCTCAGGCCCACTTTCAGCAACGTGCCATCCTTGTCGTCGGTCAGCACATACAGGTAACCGTCGGGCCCGACCCGCACATCGCGAATTCGCGCCTTCAAGTCCCCCAGCAAACGCTCCTCATGGACGATCTTGTCGCCATCGAGCTGCAGGCGGATGAGCTCCTGGGTCGCCAGCGCGCCAATGAACAGGTTGTGATCCCAGGCCTTGAAGGTCGGGCTGTCATAGAACGCCATGCCGCTGATGCCTGGGGATTTTTCCCATACATGGTGCGGGCCGACCATGCCATCGACCTGCTTGCCCTTGGCCTCGGGGATCGGCAGCAGCGAGTAGTTGATGCCGTGCGTGGCAACCGGCCAGCCATAGTTCTTGCCGGCTTGCGGGATGTTGATCTCGTCGCCGCCGCGCGGGCCATGCTCGTGGGTCCAGAGCTTGCCAGTCCAGGGGTTGAGCGCTGCACCCTGCTGGTTGCGGTGGCCGAACGACCAGATTTCCGGGCGCACGTTGTCCTTGCCGACGAAGGGGTTGTCCTTGGGGACTTCACCGTCGGGCAAGATCCGCGCGATCTTGCCCTGCAGCTTGTCCAGGTCCTGCGCTGTCGGGCGCTGATTGTTCTCGCCCAGGGCGATGAACAGGTAGCCGTTACGGTCGAACACCAGCCGCGAGCCGAAGTGGTTGCCGACCGACAGCTTGGGCTGCTGGCGGAAGATCACGTTGAAGTTCTCCAGCCGGGCGCGGTCCTCCGACAGCTGCCCACGGCCGACCGCCGTGCCGGCCTTGCCATCGCTGCCCTCCTCGGCGTAAGACAGATACACCGTACGATCCTTGGCGAACTCGGGCGACAGCACCACGTCGAGCAGGCCGCCCTGGCCCTCGGCCCAGACCTTGGGCACGCCGCTGATGGGGGCGCCGACCTTGCCTTCGGCACTGACCAGACGCAGGTTGCCTGGGCGCTCAGTGACCAGCATGTCCTTGCCGCCCGGCAGGAACGCAAGCGCCCATGGGTTGCGCAGGCCATCAGCCACGGTGCTGACGGTAATCTGCCCTTCTCCGGTTGGGAACTGCTGCTCGGCCGCGGCATGCGCTAACAGCGGCAGCAGGGTGGCGGCGGTAAGCGTGGTCAGCCAGGTAGCTCGGGTCATGCAGGATTCCTTTCGATGAGGGGCTCAGGGCGCACGCTGGGTATCACGCGGTGGCCGGGTGGGTTCCAGGTTGGGGGTCTGCTGCTGGCGGCGCAGGTTGTCGCCATTACCGATACCGCGGTTGTCCAGGGACGGTGTGCGCTGAATGGGCACAGTGGAAGGGCCACGCACCGGCGGCGCGGCCTGCATGCTGCCCTGGCGGCTGTTGGGGTTGGCGCGCTGGATCGGGCTGTTGTAGGGGTTGTTGTTGCTGGCGGCAAGCTGCAGCGGCTGCAGCGGCGTCGCCTGTGCGGACAGGCACAGCAACAGGCCGATGGCCAGGGTTGGCAATGTCAGATTCATGCTTCACCTCATGTACGAAAAGGCGCGCCTTGTGCGTTGGATAGCCTAAGGCGCGAGGGGTTCGCGGCAAAAGTGTGAATGCGATACGTGATGTTTCAGTATGAACCTTTGGGGGCCACTGCCCGGCCCCATTGATCAGCCGGGGCAATCGACCTTGTGCCGTGCCGCATACAGGCAGAGCATCTCCATGGCCAGGGTTGCGCCAGCCAGTGCGGTGATATCCGCATGGTCATAGGCCGGCGCCACCTCTACCAGGTCCATGCCCACCAGGTTGATGCCGCGCAGACCACCGAGGATCTCCAGCGCCTGCACCGTCGTCAGCCCCCCACACACAGGCGTGCCGGTGCCGGGCGCGTAGGCCGGGTCGAGGCAGTCGATGTCGAAGGTCAGGTACACCGGCCGCTCGCCGACCCGCTGGCGGATCGCCGCGATCACGGCTTCGCTACCCTGGCGGTGCACCTGCCGGGCATCGACGATGGCAAAACCCTGGCTGTCGTCATTGGTGGTACGCAGCCCGATCTGCACGGAACAGGACGGGTCCACCAGGCCTTCGCGCGCGGCGTGCCAGAACATGGTGCCGTGGTCGATGCGCTTGCCCTCCTCGTCCGGCCAGGTGTCGCTGTGCGCATCGAAATGGATCAGTGCCAGCGGGCCGTGGCGCCGGGCGTGAGCCTTGAGCAGTGGGTAACTGATGAAATGGTCGCCGCCCAGGGTGAGCATGGCGCAACCCGCTTCGAGAATGTGCGTGGCATGGGCCTCGATGCTGTCCGGGACCGACTGCGGTGTACCGCTGTCGAATGCGCAATCGCCGTAGTCGATGACCGCCAGGTGCTCGAACGGGTCGAACGCCCACGGCCAGTGGCGCGCCCAGGCCTGTTGCACCGAGGCGGCGCGAATCGCCCGAGGCCCGAAGCGCGCGCCTGGGCGGTTGCTGGTGGCAGTGTCGAACGGCACACCACTGACCACCACATCCACCCCACGCAGGTCGCGGCTGTAGCGCCGGCGAGAGAAACTGGTGATACCGGCGTAGGTGCTTTCAGCGGCGGTGCCATACAGGCTGTCACGGGTCATCGCCTGGTCGTTATTGTGGGCTTGCTCCACGGTCGGGCTCCTTTTGGGTTATGGGTTACTGACGCGTGCGGAAAGCCGTCCACAGGCGGTTGCGCTGGCGCAGGTCGGACAACGCCATGCTGCGGTCGGCAAACAGGCGCGCTCGCACATTGGCGGGTGGGTAGATATCCGGGTCATTGCGCACGGCAGCGTCGACCAGCGGTGTGGCCGCCTGGTTGGCGTTGGCGAAGAACAGCGTGTTGGTCAGCGCGGCGACCGACTCCGGTTTCAGCATGAAGGCGATGAACGCCCGGGCGGCTTCCGGGTGCGGCGCATCCTTGGGGATGACCAGGTTGTCCTGCCAGACCAGCGTGCCTTCACGTGGAATGCGGTAGATCAGCTCGAACGGCTTTCCGGCGCGGCGAGCCTGATCGGCGGCCATGGCGGCATCACCGTTGTAGGTCAGCGCCAGGCACACGCTGCCGTTGGCCAGGTCGTTGATCTGCCGGCCATTGGCGACGTAGCTAATCGACGGTTGCAAATGTTTCAGCAGGTTCTGCGCGGCCGCAAGGTCTGCCTTGTCCTGGCTGTAAGGGTCTTTGCCCAGGTAGTTCAGGGCTACGCCGATCACCTCCTGAGGTGAATCCGGCATGGCAATGCCGCACGCTTTCAACCGGCTGGCGTATTCGGGCTTGAACAGCAGGTCCAGGCTGTCCAGCGGCACATCGCCCAGACGTTGGCGCACGGCCTCGACATTCACCCCAAGGCCCAGCGTGCCCCAAGTGTAGGGCACGGCATAGCGATTGCCGGGGTCAGCTTCGGCCAGCTTGGCTAGCAGGTCCGGGTCGAGGTTGGCGTAGCCGGGCATGGCCTGCGCATCCAGGGGCTGCAGGGCATTGGCCTTGAGCGCTCGCGCCAGCACGGTGGACGACGGCACCACCACGTCATAGCCACTGCGGCCGGTCAGCAGCTTGGTTTCCAGTACTTCTGTGGTGTCGAAGGTGTCGTAGCGCACCTTGTAGCCGGTTTCCTTCTCGAAGCGCTGCAAGGTTTCCGGGGCGACGTAATCCGCCCAGCTGTAGAGGTTGACCACCTTTTCTTCGGCCTGCAGGGGCAAGGCCAGGAACAGGGACAGCAGACACAGCGATCGACGCATGACGGACACCTCGGCTAATGGGTGGATGCCGCCAGCATGCCAGCCGGGTTACATTGCAAGAATGCCAAGTTTGAAAAGCTGACATTCATCAGGGGCAATGTGATGCTCGGACAACTGCACGACCCTGACCTGCATCTGTTGCGGCTGTTCGTCACTGTAGTCGAGGCTGGCGGCTTCAGCGCCGCCCAGGGCGTCTCGGGCTTGAGCCAGCCCACCATCAGCCAACGCATGGCGCAATTGGAAGCTCGCCTGGGCTATCGCCTGTGCAGCCGGGGCAAACGCGGCTTTCGCCTTACCGAAAAGGGCGAGCTGCTGCTGGAGGCGACGCGGGGGTTGCTGGTGAATATCGAGCAGTTTCGCCAGCAGGCCAACGGCGTGGGTGGACGCTTGCTGGGCAGCGTGCGGGTGGGCATGGCGGAGAACCAGGATCCAGCCGTGAGCCTGCGACTGGCGTCAGCCGTTTCGCGTTTTCGCGAGCGAGAAGAGTCGGTGCAAATAGAATTGATCAGCGCACCACCGGCGGAGCTGGAGCGGCTGCTGCTGGAGCAGCGGTTGGATTACGCCATCAGCTATTTTTCCGGCAACCAGGCAGCGTTCGATTACCAGCCCCTGTTCGAGGAACGCCAGCGGTTGTACTGCGGCCAGGGCCACCCCTTGTTCGACACGCTCCACGTGACGCGCGAGCAGTTGCTCGAGGCAGATCAGGTGCGCCATCCCTATCGTTTTCTCAAAGGCGGCGAACCGTTCCAGAGCCGGCGCAGCATGGCGGTTGCAGAACAGATCGAGAGCGTGCTGACGTTCATTCTGTCGGGGCGGCATGTGGGTTACCTGCCGTGCCACTGCGCTGCGGGCTGGGAACGCCAAGGGTGGTTGAAGGCACTGGATACCGCGTTGGACTTCGTGGTGCCGTTTACCCTGGCCAGGCATAGGGCGCAAGCCCCTGGGGAAGCTCAGCGGGCGTTTGCGGAGGATTTGCTGGCGGTGTTTTGTACAGGTTGATCTGGTGGTCATTGCTGCCGCCGGGCACGCCCTTGAAATCGCTGACATCCACGTCCATCTACTGGCGACGCGCACTGCCCGATAGCGTCAGGTTGTCGGTGGCATGCCAGTCCAGCTGGGCGTAGACCGAGACACCATCGACCCGTTAGCTGGGATAGCGTGGGGCCTTGCTCTGCTTGTCCATTTCCAGGCCGCCACTTTCAACGCTACCGTGCATTTGCCACACTGCAGGACAGATCCTGTTGGTGAGGTCCATTGCCATGACTGCCCGTTTGCACCGCTGCGCTCGTCTGTTACTGCTTTTACTGATGGCGGGTGGGCTCAATGCCTGTGCGTTATTGCAGCCCCGCGACCCGCTGAACATCAGCGTGATCGGCATCGAGCCGCTTGCGGGTCAGGCGTTGGAAATGCGTATGGCGGTGAAGATGCGCGTGCAGAACCCCAATGAGGCCCCAGTCGATTACAACGGTATTGCGCTGAATCTCGAGGTCAACGGCCAGCCGCTGGCCTCTGGGGTCAGCGACCAGCAGGGGCATATCGGCCGTTACGGCGAAACGATCGTCGTGGTGCCGGTCAGCATTACCGCGTTCGCCTTCCTGCGCCAGGCCTATGGCCTGGGCAAGCTCGACTCGCTGCAGGGGATGCCCTATGTGCTGCGTGGCAAGCTGGCCAGCGGGCCATTGAGTACCGTGCGCTTCACCGATGAGGGCAAGCTCGACCTGCCCAAGGGCGCTAGCCTGAGTTGGTGAGGGGGGTATACGTCAGCGATTGGCGCTGGCGGCAGCCATCATCTTGTTGACTTCACTGCGCACCATGCCGGCGTACTCGGGCGGCGACATGCCTTCCAGTTCGGCACGCACCCATTCGGCCCACTTGCCCTTGCGGCGTGGTTTTTCCGAGATCAGTCGGGCGGCCTCACCTTTGGCCTTGCCGAGGTTGTTCTGCCACATTTCGAACAGCCGGGCCTTTTCCGCCTCGATCTGCGCCCGTTCCTGGAAGCTCCTGTTGGCCAGATTGAAACTCATGAAGGTACCCACCTGTTGAAAATGGCCGCTATCTTACACCGTAGCGCCGCTTGATCGGTAAGCCAGCGCAACTTTCCCGGCCTGCCGGCATCCATTGCTTAACCACCCCCATCGACGAGGACATGTTCATGGCCCGAAAAACGGCTATTGCAGCCAACAGCGAACAGATCAAGGATCAGGTATTCAGTGAGCTGCAGGCATTGATTGAAGAGTCGGAAAAGTTGCTCAACGACAGCGCTTCACTGGTTGGCGAGGAAGCCGATACCCTACGCGCGCAGGTCAGCCTCAAACTTCGCCAGGCACGAGAGGCGGCCGGCCAGGTGCGCGCCAAGGCGCAACCGGTAGTGGACGCTACCCAGGACTACATCGGCGGCCATCCGTGGCAGACGGTTGCAGTTTCCGCAGGCTTTGGCCTGGTAATCGGCCTGTTGCTGGGCCGCCGTAACTGAAGCAGTTGCCCGGCGTGGTGCCGCCTGATGCGACTCAGGCGGCCTGCGCCATCGGAATACCGCTGTGGAAACGCAGTTCCTGATCCGCAGACTGGATCAGTTCAGCTTCAGCTTCGCGCACCAGCAGCACCCGCTTGGCAATATCCGCTTCATCCCCGTACTGATGAGCAAGCTTCAGGTAACCCTGATAGTGGCGCGCCTCACTTTTCAGCAGGCCGTGGTAGAAGGTACCAAGTTCCTCATCCAGGTGAGGCACCAAGGCTGCAAAGCGCTCGCAGCTACGCGCCTCGATAAACGCCCCAACGACTAAGGTATCCACCAGCTTGACCGGCTCATGGGCTCGCACCAGGCGGCGCAAGCCTGATGCGTAGCGCCCTGCCGAAACCGGCCGCAACGGCACACCTCGGCGCTTCATCAGGCGCAACACCTGCTCGTGATGCACCAGCTCTTCGCGGGCCAGGCGCGACATCATGTTGATCAGGTCCAGATGGGTGTTGTACTTGGCGATCAGGCTCAGCGCCGTGCTGGCGGCCTTGAACTCGCAGTTCTTGTGGTCGATCAGCAACGTTTCCTGGTCGGCGAGCGCCGCTTCGATCCAGGCGTCTGGGGTGGGACAACCGAGGAAAGCATCGATTTCGGGGATCAGGGACATAAACGTGCAACCACACAGAACAGACAGGACGGGCGATTATACCGGCGGCAACAGCAAGCGCCAGTGACTATGCTTGATGTACATCAAGCGGCGACGCAAGGGGCGCCGACTATAGTCTGGCATTGGCCGCCACCATTGAACGGAGTTCACGCCCATGCAAGCTGTCCGTAGCATTCTCGTCGTCCTCGATCCTGAACATGCCCATAGCCGTGCATTGACCCGCGCCAAGCTGATTGCGGGCGTGACGGGGGCCCGTCTGCATTTGCTGATGTGCGACAAGAGGCAAGATCACAGTGCACTGCTCAGCCTTTTGAGTAGCCAGTTGCACGATGACGGCTATGACAACGTCACGCATGAGCAAGCCTGGCATGACACATTGCACGAATCCATCATCAAGGTGCAGGAGGCAGAAGGTTGTGAGCTGGTGATCAAGGAGCACCGGCCGGACAACCCTCTGAAAAAGGCACTGCTCACGCCCAGCGACTGGAAACTGCTGCGCTTTTGCCCTTGTGCGGTACTAATGGTCAAGAGCGAGCGGCCGTGGACAGGTGGAGTCATACTCGCTGCCGTGGATGTCGGCAATCAAGATGACGATCATCGCAGGCTGCATGCGGACATTATCGATCATGGGTATGCGATTGCAGGCCTGGCTAAAGGCCAACTACACGTCATCACTGCCCATCCCTCCCCTATGTTGGCGGCGTCGGACCCTGTGTATCAACTCAGCGAGACCCTCGATAAACGATATCGGGAAGCTTGCAGTAAATTCCAGGCGGAGTACGGCATCAGTGAAGACCGCTTACATGTCGAAGAGGGGCCGGCCGATGTGCTGATTCCTCATTTGGAGATGAAACTGGATGCGGTGGTCACGGTGATTGGCACTGTCGCGCGCACAGGTATCTCTGGGGCATTGATTGGCAATACTTGCGAAGTGGTGCTCGATTCGCTGAAAGGCGATGTGTTGGTGCTCAAAAGCGAAGAAACCACCGCGCATCTGGCGGAACTAGCCCGCGGTTGAAGCTGGCCTGAAAAGACAAAACCCCTACCTGCGTGCGCAGATAGGGGTTTTGCGAAATGAATCTTGACGATGACCTACTCTCACATGGGGAAACCCCACACTACCATCGGCGATGCATCGTTTCACTACTGAGTTCGGGATGGGATCAGGTGGTTCCAA
>Ga0213822_1000785_pt1 | contig 21551 bp, 19 predicted proteins | sample MC6MC0908MG_FD_179872 | JGI IMG/M metagenome (GOLD analysis project Ga0213822, IMG submission 179872) | Enriched soil aggregate microbial communities from Iowa State University, Ames, United States - MC6-MC0908-MG | ecosystem: Environmental > Terrestrial > Soil > Unclassified | place: USA: Iowa...
GGCGCCCAGGTCGGCACCGTGTTCATCGATGAGCTGAACAAGCGTGGCGTCTTCAAGGAAGTCCGTGGCTATGATTCGATCCCCGATCTGATGCGTGACCTGGCGCTTGGCCGTATCAAGGCAGGCTTCGCCGATCGCCCGATCGTCGCCTACCAATTGGCCCAGGGCACGCAAAACAAGGTGCACCTGGTACAGAGTTACCAGCCAGTGGTGATGGGAGATGTTTGCCTGATCGTGCGCAAGGGTGACAGCGCAACACTGGAGCAGGTCAACAAAGGCATTGCTGCGATCAAGGCTGATGGTTCGCTCGAGCGGATCATCGAGAAGTGGAAACTCAATTAAGGGCCTCGCCGCCCGCTCGCGTCGGCGGGCGGGTCCACTCATTGTCCCGTGGGTAGCTTTATGATTCTCCAGAATGCTTTGGACTTCCTCCCTATCTTGCTCAAGGGGGCGGTGGTCACTCTTCAAGTGACGGCGGGGTCGTTTGTACTCAGCTCGTTGATCGGGCTGCTCTTCGCCCTGATGATGGTCTCGAAAATACGCGCCATCGCCTTGTTCGCCATCAGCGTGGTGAACATCATTCGTGGTTTGCCGATCATTGTGCAGCTGTTTTATATCTATTTCGTCCTGCCGGAATTCGGCATCCAGCTGACTGCGATGCAGGCCGGTGTCATTGGCCTGGGGATCGCTTACTCGGCGTATCAGGCAGAGAACTTTCGGGCCGGTATCCAGGCGATTCAGCAAGGACAGATCGAGGCAGCGGAATCCTTGGGGATGCGCGGTGCGATGGTGATGCGGCGAGTGGTGCTGCCCCAGGCGTTCCGCATCGCCTTGCCGCCATATGGCAATACACTGGTCATGATGCTCAAGGACTCCTCGTTGGTCTCCACCATCACCGTGGCCGAGATGACTCGCGCAGGGCAACTGATCGCCTCTTCGACCTTCGAGAACATGACGGTCTATACCCTGGTGGCATTGCTCTACCTTGCGATGAGCCTGCCACTGTCCTTTGCGCTGCGTCGTCTGGAAGCACGCTTCAGCACCCGGAGAACCTCATGATCGAGATCAAGGGCGTTCACAAGAGTTACGGCAGCGTGGCGGTCCTGGAAGGCATCGACTTGCAGGTCAAGAGTGGTGAAGTGGTGTGCCTGATCGGCCCTTCGGGGTCGGGGAAGTCCACGCTGCTGCGCTGTATCAACGGCCTGGAAAGTTACGACCAGGGCGATGTCCTGGTCAGCGGCGAACGTGTCGACCGCAATGCCAGGAGCATCCACGACATTCGCAGTCGGGTGGCGATGGTCTTTCAGCGCTTCAATCTGTTTCCACACCGCACGGCCCTGGAAAATGTCATGGAAGGGCCGATCTACGTGAAGAAGGAGAACCCTCAGGCAGCTCGCAAGCATGCCGAGGCGTTGATGGAGAAGGTTGGCTTGTCCCATCGGATGAATGCCTACCCGGACGAACTGTCCGGTGGCCAGCAGCAACGTGTCGCCATTGCCCGGGCGTTGGCGATGAATCCGCAGGCGATTCTCTTCGACGAACCGACCTCGGCGCTCGATCCGGAGCTGGTCGGCGAAGTGTTGGCGGTGATGCGCAATCTGGCTGATGAGGGCATGACCATGATCGTAGTGACGCACGAAATGGCCTTCGCACGGGATGTCGCCGACAAGGTCTGTTTTCTTCACAGCGGCACGATCGTCGAGTCAGGGCCGGCCGGGGAGGTACTGACTACTCCAACGCACCCTCGCACACAGGACTTTCTTCGCCGACTGCTCAACCACAGCGGGGAGGTGCAGGCATGAATGCACCTTTCGCGCCTCAACTGCCGGCCTCGCTCTGGGCCGCGACTGCGACACCGGCGATGGAAACGCCGGCGTTGGCCGAAGACAAGCAAGTGGATGTGGCTATCGTAGGCGCCGGCTATACCGGTTTGGTGACGGCGTTGCGCTTGGCCGAAGCGGGTGTCAGCGTCTGTGTGCTGGATACCGGGGAGCCAGGCTGGGGCGCTTCGGGGCGCAACGGCGGGCAGGTGATTCCTGGGCTGAAGTTCGACCCGGATCAATTGCATGCCAAGTTCGGTCCGGCCCGTGCCGAAGCGATGATCGAGGCGGCCGGCTCAGCCGCTGACGAAGTGTTTTCGGTGATTCGCCAATACGGGATTGAGTGTGATGCCACCCAAAAAGGCTGGATTCAACCAGCCTGTTCAACCACTGCGATGAAGACCATCGAACAGCGCGCCGCGCAATGGCAACGCCGGGGCGTCAAAGTGGAGCTGCTTGACCGGACGGCGGTCAGCCAACGTATCGGTACCGAGCATTATCTTGGGGGGTGGGTTGATCCGCGAGCCGGTAGCCTGCACCCATTGAGTTATGCCCGTGGCCTGGCGAAGGCCGCAATGGGGCAGGGCGCAATGATCCACGGCCACAGTCGTGTCACGGGGCTGCAGCGGCAGCGATCAGGCTGGACGTTGTCCACTGCGCAAGGATTCAAGGTCGACGCGCAGCGGGTGTTACTGGCCACCGATGGCTATACCGACGACCTGTGGCCCGGATTGCGCCAAACCGTCGTCGCGGCCAACAGCTTCATCATCGCGACCCGTCCGCTCCCACCGGCGATACGCAAGACCATTCTGCCCGGTGGCGAGGTCTGTTCAGACTCGCGACGTTTGCTGCTCTATTTCAAGCAGGATGCCCAGGGCCGCTTGCTCCTGGGCGGGCGGGGGCCTTTCTCGGAGCCTTCCCGGCAGCGTGACTGGGCGCACTTGGAGCGTTCGCTGGGTGCACTGTTTCCGCAAGTGGCGGATGTCCCTGTCGAGTACCGTTGGAGTGGTCGGGTCGCCCTGACGCAAAGCTTTCTTCCACATGTGCATGATCCCGCGCCAGGACTGTCAGTCCTGCTTGGCTACAACGGTCGCGGTATTGCCCTGTCCACGGCGTTAGGCAAACATTTGGCAGCGAAGCTGTCGGGGGCGACGCAGGACTTCCCGTTCCCGGTCATGCCGCTGCGCCGGATTCCATTCCATGCGTTGCAGCGGCTTTATCTTGCTGCCGGGATTAGCTATTACCGGGTGTTGGATGCCTTGTTTTGAAGGCGTATTGACGAAGCTGCGGGCGCGTACCGTGTGATGGGGAGGTAAAGATTGTTGATCAACGGTACGGGGGACCCACCGGGAATAGTGAGATTGCGCAAACAGATCCTGCCATCCACTCACTTACCACCGGTGACATCGAGGAACGTACCGGTCACGAACGACGCCTGCGCGCTGGCCAGCCACAGAATGGCCAGCGCCACTTCCTCTGGCTGGCCACCGCGGCCCATGGGGATCGAGTCCTTGACGCGATCGACCCGCCCGGGCTCGCCGCCGCTGGCGTGCATTTCGGTGTAGATGTGGCCGGGGCGAATACAGTTGACGCGTATCCCTTCCCGGGCCACCTCTTTGGCCAAGCCGATGGTGAAGGTCTCCAGGGCTCCCTTTGATGCCGCGTAGTCGACATATTCATTGGGGCTGCCCAGGCGCGCGGATGCCGAAGAAATGTTGATCACCACTCCGCCCGGACCGTTGTGCCGGTTAGACATGCGCTTCACCGCCTGCTGTGCGCAGAGCATCGGGCCAATGGCGTTGACCGCGAAGATGCGCTGCATGCGCTCGAAGCCGAGGTCCTCGAGGCGTGATTGCAGCGCCAGTACCCCAGCGTTATTGACCAATACGTCGACGCGCCCGAACGAGCGATCGATGGCCGTGAACAAATCCGCGACCTGCCCGGGGTCCGCGCTGTCGGCCCGGATGGCCAAGGCCCGGCGTCCCAAGGCCTCCACATCCGCCACCACAGCCAGCGCTGCGGATTCGTTGGCAACGTAGCTGATCGCGACGTCATAGCCTTGTTCGGCGGCCAGGCGCGCAGTGGCGGCGCCCACTCCGCGACTGCCACCAGTTATCAGAATCAGCGGTGCCTGCGAGACGTTTTCCATCGAGAGTACCTCCTGCAACGGTGAGAAATGAGTTGTGTCAGCCGATGATGAGGGTGCCGCTGGCGATCACTGCGCACGCCAGGAGCCGGCGAGCGGTGAGTGTCTCGCCGAGGAACACGTAGCCAATCAACGCCGCAAACAGCACGCTGGTTTCGCGCAATGCCGATACCGCGCCCAAGGGCGCTTCGTTCATGGCGTAGATGACGATTCCATAGGCCAGCAAGGAGACCAGCCCGCCGAACAAGGCGGTCAATGTTCCGGGGCGCACGGAGAATAAACTGCGGGCGTCGCGCAGGCCGATGTACACCGCAGGCATCAGCACGCCCCACAAGGCGCACATCCACACCGTGTAGGCGAGCGGCGCGCCGGAAAGCCGGGTGCCAATGCCGTCGGTGACGCTGTAGGCAGCGATGAAGCAGCCCGTTCCCAAGGCATAGGGCAGGCTGGGAGCCGACAACTGGCGCCCCCTGAAGGCCAGCGAAATAATTCCGCCCGACACCAGCGCAATACCGAGTAACGCGCCGGGGACGATGCTTTCTCCGGCAAAGATGGCGGCGCCCAGGGTGATCAACACCGGTGACGACCCACGCGCAATCGGATAGGTCTGCCCCAGGTCGCCGACCCGGTAACTGCGCACCAGAAACAGGTTGTAGCCGACATGCAGCAACGCCGAAAGCACCGCATAGCCCCAACTGTCAGCCGCTGGCGGCACCATGAACGCCGCGGCGATGGCACTGGCGATGGCAACTGCGATGCACATGATCGTCATTGACCACAGTCGATCGGCGCCGCCACGCAGCAGTGCATTCCAGCTGGCATGCAGGAGCGCGGCGAAAAGAACCAGCAAGGTGATATGGATAGGCATGCGCCATTTTAAGCAGCCCAGCTGCCCGGACTACAGCGAAGTCTCCTCATTGCATCATGAGTTAAACCTCATGCACATTACCCATAAGCTCGTTGGACTTTCAGCGCTTCACCTATCAGCCACTGGCGAAAGTTGACGATGTGCGGCTGCGATTCGGTGCCCCTTGGACAGACGAAATAGTAGGCCAGCGGTGAGGGGAACGGCACATCGAACAGCCGCACCAGACGGCCGTCGCTGATTTCGCTTTCAACGTGCCCGCTGCGCACCAAGGCGACGCCCTGGCCGAGCAGCGCGGCCTCAACGGTCATGTTGGTATCCCCAAACCTGACGCTTTCCTTGAGCGGCAAAAACTCCAGTCCGACCTTTTGAAACCAGACCTCCCATTTCGGCACCAGCTCGGCGCCATCTCGGGTCAGCAGCGGGTAGTGCAACAATTCGGCAGGGCTGCGCGGTGTTCCGAAGCGCTGCAAAAGATCGGGACTTGCCACCGGGAACACCTGCTCGCCGAACAGAAACTCTGAGTGCAGGCCCGGGTAAATGCCCTTGCCGAGCCGGATCGCGACATCGGCTTGGGCGTTGGAGAAATGGATGATCTTGTCCGTGGTGTCCAATGAGACCAACAGCTCCGGATGCAGGCGCGAGAGACTCGGCAAGCGTGGCAGCAGCCACTTCAGGGCGAAGGAATACGTAGTGCTGACTTCGAGTCGGACCCTGCCTTTTTGCTCGCGCAGATCGCCCAGGGTCGCCTCCAGGCTCATGAAGAACTCTCTCACGATGGGCGCCAGCGTGGCTCCGGCAGCCGTGAGGCTTAAGGACTTGCCACGCTCGAACAATTGCAATCCCCAAAGCGCCTCGAGATGCTTGAGCTGGTGACTGACTGCGCTTTGCGTAACGTGCAGCTCTTGGGCAGCAGAGGTAAAGGTCGTGTGCCGGGTGGCGACTTCGAAGGCACGCAATGTGGCGGTCGGCGGCAGGTCTCTCATGGATAGGGTGTCCCGGCGAGTCGTCAGAAATGTGTGTCATGAACGCAGGCTCATGATAGAGCATCTCGGGCAGGCGTCGAATGTGCTGGTCGACGAGCACTTGCGCGGTTACTCCACCGCCTCGACCACCCCCCGATCCTCACCCAGAAACCCACCGCTCTGATGGTGCCACAGCCGCGCGTAGGTGCCGTTTCTTGCCAGCAGCTCGGCGTGGGTCCCTTGTTCGATGATGCGTCCCTCATCCATGACAATCAGCCGGTCCATGGCTGCGATCGTTGACAGTCGGTGGGCAATGGCGATGACGGTCTTGCCTTCCATCATTTCATCGAGGCTTTCCTGGATGGCGACTTCGACCTCCGAATCCAGAGCACTGGTGGCCTCGTCAAGCAACAGGATAGGGGCGTTCTTGAGCATCACCCGGGCGATGGCAATGCGTTGACGCTGGCCGCCCGAGAGCTTGATGCCGCGCTCGCCTACCAAGGTGTCATAGCCGTTATGACCTTGTCGGTCGCTCAGTTGACTGATGAAGCCATCGGCCTGGGCGTTGGCCGCGGCCCTGCGGATCTGCTCGTCGGTCGCATCCGGACGGCCGTAGGCAATGTTGTCGCGTATGGAACGGTGCAGCAGGGAGGTGTCCTGAGTGACCATGCCGATGGCGCTGCGCAGGCTGTCCTGCGTCACTTGGGCGATGTTTTGACCGTCGATACGAATCTCACCGCTGTCCACATCGTAGAAGCGCAGCAGCAGGTTGATCAGCGTGGACTTGCCGGCACCGGAACGGCCCACCAGGCCGATCTTTTCGCCCGGGCGGATATCCAGGCTCAGGCCATCGAGCACCTGGCGTTCACCGTTGTAGTTGAAGCTGACATTGTCGAAGGTCACCGCACCGCCAGTGGGCACCAGCACGCCGGCACCTGGCGCATCCACCACTTTGGGGCCAAGGGTCAACGTCGCCATGCCATCCTGCACGGTGCCGATGCTTTCGAACAGCGCGGTCATCTGCCACATGATCCAGTGCGACATGCCATTGATACGCAACGCCATGGCGGTAATCGCCGCCACGGCCCCCGTGCCGACTTCGCCTTGGTGCCACAGCCACAGGGCATAGCCGCCGGCGCCAAGGATCAGCGCGACCACCAGGGCCTGGTTGACGATTTCGAACTGGCTGACCAGGCGCATCTGGCGAAAGCCGGTGAGCTTGAAATCCTCCATGGCCGCGCGCGCGAAATGTGCCTCGCGTTTGGAGTGCGAGAACAGCTTCACGGTGGTGATGTTGGTGTAGGCGTCCGAGATGCGTCCGGTCATCGACGACCGCGCGTGGGCCTGTTCCTGTCCGACTTGCCCCAGGCGTGGCACGAAGTACAGCATGGCCAGGCCGAACAATGCGATCCAGGCAAGGAACGGCAGCATCAATTTCAGGGCGAAGCCGCCGGCCAGTGCGATGATCGCGATGAAGTACACCCCGATCCCAGGTGCGATTTCGATGAGGGTGAACAGGACTTCGCGCACGGCGAGCGCTGTTTGCATCACCTTGGTCGTCACCCGGCCGGAGAACTCGTCGGAAAAAAATGAAAGGCTTTGCCGCAGCATGAGGCGATGGAAGTCCCAGCGCAGGCGCAGCGGCAGATTGATCGCCAATACCTGGTGCTGCACCATCGTGCGCAGCGCCACCAGCCCGATGCTGGCGACCAACACGATGCCAATGCCCCACAGCACTCGACTTTCCTGCCCCTGCGCATCGCCACCCGTTTTCCAGGTCGAGAGCAGGTCCACGACTTGCCCGAGGAAGGAAAACAACCAGGCCTCATAAATCGACACACTGGCACTGAGCAGCGCGAATAGGAGCATGTAGCCACGGGCACCTCGGGTGCAGGCCCACAGGAACCGTACCAGGCCGACAGGGGGCGGTGGTGCTTCATCGGGTGGGAAAGGGTCGAGCCTTCGTTCAAACACACGAAGCATTGTGGCCTCCAAAAGATTCATGATTGGAGGATTCTGCCATTTAATGGCTGCTTTGAGGGTTTTGCGGGAAGGAGAGGGCTGCGGGATTGGCGCTGAGTCGCTCTGCTTGAAATGATAAGCGGGGAGGCTACAGCGCAGGACGCTGCAGATTGACCCACTCCTGGACGGCCGGTCGTTGCCATTGGCGCTGCGCGTATTCCACCAACGCCGTGGGCACAGGGTCACCATTGAGTATCAGTCGATTGAGCGTCAACGCCAGGTCAACATCGGCAATCGACCACTGACCGAACAGGTACTCTGGGCTGTCGGCCAGCAGCGTTTGTGCGGCACCGATCAACTTGCGTGCTGCCGATTCGGCAAGGGACGACAAGGGCGCTGATTTGAGGCCATAAAACACCACCAAGGTGGAACGCTCCTGTCGGATCGGCAACAGGTCACTGCGCAGCCATGCCTGGACTTGTCGTGCCTTCGCCCGCTGCAGGCGGTCTTGTGGATAAACCGGCGGCAGAGGAAATACCTCCTCCAGGTACTCAGTGATCGCCGAAGATTCAGACAGGGCGGAGTCGCCATGCACGAGTGTAGGTACGCGCTGAGTCAGCGAAAGGTTGGCATAGCCCTCTGTCTGGTTTTCGAAGGTTCCGAGGTCTATCGGGCTCATTTCAAACTCGATGCCCTTTTCGCGAAGCACCACGTAAACCGACATGGCATAGGGGCTGGTGAATTGAGAGTCAACGTAAAGGCGCAGGCGGGAATTACTCACGGCGGTCATCTCCATATGCATTGAAGGGCACACCCTACGAGTTCCACGGGGATAAATAAAATGCATGATTTTTATGGGTGTATTCCTGATCGGAATACCTTATTGCTCGCCTTGCGCATCCTTGACGAGAGGGCTGGAAGTGATATTAGGTAGACCTGAATATCCTTCCAGGAAGAAAAAATGATTTCACATGTATTCGTCGGAGTGAATGACTTCAAGCGAGCGCTTGTGTTTTATCAAGGAATCCTGCAAGCCCTGGGGCTCGAGTCCAAGTTCACCGACCTTGAACGCCCCTGGGCGGCCTGGAAACACCCAGACACTCCGCGTCCTCTGATCGTGGTGGGCAAGCCTTTCAATGGCGAATCAGCATCTCCAGGCAATGGGCAAATGATTGCTTTGTTGGCGCCTGACCGGCAGAGCGTCAACAAGGCTTATGCCTTGGCGTTGTCATTGGACGGAACTTGCGAAGGGGCTCCAGGCCTGAGGCCGGAATACCACCCGAATTATTATGGTGCGTACTTTCGAGATCCCGAAGGCAATAAAATATGCGTTTGTTGCCACGAGGTGGAATGATGCGCCGAACATTATAGTCAGCACATGATCAATGAAGCGTTAAAAAGTTAAGTTGAAGGGTGGCGTGCAGTGAGCGTCGCTGTTTTATTTTGATCGTGGGGTCAATCCTAATTGTTTGGTCCGTGCCTATATTCGGCGTGAAGTCCCTGTTTTTTCTATTTTCATGAATGCGAAAGGCCAACTTTTAGTTGCGCTATGTTGATAATTTTTGTCCACTTGTCAACCCGATCATAGCCCTTATCATCAAGCCACTGAGAGAAAAACAAGAGGGGCTTATGGGGCAGTTATTTGAAGGTTGTGTAAAGGTCATCGTTCCCTGTGGTTCATTAGGGGCGGGCGTCCGTGAAGAGGAAATTGCCTATGGTCTGGCGGCAGGCGCGCAGGCAATAGCGACTGACGCAGGTTCCACCGACAGTGGGGCCGCTTATCTTGCGCTGGGGAAGTCGAAAAACAACCGAGGCGCGGTCAAGCGCGATCTGACGATATTGATGAAGGCGCAGGCGCAGAGTGGGGTGCCGATAATTGTCGGCACTTCAGGACAGGCCGGTGGCGATCTGAATCTGGATTGGACTCGGGACATTGTTATCGAAATCGCTGGAGAGTTGGGGGTCGCTCCCAAAGTTGCCCTTATATATTGCGAGCAAGACAAGGCCACGGTAAAAAAACTGAACGCACAGGGGCGTATTAAACCACTTGCCCCACACGGCGAGTTGGAGGATGCAACTGTAGATGCTTGTGAACATATCGTGGCCGCGCTGGGTGTGGAGCCGTTCCTCGCCGCGCTTGAGGCTGGAGCTGACATAATATTGGCCGGCCGATCAACCGACACCGCCGTTCTCGCCTGTTATCCGATCTGGAAAGGCGCGCCGTGGGGACCTTCATGGCATGCCGGGAAGACCGGAGAGTGCGGTGTTCAGTGCGCTGTAAATCCGACGCTTGGGTCGGGGATATTGCTCAGTGTCGATGCCAAGGGTTTCGAGGTGGAGCCGCTAAGCCAAGATAACCAATGCACCCCCCATAGCGTTTCTGCGCATATGCTTTATGAGAATAGCGATCCGTTCCGACTGGTGGAACCGGGTGGCATCCTGGACGTTTCAGAGGCGCGCTACATTGACTTGAATGGACGCGCCGTTCGAGTGGAGGGTTCGCGCTGGGAGGAAATGCCTTACACGATGAAGTTGGAGGGAGCGGCCGCCGGGTTATATCAAACCATTATGTTGGTGGGTATCCAGGATCCGGACGTGCTCAAGGATATCGATGGCTTCCATGATCGTTTACTACAGGCACTCTATGCTCGAACGCGTCAGTCTATTCCGACCGAAGAATTAGGCGAGTTTCACATTTCCTTGCGGATGTACGGATGGAACGGCGTTACGGGTATCAAGCCACCCACGGGGACGTTGCCTCCCCCTGAGATCGGTATGTTATTTGTGGCCACAGCCGCCTCCCAGGAAGTAGCCAACACGATTGCCCAAGCGTGCAACCCATACTTTTTCCATTACCCCAGTGTCATGGGTAAGGAATTGCCTTCGTACGGGTTCGCTTTCACCCCTGCCGATATACCCCGCGGGCAGGTATTTGAATTCAAGCTCAACCATGTTGTGCAATTGGACGATCCATTGGAACTGGTACGCATAAGGTGGCTTGATGTGCCGGAGTTGTTCGCTGCTAAGGAGCTTGGATAATGATTAAGTTGCGCGATGTCTGTCGGCATGTTCGATCCAAGCAAGCCGGGCCATTCTGGATTACCTTCGATATTTTTTTTGATGGGCGAGAGAACTTTGAGCGTTATGTCAATTGCGCTGCGCTATCACCTGCGCAGTTCGCAAAACTCTACGGCGTCGACCCCGAACGGGTGAAACGATTTCCGGTTGCCGATTTGGACATGATCAAGATTTCTTACCCGCGAGCGACGCCGCAAGGTGGAATGGTGGAGCGTGACATGCATGCGGGCCAGCAGTACGTCCGTTTGCTCGACGTCATAATCGATTGAAAACCCGCACGTTAAGTCAAATCAATCGGCCTGCGTCTTCATTGGCGTGGGCTGCCCAAAACAAGAAGAGAGGTGATTATGACGGAGCCTACCGTTGCGATGCGGCTTGCACGCTATGCCCATGAATTCAGACAACAGCGTTTGCCGGATGCCATTGTCGCAATCGTACGCCAGCGCTTCCTTGACAGCCTGGCTTGCATCCTGGGTGCTTATGACGCTGCGCCAGTGAAGGCAGCCGTTTGTTACGCGGCCGCCAATCCCGCGAAGTTATCCAGCGTTTTCGGAACAGCCTTGCAAACCACACCGGAGATCGCTGCTTTCGCCAATGGCTCAATGGTCCGCTTCCTGGATTATAACGACGGCTACATGGGGCTTGAGCCAGGTCATCCCAGCGACAATATTCCTGCCTGTATTGCGGTGGCAGAGGCGGAGGGGGCTACAGGGGCTCAACTGATTTCGGCCATTGTGCTGGCCTATGAAATCCAAATGCGCTTGCAGGACGCGGCAAGCTTGAATAAGCGGGGTTGGGATCACGTCAATTACATCAATGTTGCAATGGCCGCAGCCGCCTCCAACTTGATGAAGTTAAGCCCGGAGCAGACCGAACAAGCGATCAACATCGCCTTGAGTGGCCACTTGGCGATGCGCCAGGTTCGCAGCGGAAGTTTATCTGACTGGAAGGGCTGCTCGGCAGCTAACGCTGCGCGCAATGCGATTTTCGCGGCGCAGCTAGCGCGTCATGGCATGACAGGGCCTTCACCGGTCTTCGAAGGAGAGATGGGGTTTTTCAAACTGGTCTCCGGCCCCTTCGACCTGGACACCTCTGGTTTTGGTACACCTGAAAACGGCGACTACGCCATACGCCGTTCACTCACCAAGACCTTTCCAACCAACGGAGAGCTGCACACCGCCGTATGGGCCGCACTTGACCTGCGCAGGCGAATTAACGACGTTAGCGATATCGTCTCCATTACCATCGAAACCTCGGAATTCAACCGTCGGGTACTGGCGGATACACCTGAAAAATGGCTGCCGAAAACCCGGGAGACGGCGGACCATAGTCTGCCTTACAACGTCACCAGGGCATTGCTGGACGGCGACATAACGGTTCATTCGTATTCGGCAGAGAAGATTGCCGACCCGACTGTCATTGCCTTGATGGCGAAAGTCAGCGTCGTGGAAGATGCCGCGCTCACGGCGTTATTCCCACGGCATCTGGCTAACCGAGTCATCGTCACACTGGTTTCAGGCGAGGTGGTGGTGAGCGAGATGATGAGTGGCCCCGGCTCTGTCGAAACCCCCATGACGGATGATGATTTCCAACGAAAATTCCTACGCATGGCGGGGCCCCATATCGACGAATCGGCACAGGCCAGAGTACTTGAGTATGTTGCCGGGCTTGAGTACCAGTCCGAGTTCGGATCGCTGTTTACGGCGATGGCTACTTCTCGCCAAGAGGCGCTTAGGCATTAGATACGGCCGCTCAACGAGCGACCGTACGCTGGGCTTAATCGCTGCCGATTTTTGTGACACCCGGCAGAATCCCCGTGTAGCGCGCGCGGGGGCGGGCGTCATGGTTCTGATTGTATTGCTCACTGGCGTGGGCAATCCAACCGATCAAGCGACCGATGCCCGCCAGCGCAATTTCCTGCCCATGCAGCCCAAGCTTCCTGCCGATAAAACTCACCAGCAAAATAAACTCCGGAGGGTGCGGGACGAGTTCCGCGGCCACCGAAAAAGCTATCTGCAATTTGGCAAATTCGCTGTCGCCATCGAATGCTACGGCTAACGCCCTCATGAGGTGGGCGGCGCGTGGGTCGCTGATTGAGTGCACATTCGGCCCGAACCCGACAATCTGCCCCTCCTGGTTGTAACGCTGCAGGATGGGTTGTGTAGGGTCCGTCGCCGTACAAATTTCCTCAATCATCCGGCTGGCCGCTTCGTTTCTGCCATAGGCGATTTTATGACCCCTGGCCGCCGCGAGTCCGGCAATAGCCGCGTAGTAAGGCGTAGCACCCGTTGTGGCGGCCACTCGTACGCTGTGGGTGGCGTGGTCCAGCTCATGGTCGATGCTGAAGATCAGCAGGCGTCTGATCAGGTCGGCGTACGCGGGCGGAGCGCCGCAAGCCTGGGTGATGAACTCGTGCAAGGGCTGCGTGCTGGGTTCGGTCGCCCCTACCACCAAAGCGGCAAACCATCTGACCACGTCTGCGCCGGTTCGCGCATAGCTTTCAGTGGATAGATCAAACGCCTTGGGGTTCTCTCGTTGTACCAAGGGGTAGAGCGCAATGGCTTTTTCAGGTGCGGACATGTGCTCATAGATCTTCAACAACTGGGCGCTGTCCTTCGGCACGCGGGGTAACGTTGGTCCAAATGCCGTATGCACTTGCCACATCAAGCCGGCGACTTCTTCAACTGTTGCATGCTCGGCAAGCTCAGTGACGTCATGGCCTCGGTAGAAGAGTCCGTCATCGGTGATCAGCGTAATTGCGCTGTCCGACGGTGGTGAGCGCTTTGCAGGAGGTTTTCCATCCGCCGGTCTTTTCACCAAGCGCTGAATGTCTTCAGCCCAATATCGACGCTTGGGACTGCCCGCAATCTTGATGGAGCGAATATTTTTGCGGCTGACATAAGCGTAAAGCGTCGGCAGGCTGACCCGGAGCATTCCAGCCGCCTCTTCTGCCGACAGGTAAAGGTCTTCTTGATCTGGCATGACGGGTCCGATCGGGTGGATGGAAATATGTACATGTTTATTAAATATACCTGGATTTCGTCAATGTCCATCGGGGCTTTTATTTATCAATGGAGCGATCGCTAAAAACACCCCCGGACGAGCTGTACATTGACAAAAAAAATCAAGATTTACAGCCATTCACCCGCTATGTAGATTCCAGGCGAGCACACAGTTGTTCACATTGATTTTCATTGAAAAACATTCATAACAATAAAAAGACAAGGTGGCAGGCATGGCTTGGTTAGGTTTCGCAATGGTCGTCACGTTTATGGCGTTGATCATAAGCAAGCGACTTTCTGCTGTGACGGCGCTGATACTCATTCCGGTTGCTTTTGGACTGGCGAGTGGGGCAGGACCGGAACTAGGGGGAATGGTAATGGAGGGCGTCAAGCAAGTAGCGCCCACCGCGTTGATGTTGATGTTTGCCATCCTGTATTTCGCAATCATGTTCGATGCCGGGCTGTTCGAACCGGCAGTGCGTTGTATTTTGCGATATGTAGGCAATGATCCTCTTCGCGTGGTGCTGGGCACTGCATTGTTGGCCGCGGTTATTTCTTTTGATGGTGATGGCGCAACTACGGTATTGATCGTAACCACTGCGTTTTTGCCGCTTTATCTTCGCCTCGGGATGAACCCGCTCATTCTGGCGCTGATGCTCTTGTTGACCAATACCGTGGTGAACCTGATCCCTTGGGGAGGGCCGGTCGCCCGGGCTGCCAGTGCGCTTCACCTGGATGTGGCTGAAATGTTCCTTGGCCTGGTGCCGGCCATGTTCGCCGGTCTCGCTTACGCGTTCGTTGCAGCCTTCTGGATAGGCCACAAAGAGCGCCGCCGATTAGGCTGGACGCCGATGGCAAAGGGCGTTGCGCAGGAGGCGGTGCTGTTGCCCGTCACCCAGGCCGAAACCCAGAATCCGAAGCTTTTCTGGGTCAACCTGGCGTTGACTGCAGGGCTTATGTACTCGATGGCTACAGGGTTGGCCCCTTTGCCGATGTTGATGATGGTCGGTTTTTCCCTGGCGCTGTTAATCAACTACCCACGGGTGGCGGAACAAAAGGCCAGGATTGCAGCGCATGCCGAGAGTGTCTTGACGGTCATTGCCTTGATATTTGCCTCAGGCGTGTTTACTGGAATCCTATCGGGCACGGGAATGGTCGACGGCATGTCTGAGCGCATCGTGCAGATGATTCCAGAGGGGGGCGGGCAATACTTCAGCATATTGACGGCACTGGTGGCCTTGCCGCTTAACTTTCTGCTTTCCAATGACGCGTTCTTTTTCGGTATTTTGCCTGTGTTGGGGGCTGCCGGTGCCGAATACGGAATAGACCCGATGCACATTGCCCGTGCGTCGGTACTGGGCCAGCCGGTACATGCACTGAGTCCATTGGTGGCTGCCGTTTATCTCATTAGCGGAATCATCAAACGCGACATGGGCGACATGCAAAGATTTTGTTTGCTCTGGGCCATAGGCAGCAGTCTTGTGCTGATTGCAACGGCGATCATTACACGAGCGATCATTTAATTAATTCACCCGTTGTGTTGTCGTTTCGAAGGCGCTGAGTTGCGCCTGCTCACTCCAAAATAAAAATAATATTTGAGGTGTTCGATGAAATCGATTCACGCCGTAGCTATGACTTTTTTTTCAACTCTGGTGGCGTCGGGTAGTTGTTTTTCGGCGACAATCAGCTATCCAGACAGGTTTCAGCATGAAGGAAAGTTAAATGCCTATCTGCGCTCGGTGTATATCAATACGCGTATATCCAATGATCTGATTGAGGACCGTTTCGGTGGTTTTCCGGATGGCGCCGAACTGGGCGGGACCGGGGTCGGCGCGATTGTGGATTACAACTCGGGTTATTGGGCTGGGATCGTAGGGTTTGATGCGTCACTGTACGGCGTGGCCATGATCGACTCAAAAGATAACGGTCGCGATCTTTTCGACGACACGGACGGGACTAATGGTGGCTTTGCCAAAGTCGGGCAGAGTTATTTCAAAGTCCGCTATGAAGGGGATGGGTGGAACGCAGACTCCCAAGTAGGGCGCGGTCGGTTCGATGCCGGGACGTTAGTGACCCTGGACACCCGTATCGTTCCCGGCTCCTATCAGGGAGGCCGTGCCCACCTAAACTTTACAGATATGGGGTTGGGTCCGCTTCCCGGTACGCTGGGCTTTGAAACTGCCTATATCAATCGCAGCTCTCCTCGAGACCGGGAAGAGTTCGAACATCTGCTCAGTCAGACAGGGGAGGAAATCAAGGATCTGTACACGTATGGTGTCAAGTACGATTTAAAAGCCATTGAACTTGGCTACGATCACGGCGTATCGCGAGATTTCAATGAGAACAGCCGTTATGGCTTGACGTTAAAGGCCCCCTTGGGCAAAAGCGCCGGACTCATATTGGACACTCAATATTATGAGTTTAAAAAAGGCGGGCGAATCTGGGAGCGCGATTGGCTGGCCGGCCAGGCAGCCTATGAGGATGAGGCGACTTGGTTGAACGTCAACCTGGGTGTACTGCTCGATAAGTTGCGCCTGGGGGTTTCCTATTCCGAGACAAAAGCCGAATTGAATAATGGACAACTCGGATATGCCTATTTTGATCATGGCGATAACGTTGACGGCAAAATGGATGCCTGGACCCGATCCGGTAATGATTTCAATAACCATGGCGAGCGGACATGGCAGATCGGAGCTGAATATGACCTGAGCGGCCTCTCGTTGTTGGGTGCGCCCTTGGAGGGCTTCAAAGTCATGACTATTTATAAGCAAGGCGCGTTCGATGCCGTTGATCCTTTTAGTGGCCAGCGCACGGACGTGAAAGAGCGTCAAAATGAATACCGTCTCTATTATCGCTTCGATGAAAAAGAATACGCCGGACTTTCTGTGGGGTTGATTTATATCGATTATCGAATTGACAAGGACTTTGTCGCGCTGGTTTCCGCTCAACCCGACAACGTGGTCAGCGGCTCAGAGGCGCGAGTTTATCTGGATTATGCATTTTGATTGTTGAGCGCTGCGCGATGAATAACGAAAAGCCTGCAATACTTGGATTTCACTATAAGGTCGTGGTGACGCAACGTTTTTTTGATGCCCAGGCCATCGAGCATCTAAGACAGCACGGCTGCGAAGTCGTGATTGCCGAACTCAGGCAGGGACAGGCTGACGCCGATCTCAGTGAACCTCAATTGAGAGCCCTCCTGGACGAAGCGGACGGCTGGATCGTTGGGCATGCCAGCGTGACGGCAAGTTTATTGGAATCACTCCCTCGCCTGAAAGTCATTGCCCGTCGGGGCGTGGGCTATGAACGGGTCGATACGGCGGCGGTAAAAGCGGCGGGGAAGGTGGCGACGATTGCGATCGGTGGAAACGACGCAAGCGTGGCTGATCACACCGTTGCGCTGATGCTCGCCGTATGCCGTCAGCTCAAACAATGTCAGTCGGGGCTTGCCGCCGATGATTGGACGATTCCTCTGGGAAGCGATCTTTATCGTAAGACAGTGGGGGTCATTGGCTTGGGCCGAATCGGCCAAGGCGTGTTGCGACGCCTGGCTGGGTTTGATGTGAAACCGCTGGTTTGTACCCCCCATCCCGACGCGACCCACGCCAACGGTATCGCGCCGGATTGCTTTGTCGATCTGGAAACCCTGCTCAGGGAAAGCGATTTCGTTTCGCTTCATGCGCCGCTCAATCCAGCCACCAACGGACTGATCGATGAGCATGCCTTGAAGCTGATGAAGCCTTCCGCCGTGCTGATCAATACGGCCAGAGGCGGTTTGGTGCGCGATGCACAATTGTTGCGGGCGCTTCAGGAAAACCAACTGGCAGGGGCGGGGCTGGATGTCTTCGAAAGCGAGTCGGATCCCGCGCTTTCGAGGGTCACCCAACAACTGATCAAGCTGCCTAACGTAGTGGCGACTCCCCATGTTGGCGCCTCTACGGTCGAGGGCCTCAGTCGTACCAACTTAATCGCGGCCCAATGCGTGGTGGCGGTCCTGGAAGGGCGTAGCCCACCGAGGCACTGCGTCATTGCCGACGGACGACCTACCACAGACGTCGAGGAGAACCTATGAACGCCCCGATAAAAGTGCTTACGCCAACGGGCGCAATCGGTACCGGTTTTTCAAGGGACGCTTTCATCAAGGCGCTTCTGGAGCGCCCTGATGTGATTGCCATGGACGCAGGGTCGACCGACTCGGGTCCTCACTATCTTGGGACAGGCACGACGAAGGCATCGGCTTCGATACTGCGTGCAGAATTGCGAGTATTCATGCAGGCGCGCGCGGAACTGGGTATCCCATTGATCATTGGCAGCTGTGGCACCTGTGGTTCCGATGCCGGCGTCGATTTGATGCGAGGCCTGTGTGAAGAGGTCGCGCTAGAGCTGGGTCAAGTTGTGCGCATTGCAAGCATCTACAGCGAGCAGTCGGCGAGCATCGTAAAACAAGCGTTAGCGCAGGGGCGTATCCGGCCCCTGCAACTGGAGCACATCGACGATGCACTGGTGGATCGCTGCTCGCGAATCGTTGCGCTGATGGGGGTGGAGCCCTTCATTCATGCTCTCCAGGACGGCGCGGATATCATTCTGGCGGGTCGTTCCACCGACACCGCGGTCATGGCCTCGCTGCCGATTATGCGAGGTGCCAATCCCGGGGCCGCCTGGCATGCCGGGAAGATTCTGGAATGCGGCGCATCGTGCACAACGACCCCAGCCGCCGCGGTAGTCATGGCCGCAATCGACGATACCGGTTTCACCATCAAGGCCATCGGCGAAGGCGCCCGGCTCACGCCACGGTCGGTGATGGCCCATATGCTTTATGAGAACAGCAATCCCCACGTGCTCATTGAGCCTGGCGGTGTATTGCAGGTGGAAGGGGCCACCTACACCGCGCTGGATGCACAAACCGTCCGGGTGCAAGGTTCGGTTTGGCAGCCGAGTGAAGACTACACGGTCAAGTTGGAAGGGGCCGCGCCTTGCGGCTTCCAGTCGGTGGTCATGAGCATTGTCCGTGACCCGGAGTATCTCCAGCGCTTTGATGAATGGCTTGCCTGTCTCGATTCAGTGATGCGTCAGCGAATCGAGAAACACCTGGGGATCGGACCGGAGGACTATGACTTGCAGTTTCGCGCCATTGGCAAGAATTCAGCGTTAGGAGAACTCGAATCGCGCTCGGGCACGCCGGTGGAGATAGGCGTCATGGCGATCGCGACATCAGCGACTGCCGACTGTACGAAAGACATGGTCGCTTTGCTCAACCCCTACATGCTGCATTTTCCGCTGCCTGGCGATAAAGACCTGCCAACCCATGCGTTTCCTTTTTCACCGGCCTCCATGGACCGGGGAGAGGTGTATGAGTTCGTGCTCAGCCATGTGATGGTCGTGGCTGACCCCCTGGCGTCTTTCCGGTTTGACATAAAAACAATTCAAGGGGACGCGAGATGAATACTCTGCAAGCACTCGGCTACGAGATTCGTTCGAAGAACGCCGGGCCGTTTTCCCTGACGATTGATGTGTTCTGTAGAGACTCGGAGACGTTCAGGAAGCTGGCTACAGAACCGAAACTGCAGGCGCAGGCGATTGCCGGTGTTTTTCAAAAAAACGCGGACTCGATCAGCATTTTCCCGATCGAGGCATTGAACGTCATCAAGATCAGCTTGCCACGCCCCGTGGTGCAAGGTGCCTTGCATGACCGCGATATGCACGGTGCCCAATGGGCTTTTATCCTGATGGACGCTTTACTTGAACCCGACAGGACGACCATTGATGCGGCGCGATGAAAGCCTGTCAGCGGCGCCAGGTTCGGTTCATCCCGACTTGACCGCCGTCGCAACGATACTAAAGGAACAGGGGCTGCTCCCTATTGTTCACGGCGACGTAGAAAGCGTACGGGCTCAACTGGAGCGGATCAATGCATGGGCGGCACAACGCAGCGTGCCGCTGTCGTATGAACGCACGCTGACGTTTTCCGTCAATGGCCGTATGGTTCCTTGCAAACTCTACTGGCCGGACGGCGATGAGACGCCGGGGTTGATGTTCTATTGCCATGGCGGTGGGTTTCGCCACGGTTCGCTCGCCGGTTGGGACGCGCCTCTGCGTCAGTGGGTGCGCGAGACCGGCCTGGCCGTTTTGTCCATCGACTATGCACTGTCGCCGCAATATCGCTTTCCGGTGGCGTTCGAGGAGGTGGTGTCGATCGTAAGCCGAGTCATGAAACTGGGGTCCATCACTGATTGTCCGGTACGCGGTTATACCCTCGGTGGCGATTCAGCTGGTGCCAACCTGGCACTGGGCGCGGCGGTTGCCTTGCGTGATGCGGGCATTGATGCGTTGCGCCAGCTGGTGCTGTTCTACGGCAGCTACTCGCGCAATGTGACTTCTGATTCGTGGCAAAGGCTTGGCGGATATGGAGGTCAGCACCTATCGACCGAAACGATGAGCGCTTATTGGGCGAGTTACCTGGGCAACGATGAAGACGACTGGCGTGTGCAGCCGATTATTGCGGATCTGGCGGGCCTTCCTCCGGTGCGGATGGTGGTCGGTGAGCTGGATCCCTTGCTCGATGAAAACCATGAGCTGGCAGACAAACTCCGCGAGGCCGGCGTGGCGACGAACCTGGAGGTGCTGGCAAACATGACTCACGGATTTATTCGATTCAACGAAGTCGCACCGGTCGTGCAAGACGTCATCCGTACACAGGGTGCCGCTTTGCGAAAGGCCCTCTTCTAGCCAGGCGAACATTCAATGATGACTTTTCCAACAGTTGCAACGGCTGCCACCCTCGCGCGAATGTGCCTCGGGGCACTCGCGGTCGTGGCCTTCAGTGCCATGGCTGCCGACAAGCTGCCCATCGGTCCCGCTGCGGGAGACATGGACCTTTCGCCCTTTTATCGATGGTCCGGTGCCATGCCGGCGCTTCCCGGCGCGGTACTGAAAAACGAAGTCATGCCACAGCAAGAGAAGCTGCCGGCCGCCTCGCAAGCCATCCGTCTGCTGTACAGCTCCACTGACCAACGCTGGCATTCGGGACGCGTCCCCGTCAGCGGAGCGCTGTATTTGCCGGCTGTTCCTCCGCCACCTGGAGGCTGGCCTTTGCTGGCTTGGGCGCACGGTACGCTTGGGATAGCCGATGTCTGTGCACCCTCGTGGGCTGGATGGCGGAGTCGTGACGCCGCCTATATCAACCGCTGGCTGGAACGAGGGTATGCCGTTGTCGCGACGGACTATCAAGGTCTTGGAGGTCCGGGGCCGCACCCTTATTCATTTTGGCGGGCGGAAGGCAGTTCCGTCCTGGATGCGATTCGGGCCGCCCGCTCGATCAAGCCTGGCCTGATCTCCAATCGCATTATCCTGGCTGGGCAATCCCAGGGTGGAGGGGCGGCGCTAGGCGCGGCGCAGCTCGCCGACACGTACGCACCGGAACTTAATATCCTCGGTGCGGTGTTGACGGCTCCCAACAGCACGTTTCCCGACGGGCCCGTCTCGGTGCCTGAGCGCCAGTCCAATACGGTTTTCCTGGCATTGGCGTCCGGCGGTCTACGTGAAAACAGCCCGCCAATAGAGACGCTGCTGACGCCTGCCGGCCTGGAGCTTCTTGGCATCGCCCGGCAGGGCTGTACACGGGACCTCGCGCTCAAGTCTCGGGAATTGCAGGTCGACTCATTCGCCCAGTTGTTGACCATTTCTGCTGAAGCGCTGAAGGCCCTGCGCAGGCCA
>Ga0213822_1000791_pt1 | contig 21477 bp, 19 predicted proteins | sample MC6MC0908MG_FD_179872 | JGI IMG/M metagenome (GOLD analysis project Ga0213822, IMG submission 179872) | Enriched soil aggregate microbial communities from Iowa State University, Ames, United States - MC6-MC0908-MG | ecosystem: Environmental > Terrestrial > Soil > Unclassified | place: USA: Iowa...
AATAGACCTCGCCGGAATTTATCAGCCAAATGCTACAGGACTTGCGGCTTCACTTATGCCAGTGGCAAGCAATGTAGGCATCGCTTTTGGTTCTGCATTAGGCGGAATTGTATACCATCAAGGGAAATTGATGAATGTAACATGGGTCGGTGGAATAGTTGCAGTCTGTGCAAGTTTACTAACTTTCTTTTGTCATCTTTTAGACCAAAAACAAAAGAAATCAGCCTAAAAATGAGCTGATTTCTCTTGATTCATCTGACTATCACTAATCCGATTGTTAAATTTTATATCCCTCAAGAGACCTCCCCGAGTAAGTGCTACCACTTTCCTCTCATGCAACTGCCAGATTTACTGTGTGAGACTCGGGGAGTATTAAACTTTGTATTGTGATGAAACTCGTCCATCCCAATTCAGCCTTATATCTGATTTTTGGTCGTCAATCCGAGATTTGGCGTCCTACTTCCTTCAAATTCCACTTCACCATGGACACCCTTGACTTTCTTTAACAGTTCCTACCGCCAAGCTTGTAGTGGACTTTCAGCACCGAGTTGTTGTGCATGGCGGGTGCACATCTTTGCTCTAAAAATCACTATATTTCAGGGTCGATATAATCCCTAAATTTATTGTGATAATAGTCTAAGTACAGAAACATTCATTGCGTACTATAAATTTAACACTATTTTTAAGGAGGGTCTGTTGTGCCTGGAAAAAAAGGAAAAAAAGGTTCGGGTAGTCATTCGTCTACAGGAAGCAAATCTTCTGGAAGTACATCTTCTGGTAGTACTTCCTCTGGTACTACTTCTTCTGGCAGTACATCTTCTGGCAGTACTTCCTCTGGCAGTACTTCCTCTGGCAGTACTTCCTCTGGCAGTACATCTTCTGGAAGTACTTCTTCTGGTAGTACTTCCTCTGGTAGTACTTCCTCTGGCAGTACTTCCTCTGGCAGTACTTCCTCTGGCAGTACTTCCTCTGGCAGTACTTCCTCTGGTAGTACTTCTAAGTAAAGTACATTTACCAGAAACAATTGTAAACGTACCAGGTGAAATGCCTCCATTAATCACTATCCAAAAGGTTAGTGGGGCATTTACTCCTTAATCAAAGCTATTTCATTTTTCTACTAGCGTCAGCGTATATACATTTGATAACTGATAGAGTACATAAGGGAGGTGAGTATATGTCAAACATTCTACCCTCGTATTTTTTAATGATTGAAGAAGATGAATTAAATGATTTAAGGAAAAAAGTATCAAAAGATGACCCTGTTTCCGCCAAGTTGTTGGTAGATAGCATTACCTACAATATTAAGATTGCCTATCGTGGAGACTATACACGAAAATTCCGTAAAAGATCCTATATGATAGATTTCGATGATGCTGAAAAATTCTTAGGAGTACGTAGAATTCACCTCAATGCAGAATACAAAGACCCCTCCCTAATTCGCAATAAGCTTTCCCTTGACTTCTTTCAAGACCTCGAAGTCCTTTCACCAGATAGTCAACATATCAATTTTTATAGAAATGGCTCATTTAAAGGTGTCTACTTGCACTTGGAATCAGTTGATGATTTATTTTTAGAAAAGCGGGGGCTTCCCACCGGTCCCATTTACTACGCGATCAACAATGATGCAAATTTTTCATTAGTGCGTGATGAGAAACCCAAAAAATCACTTTTGTCGGGCTATAAACGAGTGTGCGGCACTTCATCCGACGATACCTTTCTTCATGATTTGATTACAACCATAAATACTACAATTCCCGCTAATTTCCCAGATGAAATCTCCCAGAAAATTAATATTAATCAATATTTCCGCTGGCTCGCTGGAGCAGTTTGTACAATGAATAACGACGGTTTTACACACAATTATGCCCTCTACCGTAATAGTGACACTGGCTTATTCGAAATACTTCCATGGGACTACGATGCAACTTGGGGGCGGAAAGTAAATGGTGGGATCATGGATCATACGTATGTCCCAATTGAAGGTAAATCAGGAAACTATCTTAACTATGTTCTATTGCAAGTGCCCGAATTCCGAAAACTCTACAAAGAAACATTAGAAGAAATCCTTGAAACTATGTTTACAGTTGACTATATGGAAGACAAAGTATTACCACTACATCAATATATACGTCCCCAAATCCTCCTTGATCCTTATAAAAAAAAGAAGATTGATATTTTTGATAATGAACCAGAATTAATTTTCCAATTCATTCGAGAACGCAATGATTATTTAAAAAATCAACTCTCGAATTTAGTGTAAAAATCTGATCATTAATGTTTTTTTGATTAGAGAGAAATAGGGATCGGAGAAAGGAGTTACTGCTTTGGAACCTATCTGTATAAAAGATACCGGGAAATATGGTAGAGGTTTATTTGCTACACGTGATATTAAAAAAGATGAACTTATTGAGGTATCACCAGTGATAGTATTACCTAAAGAGGATTGGAAATATTTGAAAAAGACTTCCCTTCTTTATTATAGTTTTTATTGGGGAAAAAATGATACAGCCATCGCACTTGGATTTGGTTCACTTTTTAATCATTCATACACCCCAAATATTAATTTTGAAAATAATAAAGAAAATATATCAATTGACTTTTATGCACTACATGATATTTCGATGGGCGAACAATTAACGATTAATTACAATGGTGATCTTGAAGATAAATCTCCGTTATGGTTTGATGTAATCGGATAAACATCTTACCTTCATGAATAATTGTTTTGCTTTCAAAAATAATGGTAACACCAGAATATAAGGTTTGCTATGCTCGCCAATAGATAGTCAGATTTTAAAAAAAATCTATCTATTGGGAGTATTTTTTATGGGGAAATTTTTAATTGAACAAAAACTTGAGATTATTCAGTGCTACGAAAAACCCCATCTAACCACATTAAGATCCCTTCTCCTCGTTTTTTAATGTCTTCTTTTTCTCCTTCACTCCCATTTTGTAGTCTAAATCAAATTCTTTCTCAATAATTTCTAGTAATTCTCTGTTTCGTTTTCTTTCAATATTCGTCGAATTGTCTTGTAAGGTGCCATAATCTTAGGGAAACCATTAGATCTGATTGGATCATTGCTTCTCTAATAAAAATTCGCCATTTTCCATTGACAGAAAATTCAAATTTGATATATACTTTTTGGTATTACCACTGTATTTAATTTGTATTACCAAAAACAAAGGAGACGAGGATTTGAACGAAAAAGAACGCTCCTCAGATAAAATTGAGAATGAATTAATTAGATCTATATTGGCTGGTGTTTATTCTATAGGAAGTACTTTACCGCCGGAAAGAGAGCTTGCAAAAGAATTTGGGGTTGGTCGTCCAACTATTCGGGAGGCACTTCAACGTTTAGGAAGGAGTGGGTGGATAACAGGGAGAAAAGGAATGCCTGCGATTGTAAATGATTATTGGCGCAATGGGAATCTATCGACACTTGTTAATATTGTTGAGAATCATCATACCATGACAGATGAATTCGTCATGTACTTATTAGAATTAAGAAGTTCTTTGACTCCGACTTATATTCGTAATGCTGTTACGTTTAATCAGCCTAAAGTGGTTGCTCTCCTTGCCAATTTAGAGCAGCTTGAAGATTGTGCAGAAAGCTACGCAGCATTTGATTGGGATTTGCAAAAAAGGTGTGCTGGCCTGGCTGTCAATCCAATCTTTCTACTTATTTTAAATAGCTTCGATTCCATTTATATAGATATGGCGAAGAGATTTTTTTCTGTAAAAGATCATCGTGAATTGTCCTTCAACTATTACCACGACTTATTAAAAGCTGCATTAAAGGGAGATGCAATGGAGGCGGAAAGGTTAACTACGACAACAATGGCGAAAAGCTTGGCTCTCTGGAAAGATAGAAAAAAATAAAGAATGCTGGAGGCGTGATCAATGAAAATGAAATATATGAAAGAATATTTTTCCTACCCTGATATATTAATCATGAGCTGTCTATTCCTCATTAGCTTTGGTTATATGATTCTACATTTAACCTCTTTCGGAATTTTGGGTGCTTTTATTCTGGGCATGATTATGTATTCCTTAGCTGAGTATGTTACACACAGGTTTCTTTTTCATCTGAAACCACCAAAGAATGCTTTTTTGTTAAAAATGCTTAAACGCTTACATTATGACCACCATTCAAGTCCGAATGAATTACATTTATTATTTTTACCCTTATGGTATAGTGTGCCAAACATTGTAATTGTAGCAGCCATTTTTTATTTTCTTTCATCTAGCTTTGTCATGACAAACGCATTTATTGCGGGTATCATGCTCTTTTTATTATTTTATGAGTGGAAGCATTATATCGCCCATCGCCCAATACAGCCAATATCTTCGTGGGGGCGTTGGATGAAAAAGGTTCATTTATGGCATCATTTCAAAAATGAAAATTACTGGTATGGTGTTACGAATCCTGCCTATGATTTTCTCATGGGTACCTTTAAAAACCAAAAGGATGTTGACCAAAGTAAAACTGCTAAAAACCTTGAGAAACGTGGTTGACCAGAAAATCGAATTATAAAAAACAATCCATTGTCACTCCCTGAGAAAAGTCGAATGACCTTTTGCATGTTAGAAGAAATCTGTTCCGTGAAGTATAAGAATGTGCTGGAACATAGGGACGATATTTATAGTCTTTAAATAAACATAAAAAGCCACAACCCATTCATAATGAGGTTTTGGCTTTTTTGTGGCTTTCAGTTACTTATGATACGGTTCTCCTTGATTGGGTAAAAATATAACAATAAAATCGTTTAAACCTATGTGTTACCCAACAACTGCACCCGAGTCTTGAATTTGACTATTACTGTTATTTAAAGGCATGCAGCAGGATACCTAATAAATTTTTAAGTTTCCCTCATTAACCGCCTATATTCCGTGGGGCTGAATTTCATATATTTTTTAAATAATCGGCTAAAGTAATTGGGATCATGGATACCCACTAGATTGGCAATTTCATGTACGGGGAATTCCGTTTTTTCTAAATAAAATAAGGATTTATCAAGTCTAAGCTTATTAAAAAAATCCATGACACTGGTTCCAACTTCTTTTTTAAAAAGATGGCTGAAATGATATCTACTTAAGTGACAATAATGAGCGATATCGTCTAAAGAAACTTCTTTTTGATGATTCTCTTTCATATAGCTAATCGCATGTTTAATAGTGGGTGAAACATCACCAATATATATTTTTTCTACCTGTTCGGTTAACCATTCTGCATAATGACAAACTTTCATAACAAATTTGTCATATCGGATCATATGATAGAGATCTTGAATCACATTCGCCGTATTGGTTAAAATCGAGACAGGACTTACTCCGACTTCTAACACGATTCTAGACATCATCATAAGAAGATCAATAACCTCTGATTTAAAGACATCTTCATTATAGTTATAAATCTCTGCAACCCTATTCATGATTCCTTTCATTTGAGTTACGACCCCTTCTGTGTAACCGATTCTAACGATTGAAAATAGTTCCGACTTCTCTTTCGTTAAAGGAATCATTAATGATTCAACAACGTTTTTTCTAATATGGGTATGAAAAATTAATTTATTCCCTTGAAAAAACCTTCCGGACATTGATTTTTTTGCTTCTTCAAAAGAACAAATGAGGGAAGCAGGATCATCGTAAAAATTACCAATACCAATCGAAACATGTATGCCATTTTGATCTGAGGCTTTTTGAATTAATTCTGCCAGTAAAAGAACTTCCCTCTTTCTATCTTGTGGATTTACCTCATGAAAATCCAATAAAAGGGCAAGAACTCCCTCTTCGATCCATGTCCTTAAAAATGGAATAGGTAAGATGGTGTCTAATTCTTCTACAAGCTTTCGTCCAATCTTCATTTTCCATTCAAGCGGTTTTCCCTCGGCTAAATCTGGATAGCGATCCATCGAAACTAAAACAACTACATTAGGCTGAATATTCATGCCGTACTTTTCTTGTAAAACTTCAAAAGAAGCCACGTGTACAAAGGTTCCTGAAAGCAATAGTTGTGAAAAAGATATTTGTGTCATTTCTTCGACCATGTTTTGAGCCCCCAAATAGAATGGAAGCTATTATACTCGTTATTAAAATGAGTATAATAGCTTCCATTATTATAAACATTCCTACCAATCTAGTTTACCCATAATTAATTCTACAGCGGTTAGGATTTCTCCTTCACTAATAAGGTTGGTAATGAATTGAATATCAGGATAAAAATATCGGTCTTCTTCTACGGACGGTACTTCACTCCTAATGAGCTTGTAAACCTTTTGACTGACGGGTGAAGGTTTTAGAGGCTGATGAAAATCCAGGGCTTGAACAGCCGCCATCAGTTCAAGTCCTAAAATATACTCCAGCTTTTTAGCTATTTGATAGGCCTTCTTTGCTGCAAAATAGGCAAAACTAACAACATCCTCTTGATTTGCACAGGTTGGTGTATTATCAACTGTTGCGGGATGAGCAAGAACCCTTATTTCATTAATCAACCCTGCTGCAGTATACTGTGGAATCATGTAACCGCTATTTAAGCCTGGTTTTGCTACGAGAAAATTCGGAAGTTCACTTACATGAAAGTTGACGAGCCGGTCAAGCCTTCTCTCTGACACCTTTGCGAGATTAGCCATAGCGATGGCCATCGTATCTGTATAGATACCGACGAATGTTCCATCAAAATTCCCTCCCATTAGGGCATCTCCCTGATCCTCTGTGATAATCAGTGGATTGTCACTTGATGAGTTTAGCTCATTACAGATTGTAAATTCCGCATCTTTTAAAACCTTTTTTACGGCTCCATGGACTTGAGGAATACATCTAAGACTTAGAGCATCCTGTAATTTGTAGTGCTGATATTTTTCAGCAATCTCACTGCCTTTGAGTAAATTAATAATGTTTCGTGCTGTACCAGCTTGCTCTTCATGTTTCTTAACAGAATGGATTCGTGGATCAAAGGCTTTAATGGTACCCTTTAACGCTTCCAGAGACATAGCACTCACAATATCAGCTGTCTTTGCTGACTGAATACTGCTAAAAAGAGCCAATGACGCGAAAGCAGTTACCGACGTCGTTCCACTTGTAAGAGCTAATCCTTCCTTACAGCCCAATGAAACAGGCTGTAAACCTGCTTTTTCTAAAGCTTCTCTCCCAGAAATCAATTCACCATTGTACCATGCTTTTCCTTCCCCTATTAACACTAAGGCCATATGGGCCTCCGGCGATAAATATCCAACGGAACCTTCTCCAGGGGCAAAAGGGACAATTTGGTGATTGAGCAGCGACCTTAAAAGTTCTAAAGTCGCTAACTTTACACCAGAGAAACCATTCCCTAAATTAGCTAAAATCATGAATTGGATAGCTCTTACCACTTCTTTTTCTAACGGTTCACCGACTGATACTGCATGAGAACGAATAATATTTTTTTGAAGAATCTCGACATCTTCTGTTGAGATCGTTTCGGTTACGTTACTACCAAATCCCGTTGTGACTCCATAAATAACTCGTTCTTCATCCAAAAACTTTTCAATGACTGACCGTGAAATATTTACTCGTTCACGGTAATCTTGTGAAAATAAAACCTCTGCATCATATTTAGAAACAGCAATGATTTCATTTATTGTAATATCTCCATCACCTAAAGTAACTTGTTTTATTTCCTTTGGGTGGGTGTTTGATATAGTTGTATTCATTTTCCTAGCCTACTCCCTTCAAGTTCCAACATGAACCAAGAAATAAATGTTATCTACCTACTTCAACACTCTTTCCCTCTCCATTTAGGCTAATGGCAACGTCCAGATTTGGATCACTCGCTTCATTCAAGCTAAGTAATTTCGTTTCTGGTGCCCATGCAATGGAAACAACCGTTCCAATCAATAAGACAACAGTCAGAGAGAGCATCGATGTTGTCATTCCATACGTGCTTACACTAATTGGTAAAAGGAATGTTCCAATCGCAGCACCAATACGACTTATCGCTGTGACTAACCCAACGCCTGTTCCCCGAACTTCGGTTGGGAATAATTCTGCTGGATAAACGAGTGTAAGATTGCCAGCTGCAGCCATTACAAAAGTAAAGATTGCAAACACCATTATAGCAAAACCATTAGATCCTGCTGGAATAAGACTTAGAATAAATAAGGAAACAGTCAGAATAATAAAAGTATAAATGGTAAAACCGCGGCGTGATAGCTTTTCTGTACACCATACACCGGCGATTACCCCAACAAGAAGGAATAGATTTAACAGCATATCGACCGTAAAGGTTTCTTCAAAGCCCATTGCTTCTAAAATTGTCGGAAGAAAAGTATAAATAGCAAAATAAGGGATCACCTGACATGCATAGAATAGACCGCCAAAAGCAGTTCGCTTCCAAAGATGTTTGTTGAAAAGATCCTTTATTCCATAATTACTGGCGGTATCTTGCGAAATATTTTCATCCATTACAGCATTAGGGCCAATATACTTTCTCACGATTTCTCTTGCCTCTTCATTTCTACCCATTTTTACAAGCCATCTTGGAGATTCAGGAGTTCCAATACGCATAACTAACACAATTACGGCAGGAATTACTGCACTAACAAGCATCCAGCGCCAAGAATCAGGTCCCATCTTCGCAAGATAGAATCCTACAACAGTGGCAAAGACATAACCTACTGTCCATATAACATTTAAGGATGATAATAAAATACCTCTATACTTTCTTGGTGCAAATTCTGCCAGTAAAGTAGAACCTACTGCATAATCCCCTCCAAGAGCAACGCCGATTAAGACCCGCAGTATGAAAAGCGTGACTGGATCATTTACAAAAAATTGCAAAGCTGATGCTACTGTGATAATAACAAAATTGGATAAGTAGATTTTCTGCCTGCCAATTTTATCAGAAAGTCCGCCAAGAAAAAGGCTTCCAAAGAATAATCCGATTAAGGCTGAGCTTCCAATTAATCCATTCCAAAATGAACCAAGGTGCATTTGCGGACCAAGGAGGCTAAGAGCCATCCCAATGATTCCAAGTGCATATCCATCAGAAAAATTGGAACCAAAAGTAAGTGCTGTGATCCTTATATGAAACTTATTTAGCGGAGCGTCATCCATCCTATATGTTTGTCCATTCACAAAAAATCCCCCTTTTTTTTGATTTTTCAGATATTTATATCTAAAAAAATAAATTTAATGACTCAAAAACCTCCCTACACAGTCGCAATTAAAGCGTTTTCAATTAATTGATAATTCAGTAATCAACAAATCTAGTTTGATAAAGCGATTATATCTATTTTTAAAACATTTGACACTAGAGGATATTTCGAAACATTAGCATAATATTGCTATTCGACATGCGTAATCATTATAAAACATTGATATTTGACACCAGGCATTTAGGGATAGGAAGTAATTCTTTCATGCTTTTATACAGACTATATATCAGTTGAAAGAGCAAATAAAAAACAAGAGTAATGAGTGGTACTTGCTCGCTACAGGGTCTCAACTGTGATCCCCAATCAACTTATTTACAATACAACGTCTTAACAATGGCACCCACATCTTTTGGTGATGAGCCTTATTTATAGAATTCATTTCACCTATGTTCTCAGCTTTTGCTCAACAAGTACTCCCCCCTTGTCGGTATTCTACCTTGTATTGGTCAACTTCTATCTCTGTTAGTCAAGTACAATCAGAAATTATTATGAGAATCGATTAAACACAACCATGATTCCTTTTTGCCCCACAAGTTCTCTAACCGTTTGACTTTAACATTGTTTTGAGCAGCACTACACTTTTCCTGTACCGCTGCCTTTTCTCCTAAACTTGATTTAGCAAAATGAATAGACTTTGTAATATCTTAGTATAAATCCCAATAATCAAATAAAATGTAAAATAGAACTGTATATGGAGTGTTATAATAAAGTAGTCTGAAGAATGTAAGTATTATCCCGATCAGATTGTACTAATAAACGTGCGAACAACTTGAAAACAATGAAAAACAAAATCCTTAGCCGACCTGAAATAATTTGAATTTTCGCAGGTGATAATATGAAAATTAGAATAGAAGAAATAAGCAAAGAAATGCAAGAAGAAATCCTCATCAGATGTCATGAAGTGAATGACGAAATATACGAAATCGTAAATACGCTGAAAACTGAAAACCTCATTGTACTCGGATATCAAAATGATAGAGTTCACCGGATTAAGCTTAGTGCTATCTATTATTTCGAGGCAGTTGATGGAAAGGTATTTCTTTACTGCAAGGAAAATGTTTTTGAGGTAAAACAAAAGCTTTATGAGCTAGAGGAATTATTACAGGGAAAGAACTGTTTTCGTGCATCCAAATCAACAATTTTGAACATAGCCAAAATTTCTTCTATTAATCCGTCCATTAGTGGCCGATTTGAAGCGGTACTTGATAACGGGGAACGTGCTGTTGTATCAAGACAGTAGTATGTGCCTGTCCTAAAAAATATGCTTGGATTATAAAAGGAGGGATAAATATGAGGACTATTGCATTTTCACAAAAAATTGTTAAAGATTTCTTGATTATCTTCGCATCCATTATCATTATTATTACTATTTTGCAACAATTGTATTATCCCAATATAGCCTTTGATTTGAATTCAATTTATATCATTATGGCATTTTCATTTTTAAGTTCCTTAATGGGATTTATTTTGTATTCTCCTAAAGATATAAGTGAGAAGCAAATGCGTATAAGAATGGCCATTCACTTTTTCACTTTAGAGATTCTATTGATTACCCTTAGTAGCATTTTTGGTATTGTGAATAGTGTATTAGATTGCATCTTTTTGGCACTACAAATTGCCGTAATCTATCTTCTAGTTCGTTTGCTGTCATGGCAAAAGGATAAAAAAGAAGCCAAAAAAATCAACGAAAAACTAAAAGCATTTAAGAAAGATGCATTTGAGTAGTCAATAAAATCATAAAGCAGCAGTTATTTGGAAGCCGTATATTATGAGGCTGGGACATAACTGATTAAAACCTTACAAAGCGCTAGAAATCAATTTTAGAAACGTTGATTTCTCGCGCTTTTCTGATGTGAAATTTTTTGATTTTGCATAGAAATATTCTTATGTCTCAACCTCTTTTTTACAACTTAGTTGCTCGTGGATACAACTTACCGTCTTTCCATATACTTCCTTTCAGCGATTACTTATGATGAGTTCAAATAAAAATTAATCGAAAGAAAGGAGTAACTACTATGGGAACTTTATTATTATTGATCACTTTGATTTGCGAGATTGCTTTTGCCATCTACTGTGTTATAACGAAGCAAAATCACAAAAAAATGAAGAGTTGGATGAGGATTGTTGTATTTATAGCCTTTGTACTACTCACACTTTCATCGGTGATTGTGTGGAATTTCCGCTGGCTAATGCTTACAATAGTACTTTTCATTTTGGCAGTACAGGGAACGATTTCTCTTATCCATAACAAAACAAATAACCAAACATACAAAACTTCATCTATTATGTGGAAAACCATGATTACGATATTGGCATTGGTATTTGCATTTACACCTGCAATTGTTTTTCCTCAGCATAAATCACCAAAAGTGACTGGTCAATTTCAAGTCGCAACCGCTACTTACACATATATTGACAAGAATCGTATTGAGCAATTTACTGACAAGGGGGACAACAGATTTGTTAATGTGGAATTTTGGTATCCCAAAAACGCAGATGGAACATACCCTCTATTAGTGTTCTCACATGGAGCAACCGGTATTAAGACAAGTAATACCTCTACCTATACTGAACTTGCAAGTCACGGTTATGTAGTCGCTTCAATCGATCATCCTTATCACTCTTTTTATACCGTTTCAAAAGATGGAACGAAGGCTTTAATCAATGCAGATTATAACAGTGAAATCAGCAATGTTAATAAAGAAGGCATTTACACGAAGGAAGAAGTATATGGACTCATTCAAAAATGGATGAAACTTCGAACAGACGATATGAATTTTGTCATTGATACAATACTTACAAAAGCCAAAAGTGACAATGACCCCATTTATCAACATATCGATACAGAGAAAATTGGTGTGTTTGGGCATTCAATGGGCGGTGCTGCAAGTGTTTGGGTAGGTAAAGAACGTGATGATGTAGATGCAGTTGTAAATATTGACGCACCGTTCTTTAGTGAGCTTGTTTTTAATCGAGAAATGAATGATTTTGTAGCGCGAGACGAAGACTTTACAATCCCACTTCTTAACATTTATTCTGACGATGTTTGGGAACAACTCGAAAGCAACTCTACTTACGTAGCGAACAAACTCAATAACGAACACTTCAAAGATGCATATACTACTCATTTTAAAGGGGCAAAACATTTAAGCTTGACTGATTTACCACTTTTCTCTCCAATACTTGCAAATATTCTTCAAGGCAGGAGGGCCGACATTGATCAATATTACTGTATTGAAAAGACAAACGAACTCATTCTTGAATTTTTTGACAATAAGTTAAAAGACAAAGGACATTTCACTCCCAAAAAAACATATTGATTTTTTCTAGTAGCTATAAAATATTTAGATATTGAAAGCGGCTCAAGAAATAATAATACTTTCTTAGTAATAGTAGCAATAATATTGCAATATAATTGACATGGACGTAAACGAATTAACATCTCCTTGTTCTTTTTCTCAGAAAAATCTATGTTACGATTATTTAGAATTAGCAACCAAGAACATGGAGGATAAAAAAATGCTTAAAAAAATTATATCAATTGTACCAGTTGCAATGCTCTCGGCAACTTTAAGTGCTAATGCTCAAGCTGCAACGATTACTGTACAAAAAGGAGATACCCTTTGGGATCTATCACGTGCACATAATACATCTGTAGAAAATATCCAAACGTTGAATCATCTTACTACCGACCTTATTCACCCCGGGGATGTCTTAACCATTGCACAACAATATACCGTTAAACAAGGTGATACATTATGGGACATAGCCCTAGATCATCAAGTAACCGTTTCGCAAATTAAAGAATGGAACCAATTACATACTGATTCCATTCATCCAGGTTTAAAACTATTCATCTTTGATGGTTTGAAAACTAGTAATACGGCTGTAACTGAGAAACCAATAATGCCTGCAGCACATGAATCAAAGGGAACTACAACTTCAGCAGCCGCACCATCAACAAATAAAACAACTTCAAAGGAACGTACACCTGAAGCAACTGCTCCATCTACAAGTAATACCGCTTCAAAGGATCGTACACCTGAAGCAACTGCTCCATCATCAAGTAATACTGCTGCAAAGGATCGTACAACTGAAGCAACTGCTCCATCATCAAGTAATACTGCTGCAAAGGGTAATACACCTGAAGCAACTGCTTCATCAACAAGTAATACTGCTGCAAAGGAAATTACAGTGGAAGCTTCAGCCTATACGGCTTCATGTGAGGGATGTACCGGTATTACCGCTACTGGAATTAACCTTAAAACAAACCCAAATGCAAAGGTCATCTCAGTTGACCCAGCTGTAATCCCACTTGGTAGTAAAGTTTATGTAGAAGGCTATGGTGAAGCGATTGCAGGGGATACAGGCGGAGCCATTAAAGGAAATCGAATCGATGTCTTTTTCCCTTCTCAACAGGATGCAATCAATTTTGGAGTAAAAAAATTAAAGGTAACAATCTTAAACTAACAATTCTAATTCCAGCCTATTCTTAGGCTTTCATATATATACAAAAAGGTGATTTTGAATCCTTATAATAAGCAAAACAGAACCAGATTTGGTCCTTTTTTGCTTATTTTTTTAGCTCTTTTAAATCAATAAATGTTATATAACTAACCTGATTAGCAATTTAATAGATGAAACTATTCGACTTCGTCAGCCTTGTTCCCATCTAATTGGTGTGTGCCCCCGACTGTTTCGCCCATCCCTTTGCAATGTATTACATTATCGATATCGTAAAGTGAATTCGGTTCTTGGCAGTTGGATGTTCTTTTCCTCTAAACGGTTATTATTTCAACACCTTTTGCTATTAAAGCACTTTGCCATTCTGCATCAAGCTTAGCATTCGTAAATAATAGATCGATATCATCAAAACTCCCACTTTTATAAAACTTCATTAAGTTGAATTTTGATTCATCGACCATCATGACAACTTGTCTTGCATTTTTCTTTAATCGATTAAATATTTGAGCGTCCTCAATATACGTGCATGTTAATTCCTTTTCCAATGAAATTCCATCACAAGAAGCAAATAATTTATTCACCGTAAAATGATCAAGTAAGTTTAATGTCATATCACCCGATAATGCTAATGAATTTGTATTTAACATTCCACCAGCTACTATCAGTTTGCAATCAAATGACTCATACTGTTCCTTAAGCTCAATAATTTTATTCGCAGCAGGTATAGAATTTGTCAAAATAGTGAGGTTTTTTTTGTCATATAGATAGTCCAATATTTGCATCGTCGTTGTGCCAACTTCAATGGCAATAATATCATTATCTTCTACCAAATTACTTGCTGCCATTGCTATACTACGTTTTTTATCAATGTTTTCATTGCGACGTTTATTAAAAAATAATTCCACGGTATGATCGTTTTTCTTTAGAGCTCCACCGTGTATTTTCGTTAGCTTGCCTTCTTTATGCAACAAATCTAAATCTCTTCGGATGGTTTCTGTCGTAACATTTAACACTTTTGCTAAATCATTGACCATCACACGATTGTATTGATCTAGCTCATCAAGTATGTATTTTCTTCGCTCAAATTGTGTATAAGATTTCATCATGACACCTCTTTGTATTCCACAATATACTTTAACCTTAAAGGCTCTTCACCAAAAATGTATTAATCCTTAGTTCTATTGTAATTAAGTTACCCAGCAAATGAAAGTTTCCTATAAATACTTAACCTTTTAAACATTCCATTTACAATTCCTTTAAAAAATCTCTGAGTAAAGTTGAAATCATTCATTTCGAACTAAATCAAATTTATTCTTGCTAAATCTTTATAAAACGACTACCTTCTTCTTCATATCCTCCCCTTCCATTCACGACAAGATAAAATCATTAAACAGAAAATATTATTGTAAGCTAGCAATAATTAGTATAAAGATGATAAAATATACTAATAAAGGGGGCTACAAATATGGGGAAATTAAGCAAAAGAAATATACTGTGGATTGTGCCAATCGGTATTTTAGGGGTATTTTGGTATTTTTATGGTCCACAAAAGGACATTACAGATAATGAATATATTACATATGTTAAAAACTATTCATTTGAAAATAGTAGTAAAACGATAGAATCGGGCTTTGCAAGTGCTTGTGAAAATCCGTATTGGGTGTATTTTGAAACACAAAAAGGACAAGATGTTGTTGAATTTAAAGGTGATTGTCCCGTTAATAAAAAAACGGAAAAGGTGAATGTTCAATTTTTAGTTGACCGTGACATGACTAATGTGCGGTACGGTGCCATGCTGGTCGACAATAAAATGCAGGAGGAAGCGGATCGGGACGAATACCTTTTAGCTCTATCAGGCGAATAAATGAAGATAAAGCTCTCGTGTAATAATCAGAACGAGAGCTTTTTAGATTAAGTTAAACAGTCCGTTAACAGTACGGAGGTGATGGATTGAATCTCCGAAGCGACGGATTGAATCTACCAAAAATTGAAATAGAACCTTCATTTTCGGAAATCAATTAATCATTTTACCGCTTTCCAAATGGTCCATCTGTCTTTTTCAACTATAGTACTTTCTATTGAAATTGACTTATCCATATAAGTCACTAATGCATTTAATTCTTCATCGTCTAATTCATGTAAAATGCTTCTTCCTGTTCTTCCCTTTAAATCTTTTAATAATTGCTCTTTCTGTTCATACACTTCCCTGGTTTCCCATAGTTTTACTTCTTTAATCTCGCTAAATCCTATTTCCTTCAGTGTTTCAACTACTCGGTCGCTACTATGTCTGCGTTTAATTTCTTGTTCTTTTAATTTTGGAAAACGTTCAAAGAAATAACCTCTTATATGGCAGTCATCACCTTTTAATAAACAATCTTCTGGTGTACGGTCTTGGATAATGTAGACCCCTTTATCCTCCAAAATTCTATAGGCCTCTTGAAAACAAGTTTTTAAATCTTGGATATGATGAATTAAAGCTCGTTCAAGTAATAACTGAAAGCTGTCATCCTCTAAGCCTGTATCCAACGCATTCCCTTGTTTGAACGTAATATTATGATAGTCTTTACAATTTTCTTTTGCCCCTACGAGCATTGCCTCCGAAAAATCCACGCCGATCACAGATGGTATACCCATATCTGCTAGTGCTTTTGAATAAATTCCTCCACCACAACCGATATCTGCAGCCTTAGAAATACTCGTGATCGGGACAAGTTCTTTCAAGGTTTCCATCCATGAATTGTCAGCACGTCGAGTTGTATAAGAAGTTTGATTGCCCTTATTGTGAAAATCAATTCCCATCTTTATCACTCTTTTCTTTATGGATATTTTTGTTATCTATATTTTACACCTATTATAAAACATAAGTAAAATTAATGTTAATTATAATTTTCGATAAGCTATCCTTATTGATATAAATCCACTCTAATGATTTTAGTTTTTCATATGCATAAAAAGCTGCAAAATATAAGGCATTTTCTAAGAAATCCCCCTATTGAGACATAAACTACCGTTATTAAATGTTAATATTCACCTTTAAAATAAACCTTTACACAAAGGTAACTTACAGTGTAAAATTACACTAAAGGTTACCTTAATTAATAATAATGTTATTTGAAAAAAGATTTGGTCTCTAAGAATGTTCGACTAATTCATCTAAAAAAAAGATATTCTCAAGAACAATCAGATACTGTTCTATAAAGACACTGGTTAAGTTGAAAAAGAACATCACTTTATTGGTCGAAGCAGCACTAGCTCACGGATGTCAAAAAGGAAAAACATTTGGGGAAAATTACCTTGAAATGAGATTACGAAAAAAGAAAGTTTATACTATTTAAATTTTAGAGGAGCAATTAACATGGAAAAAAACAAGAAAGTCATTCTATTAAACAGCCTATTAGTAGGAACTATCCTATTAAATCTTTTTATCTTTACTTCACGTATGCGCAGTTTCCCTTGGTTTATTGAAGATGCATGGGGATATTTAGGAGTATTCCTAACAGCACCAATCTTAATAGGTATTTACTTCATCCTAAGACATTACCACAGGCTACAATTAGTCACAAACATCAATAAGGTAATTCCATTATTTGTCGCAGTAACATCACTGATTATTGTATTTATGCAGACAAATGACTTTTTAAATATTGTTGCCCTTGTCATTAACGTAGCAGCTATGGTATTTTTAGCAGCAGGTTCCCTATTCACTCAAAAAGAAATGGCGCTTTAATCAAAATATAGACCTTAGTAAGCACAAAATAACCAGGTACTCATTTGTAAAGTGAGTCCTGGTTTTTTGTTTAAATGTATATAATTTAAAAAGTTGATAGCCTTTGGGTTACCCGAACAATAAATAAGCAACCCCTTTAATTACACAAACAATTAACTCTATAGAAAGGATAACGTCTATTTCGTTTTATTGATAAATTAATAGCCTAAAATATCTACTTCTGCTGCTGAGGCGTATCCATTTATTCCATTTACGACCTCTAATTTCACATATTTAGCAGGTACGGGATCAAATGTTGCAAATTGTTGTTTCGTGCTACTTTCCCATGTTCCAGAAGTTGCTTTTTGATAATTAACACCATCTGGACTTGTGTAAATGTTGTAGTTAAGAATACGACCATTTGCCGGTCCAGATTGCCTAGGAACATATGCTAGTTGTGTAATCGTTCGAGTATCGCCAAGATCAATCGTTAAATTGAACGGATATTTGTTTTGCTCGCTCCATTTACTATGCCAAATCGTACTAGTTCTTCCATCAATCGTATTCGTTGCAGGTTCCACACCTAATTCTTCACTACTTGCAATTACCTTCATGTTTTCTTTAGATAATGTGTTTAACGAAATATGTCTAGTATCAGTCGCTTCCCAAATAGGTGCAGTTAATGTTGGATAATGTAAAGCCTCTATATTCTGTCTAGTTTCTGCCGATGCTTTAAGTCCCCATTGATCAAAAAACGGAAGCAAATTTTGTTTTGCTACTTTGGATGTGTTATAAATAAATGCTTGTATTTTCTCTTCATCCGTTTTTGGAAGTTGATTTTCGGGTAATTCACGGTATATTTTATGAATATTCGGATAAAAATCATCGCCATATGCTAATTGAAGTTGCCAAATCATCACAAGCTTCACAAACAAGTCGTCAATATTTTTATAATCTTTATCTGTTTGTTTTAAGTATTGAAAGGCTCTTTCATAATCCCCTTCTTTTTCCAAACGTGTTGGTTCATTTGGGAATAATTGCTTTTGTGCAGCTAAAGAATATAGATTAACCGTTACTTCAGTCATACCTCTAAGGTCATTCCACGTCCACGGGTGTTGTTGTCTTGCGTGTCCTGCTTCATGCATCTGTCCCCATCCAAACTTATTTACATTCAAAGCACTTTCGATTGCGTTCCCAGCAGTAGTAAAAAAGCCTCCATCAAGAGATGCATACATCCCCCAATCTGGTTTGTTAGGGTTTTCTCCAAAAGCCCAAAGGCGATGAGTTGGCCGATGTAAAGGATTAGGATCTGTTTCAGATAACCCTGATATCTTATCTTGTGCTCGAATCATTTCATCATATTTCTCTAGGAGGGGAACAGGGTCTTGATCTACGATATATTTTCTAGCACTAGCCTGAGTAACAGTAAGTACTGCTTTCTCTGATTTTAGTTGGACGGCATGTGCATCAGGGTATGCATTCATCATAGCAATCCAGTCTTCTTTCGTATGCTTCCCTAATTCAAATAATGGAACATGACTTCCACCTTGTGTTACTTTCACGTGAATTGTTCCTGTATTTTGATAGTTATCAAATCCTAATAAACCACCATTCGGAGAGGAAATGGTATTAGAGCCCGGAACAAGAGTAGATTCTTTACCCCATTCTTTATCGTATCCATGTGTACCAATAATAGCTCTAATTGGCTGTGATCCTGATACTTCAATTGTAACTTGTTCATTTGGTTTTACATAGATTCCAGTTGGAGTGAATGTTTTTTGCTGTGCTCTTCTTTCTCTTTCTGCTTCCTCCTCATAACTTCCTGTACCTGGAAGATCAAATTCTCTTTGTTCATATTGAGCTGTGGTTTGCGTACCAGCTGTTTCAGCATGAACAACTGCATGATTTGTCATGATAGGTGTAAATAGTGCAGTTGTTAAAATAGCAGAAGTTGCAAATATTTTTATTGATTTTTCTAACATATAAGTTCTCCTTATATCACAAGATTTTTTTGACATCGATAAAACAAAAGCTACCAGTGATAAAATCACAAGAATTAAAACCGTCTTTCCCTTTGTGCAGAAGGGAAAGACGGTTTTAATTCTTTATTTACTCTAACACTACTAGTAACACCTAACAATAAGTATTCAAGCTTAAAAATCTTGTTTTAATTAAGTGAAAAACCTATTCTTATATAAGAATAAAGGATTAGACATAAAAGCTACCCCCTTATTATTATTTTTTCACAAGAACCTTAGACCTAGAACTCATCTATAGATACAATAAAATCATTTATTTCTCCTCAAATAAAACTAAAGATTTACTAAATACACTACGTAGAATGCTGTTTTAAAGGTGTTTAAATAGTGATCAATTGAATTAATATTGTTCAAAAATAGATAATAAAAATTGTTTAATTCCGATTTTCGAATCTTAAAATAAAGCTCCCGTTATTGTAAGATAATTTATGAATCAAGCACCCGCCGAGTTTTCTATCGTTTTTGAATGTGTATTAGAATATGTACATAAATTCTCAACAAAAAAACTCATGCAATAATTATTTTTTGCATGAGTCTTTTGAATTTAATTGATTTTGTATCTACGGATTGGATAATGTTTAGCTCAAGAATTCGAATTTCCTGATTTAACTTAGAAATTGCCGCTTCCATTTGTTCAGCTGTAGCTTCAAAAAAAAGATTGTTACTAAATTCATAAAAACTTTATGATTTGCATTTAGAAAATCACACTCTCTATAATCTAAAGATAGAAGCAAACAACCGAATACCAAATAACATAAAAGTATTTACAAGACAAAGGATTATATCTTTCAAGTTTCTCATTCCCAATTCAGCCACTTTACTTTGAATTCATTTCATAATTATTTTTCATAATAATTTGCATCGTCAGCACGATACTAACTAGTGTAACTATTAGTAGTAAAATCCCGTCATCATTATTCAAATCAAATCCATAAATAATACTTAAACAAATCACACAGCTTAACGAATTTAAGCCGAATACCCCTCCCCAGATGACTTCCTTGAATCTTTTATAGGCTCTATTACCAGTTAAATACCTTATATAAAAGAAACACACCAAACCTATTCCTACTACTACAAGCGATGGCTTTATGAAGGATGATGTTAAGGTAATCGGCTCTTCCCAAGGCATATCCGTATAAATAATGTTAGAGAAACTAATCATATTGAAAACAAAGACACAGAGAAGAACATAAAAGAATAAAATCCATTCAGCTACATAAATTATCGGTAATATAAGCTTTTTCAACATTTTCTTACCTACCATTCGTTTGTATTCTCCATAAACTTTTTAGACTATAACGTTTGACGGGGTAATATTAGTAAAAGTTCCATATTAAATGGAACCTTTCTACATCTATCCTGCCCTGTTAATTGAAGAAGAAAAAGATGGGATCTCTGTGGAATCCCATCTTGAAGTAAAGCACTCGTTAGCTTAAGTATTTTCTTTCACAAACTTTTGCTTGGTGTTAATCCGATTTAATAACCTTTTGTTCAATTCCCATAACGCCGTTTTATTGCTATCCCATTTCAAAAGCGTTACTGCCTCTTCAAAACATAACCATTTGTAGTTGAGGTGCTCTTTTGATAAAGATATATCTTTTGTAGGAACATTAACACCAAAAGAAAATTCTTTTAATACATAAACATCTTCTCCCCAAAGGAAGTTCCCAACTACATCTTCTACTGGTAGTGAAGACATAGAATCTAATTCAATATATGGATAATCTCTTGTAATACCAGCCTCTTCATATGCTTCTCGTTTAGCTGATTTAATAGGAGTCTCACCCTCTTCTCCACCACCAGCTAATCCCTGCCAATATCCATAATCACTTCTCTTAAAAATTGCATATTCAATAGAATTGTCAGTGATTATATAAGGAAATACCAAAACTTGATAAGGTGCCCTCATTGCTTATCTCCTCCCAAAAATAACCTTAAAATATATTTGACCTTTCTTCAACCAACCTGCTTACTTTAGTTTAAGTAGAAAAAGGCTCTACTCCTTATATGAAGTAAAGCACCCCGTTTAGTGAAATAACAAATTAGATTTAACGATTTATACTTTTTGTCATT
>Ga0213822_1000792_pt1 | contig 21438 bp, 16 predicted proteins | sample MC6MC0908MG_FD_179872 | JGI IMG/M metagenome (GOLD analysis project Ga0213822, IMG submission 179872) | Enriched soil aggregate microbial communities from Iowa State University, Ames, United States - MC6-MC0908-MG | ecosystem: Environmental > Terrestrial > Soil > Unclassified | place: USA: Iowa...
CAAAGTGACGGATAGAAATCAGAGCGACGGAAAGAAAGGTCAAAATGACGGAAAGAAAGGTCAAAGCGACGGAAAGAAGAGCCGAGGTGACGGATAGAAATCAGAGCGACGGAAAGAAAGGTCAAAATGACGGAAAGAAAGGTCAAAGCGACGGAAAGAAGAGCCGAAGCGACGGATAGAAATCAGAGCGACGGAAAGAAAGGTCAAAGTGACGGATAGAACCGGCAAAGCGACGGAAAGAAGAGCCGAAGCGACGGAAAGAAAGGTCAAAGCGACGGAAAGAAGAGCCGAGGTGACGGATAGAAATCAGAGCGACGGAAAGAAAGGTCAAAGTGACGGATAGAACCGGCAAAGCGACGGAAGAGAAGAGCCGAAACGACAGATAGAACCCCAAAAACGATGGGGAAGCATCTTTTTTTCGAGCTATCGATAAGAAACAGAAACTTTTTATCGTAAAGTGCCGTCAAATAAATGGTGTTTTCAAGCATGAATTCGCAAGTGCATGCTTTCCTGTCGTACCTTCGAATGGTATACTAAGTATCGTGTATTTAAAATGTAATTAGATGAGGAGGGGAATACATATGCGCAAAGCACCAGGAAAAAATCGCGCGACGAGTGTTAAAGCAAAACATCACTCTAATTTAACATTTCGTATGAATGTCCTTTTCTTTGCAATATTTATCCTATTTTCGATGTTAATTTTCAGGCTTGGTTATATGCAAATCGTAAAAGGGGAAGATTATGTACGTATTTTAGAGCGTACAGAGGAAGTACCTGTCAATACAAGTGTGCCAAGGGGAAGAATGTATGATCGTAATGGACATATTTTAGTGGATAACCAACCAGAAAATGCGATTACATATACGAAAATGCAGACAACAACAACGGAGGAAATGCTAGAAATAGCTGAAAAGCTGGCACAATTGATTGAACAGCCAACAAACCGTGTCACTTTACGTGATAAACAGGATTTTTGGATATTAAAAAATCATGACGCTGCCTATGCAAAGGTAACAGAGGCAGAGAAAAAGAAAATTAGTGCACAAGAAAATATTACGACAAGTCAAATCAATTCTCAGGTTGATACACTTGTACGTGAACGAATTACACACGAAGAAATAACGCAATTGACAGAAGCCGATTTAGAAGTATTAGCAATCTATCGAGAGATGGTATCAGGCTATAATTTATCACCGCAAATTATTAAGAGTGAAAATGTATCTGCTGATGAATTTGCACGAGTTTCTGAGCGTTTAACTGAATTACCAGGTGTCAACACGACGACAGACTGGAAACGTGTGAAATTATCATCACTCGGTATTTTAGGGCGTACATCAGTACCAACAAAAGGTATTCCGAAAGAAAAGCTGAATTATTATTTAGCTCGCGATTATTCACGAAATGATCGTGTTGGTGAAAGTTATATTGAAGCGCAATATGAAGACTTACTGCAAGGACAAAAAACAGTAGTTAAAAATATTACGAATAAAAAAGGGCAGGTAGTCGATACCGTTACAACCTATGAAGGTGAGCCTGGTAAGGATTTAGTCTTAACACTGGATAGTGAGTTACAGGCTGAAACAGAAAAAATTGTCGAGGATGAATTGCTTAAATTAAAATCACGAGGGGCTTCGTCTTTACTTGATCGTGCCTTTTTAGTCATGATGGACCCAAATACAGGCGATGTTTTATCAATGGTTGGTAAGAAGATTGAAAAAAATCCTGAAACAGGGAAAAATGAAGTCGTTGATTATTCGTATGGTACCTTTACAACAGCTTATGAGGCGGGTTCTTCAATTAAAGCAGCAACATTACTAACTGGTTATAGCCAAGGAGTCATTGAACCAAGCACAGTATTAGGAGATGAACCAATCAAGTTATTGGGTACTGATTATAAAAAATCAATTTTTAATCCGTCTGGCTATATTCCAATGGATGGTTTAAGGGCACTAGAGCAATCTTCAAACGTTTATATGTTTAAAACAGCTTTACTTATTAACGGAACACCATATAGCTATGGGATGCCTCTACGTTTAAATGAAGATACATTCCCGAAAATGCGTAATTCTTATGCCCAATTTGGATTAGGTGTAAATACAGGGATTGATTTACCAAATGAATTTAGCGGCGTGCAAGGTCCTTCTGGTCCAACCTATGGGGGTAAAGCACTTGACTTAGCGATTGGACAATATGATACGTACACACCATTACAATTAGTACAGTATATCTCGACAATCGCCAATGGTGGCTATCGTATTCAACCGCATGTTGTCAAAGAGATTCGTGAGCCATCAAAAGATGGGCAATCGCTAGGACAATTAGTAACTGAAATAGGACCAACTATTTTAAATCAAATTGATAATACACCAGATGAAATTAACTATGTGAAACAAGGATTACGTCGTGTTTATACGGGCTCAAGGGGTACAGCTAGAAGACAATTTGCAAATGCACCCTATACAGCAGCAGGTAAAACAGGGACAGCAGAGGTAGTTTATTATGGACCTTTAGAACAGTATTACGGTACAAACACGATTAACTTAACCCATGTTGGCTTTGCACCGTATGAAAATCCTGAAATTGCCTATGCAGTTGTGATTCCATGGGCAACGACAAACTTAAATCAGCATTTAACTAATAATAATGATATCGCTAGACGTTCTGTCGATAAATATTTTGAGTTAAAAGCAAAATATGAAACTGAGAAAGTGACAGAGAGTAATGTAAAACAACCAATTTTACCAGCAATCACAAAAGAAAAAATTGGTGAAGATGAGCAAAAATAATAGAAACCGCTAGTGCATGAAAATGCCTAGCGGTTTTTTTACAGTTTCAGAGAATACCCGAGAACAAAAAACACGGTATGAAAAATCAATTTCATCCCGTGTTTTATGTATTTCTATATAATAGAAGACTTATTATACAGATAATTGTTGAATAGCTATTTCAAATTGTTGCTTCGGTTTTTTTCCATATAGCTCTATATTATTACAGAAATAAGACTCTACCATAAAATCAATGGCTTCTTGCAGAGTAAATTCCCGATGATCCATAACAAGTGTTAAATACGTTTTAAAGTAATCGGCATTTTGTACTTTTGTATGCTTAATCACAAAGTCAAACTCCTCTTAGAATATTTCCTGACACAATTGCTTATTATAACATCTTTACAATAGGAAGCAAGTTTATCTTCATGTTTTTTGTGCGAAAGCGTAGTGCAAACGCAGCGTCAGCAACAAATGTTTTCTGTGCGAAAGCAAAACGTCAGAGGCAATTACGCCAAGGCGAAATTGATTGCAATTGTAAATTCATCTTTACAATCGTTTACAAAGCATTACATTCCTTTACGTCTCTTTTACGAACCGTTTATACGACTTCAACAATCAGTCATTATAGTAAAGGTTGTAAGGCAAATAACTATAAAAATGTTAGTGACGGAGGCAAATGAGATGAAAAAGTGGAAGTACTTAACGATGACAGCGGTAATGGGTTCAGCATTAATGCTTGGTGCATGTGGAAGCGACTCAGCGCAAAATGGTAACAATGCAGAAACAAACGCACCAGCGAGCTCAGGGCAAGACGCTGCTGACGAAAAACTGCAAGGGGCTGTAGCTGGAGATGGTTCATCAACAGTAGCACCAATTATTGAAGCAGTTGTTGAAGAGTATGCAGGAACTCAACCGGATGTCAAAGTATCGGTAGGTGTTTCTGGTACTGGTGGTGGTTTTGAAAAATTCATCGCAGGTGAGACAGACTTTTCTAATGCATCTCGTCCAATAAAAGATGAAGAGAAAGCAAAACTAGATGAAGCAGGAATTGCTTTTACAGAGCTTCCTATAGCATATGATGGCTTATCAGTAGTCGTGAATCCTGAAAACGATTGGGCGAAGGATTTAACAGTCGAACAATTAAAGAAAATTTGGGTTGAGGATGGTAAAGAGAAAAAATGGTCTGATATCGATCCATCTTGGCCAGATGAAAAAATCGTGTATTACTCACCAGGTACTGACTCAGGCACGTACGATTACTTTGATGAAGTGATTTTAGACGGTGCTGATCTAGCAAAATCAGCAACATTATCAGAAGATGATAATATGCTAGTTCAAGGTGTAGCAGGTGACAAAAATGCAATCGGCTTCTTCGGCTATGCTTACTACTTAGAAAATAAAGATAAATTAAGCGTTGTGAAAGTAAACGGTGTTGAGCCAACAAGTGAAACAATCGAAGCGGGTGAATATTCGCCACTTTCACGCGAATTATACACATATGTGAAAAATAGTGCGATGAAAGATAACGCAGCCGCATATGATTTCGTTAAATTTACACTTGAACAGGCGGGAGATATGGCAGAAGCAGTTGGCTATGTCAGTCTACCTGAAGAAAAATATACAGAAGCTTTAAAAACTTTAGAAGGCTTAAAATAAGTAGACATGCATAGAGGGAAAGAGATGTATGCTCTTTCCCTCACTTATTTGAAAGGAGTACCCAATGGTTTCTCAAAAAGAAAACAAGACAACATCTGTACAGCAATTAATTGCAAATTCGCGCAATAATAAATCAAAGAAAATAGTGGAAAAAGCAATGCCAGCTCTATTATTTTCTGCAGCTCTTATCTCCATCTTGACAACATTTGGCATTGTTTTCACCCTTATTTTTGAAACGTTTGAATTTTTCAAACGTGTTCCGATTACGGATTTCCTATTTGGTACAGAGTGGCTCCCATTTTCAGGAAATGAACCGTTATTCGGGATTTTACCATTAATCGCGGGAACAATGAAAGTTACCTTAATTGCTGTTGTCGTTGCAGTACCATTTGGGATTGCTTCAGCAATATATTTAAGTGAGTATGCAAGCGAAAAAGTAAGACGTACTGTTAAGCCTATATTAGAGATATTAGCAGGTGTGCCAACAATCGTTTATGGCTTCTTTGCATTAACGTTCGTAACGCCGATGTTACAGCAAATTATTCCAGAACTAAAACTTTTTAATGCACTTAGTCCAGGTATTGTTGTTGGTATTATGATTTTACCGATGATTACGTCCCTTTCCGAGGATGCTATGTCATCTGTTCCAAATAGTATGCGTGAAGGAGCTCTAGCTCTTGGTGCAACAAAGTTTGAGGTTGCTATAAAAGTAGTATTACCGGCCGCTTTATCAGGCATTGTCGCTTCAGTTGTTCTCGCCATTTCCCGGGCAATAGGAGAAACGATGATCGTATCACTGGCAGGAGGCGCTACTCCTAAACTTGATTTAAATGTGACAGACTCGATTCAAACGATGACTGCGTATATTGTACAAGTTGCAACAGGCGATGCTGGTTATGGTACGACAATTTATTATTCTATTTATTCAGTTGGATTCACATTATTTATCTTTACTTTAGTGATGAATTTACTCGCTCAATATATTTCGAAACGCTTCAGGGAGGTTTACTAGCATGCGCTATATGGATGACACGGTCGTCATGAAACGAATGACAAAGCGTATTACATTCAATAAAGTTTGGAAAGCTTTATTTTTCCTAGCAACGACCTTTGCATTAGTGACACTAGCTGTTTTGCTTTATCGTATTGTGACTCAGGGTGTTGACTATTTAACAATCGACTTTTTAACAAATTTTGCTTCGCGCTTTGCAGATAAAGCAGGCATAAAGGCGGCTCTAGTAGGTTCACTTTGGCTGATGGCAGTTGTTGCACCAGTGTCCATTATTTTAGGTGTAGGAACAGCAATTTATTTAGAGGAATATGCGAAGAAAAATAAACTAAATGACTTTATTCGTTTGAATATTTCTAACTTAGCAGGTGTGCCTTCCATTGTTTTTGGTTTACTTGGGTTAACAATTTTCGTTCGAATGATGGGACTAGGAAAAAGTGTTTTAGCAGCTGGGTTAACAATGAGTTTATTAATTTTGCCAGTTATTATCGTTGCGGCACAGGAGGCAATTCGTGCAGTACCGAATGAACAACGAGAAGCTTCTTACGGTATGGGCGCGACGAAATGGCAAACGATTGTACATGTTGTGCTACCAGCGGCCATTCCAGGAATTTTAACGGGGAGTATATTAGCCTTGTCTCGTGCGATTGGTGAAACGGCACCACTGGTTGTGATTGGGATTCCAGTTATTTTGCAGTTTTTACCAAATGGTTTATTGAGCCAATTCACTGCTTTACCAATGCAAATATATGATTGGGCAAAACGCCCGCAAGAGGAATTTCAACATGTAGCGGCAGCCGGTATTTTAGTACTTATGACAGTACTTTTACTGATGAACTCTATTGCCATCTTTATTCGAAATAAATTCCAAAAACGTTATTAATGAGGTGACCTTATGGTACTAGATTTTAAACAGGAAAAATCAGTTGTCAAAACGAATCATATGGCGACAAAGCCTTCAGCTGATGTTGCTAAAAAAGTTGTATATGATACACGTAATTTAAATTTATGGTACGGCGATCATCATGGTTTAAAAGATATTAATTTAAGCATCTATGAAAATGAAGTAACAGCTATAATTGGCCCTTCTGGCTGTGGGAAATCTACCTATTTAAAAACGTTAAATCGAATGGTAGAGCTTGTACCAAGTGTTCGAACATCAGGAGAAATAATATATCGTGAGCGCAATATTTTAGATAAAAGCTATACTGTTGAGGAATTACGCACTCGTGTAGGGATGGTATTCCAGAAGCCAAATCCATTCCCGAAGTCTATTTACGATAATATTGCTTATGGTCCACGTATCCATGGCATAAAAAATAAGAAGATTCTTGATGAAATTGTTGAAAAATCTTTACGCGGTGCAGCAATTTGGGATGAAGTAAAGGATCGCTTAAATCAAAATGCATACGGTTTATCAGGTGGTCAGCAACAACGTATTTGTATCGCGCGTTGTTTAGCAATTGAACCAGATGTTATTTTAATGGATGAGCCAACATCCGCACTTGATCCAATTTCTACATTAAAAGTAGAGGAGCTTGTACAAGAGCTGAAAAAAGAATATTCAATTATTATCGTGACACATAATATGCAACAAGCAGCACGAATTTCCGACCGTACAGCATTTTTCCTAAGCGGAGAGGTTGTTGAATACGATAAAACAGACGTTATCTTCCAAACACCAGCAGATCAACGTACTGAAGATTATATTTCAGGTCGATTCGGCTAAGGAGGAGCAGAAGATGGTTGTACGTGAACGTTTTGAACAGGAATTAAAAGAAGTTCAAGCGCAATTTATCGACATTGCTACTAGTAGTATCAATGCTCTTAAATTGGCATTTGAAGCATTAGTAGAGCAGGATTTAGAGAAATCCTTAAAGATTCTTGAAGACGATTTAATCATTAATCGTCTTGAAGAAGAAATCAATGATCATGTTATTTTAATAATCGCTAGGCAGCAACCTGTAGCTACAGATTTACGTCGTCTCATGGTGCTTGTCAAAGCGGCATCGGATATGGAAAGAGTAGGGGACTATGCGGTTAATATTGCCAAAGAGACGATTCGTATTGGAAAAGAACCACTCGTTTTTCCTATAACAAATTTACAAACGATGTGTAATAAGACGGTAGAAATGTTAGAAAGTATTTTAAAAGCCTTTACGGATGAAGATACGGCCCGTGCCAAGGAAATTGCAGAACTAGATGATTACGTCGATGATTTATATGGAGCGACAGTAACGCTATTGCTACGTGCAGGTGCTGAAAATCCAGCACATATTTCTCAAATTACACATTTAACATTTGTTTGCCGCTATTTAGAACGCTCAGCTGACCATGCAACAAATATTGCTGAACACTTATTCTACTTAATCAAAGGCAAACATTACGAATTGAATAATTAGTAGGAGAAGAGCCGTTGACAAGCTCTTCTCCTTTTTACTGTCATAATGATGAAAAGCTATAGGATAACAGCAACATTGTTGATTAAAATAGCGTCAAATACTACAGGCATAATTGTATTGTCAAAAAATAATTTTGGTTATACTATAGACATTATCCAAAAAAACGTGCTTTGGAGGTGTTGCTTCGTGAAAGACGCTGTAGAATCACTTATAGAGAAATTTGCTCTGGCACTCACGTCAGAACAACATGACTTTTTACGTTTTCTCTATGATAACTTACATCTTGAAGAATTAAGTGACAAGGAACAACGTATCTTTATTGATTATTTTTACAAGAGTGAAACATTGCGAAATATGGCAGCATTTGCACTTGAATTGGCAGATATCATGCGTGAAATGTGTGAAAACATACCAGCTATTGAGCAAGCTGAACGATTGACCAACGGAAAAGAGCAGCGTTTGTATTATGAGCGAAAGTGGCAGATAGCTAGACGACAAAAGCTAAAGTATCAAATAACAAAAAAAGGAAATATCCTATATGTTCCGTTTGATGAATACAAAAAAGAACTAGGTCCAATCATAATATGTCTTGAACAAACTACGGGTATGGTAGCATATTCGGATCTTTGCAAAAGTATGATTTTACCATTTTTTATGATTGCGCACCGTGAAGGGCGAGATTTATATATCGTTCCATATGACTGTCAAATTCATGTACATTATCGATTTGAAAACGGTCATTTAAATTTATGTGATTTTAAGGATTTTATTGAATACAAAGCAAAGGGAGATGCAGCAATTCTGCCCGTGCTTCATTTTGTAAAGGGCTTGCTACAAGAAAATCAACATTGTACAGAAGCGGATATTATTATTTTTACAGAAGGAACTCCTATTGATGGCCAGCATCTCGTTGGAAAGCAAGCGAAGACCATGCTCGATGAGATGAAGCGTAAGTATTATGCTGAATTTTTGGTGATTGCCATGCATGAACAAAAATTTAATGAACAGCAGTTTTGGTTTGCCAACAAGGCTTTTTTTGCGGATGATGCTATTCAATAAAAAAGGAGTTGATCATCATTGTTGATCGGCTCCTTTTCTGTGAGTATACATAGTAGTTAAAGGAGAAAAACATGGATTCATTGAAATGGTTACTACCAAATATTTCAGCACCAACGTGGATGGACGTTATTATTGCCATCGCTATTTGCGTCGTTGGTTGGCTTTTTCAGCAACTTGTTATAAAGAAAATTATTAATCGTATTGTTGCATTTTTAAGAAATCGTCAGCGAGAGTTTCAGGCAATAGTGCTAGAACAATTCAATAAAGAGATTCGTTATGCATTTATGGCAGCTGTCATTGTACTCAGCTTAACCATATTATTAGAAGAAAATTTATTTACAAATGCAGTGACAAAGAATTTTGTATTGTCTATTATTGTTTTTTTTGCCTTTAAAGGTGTATATGATGTTTTACATTTTTATACAAAACAGCCTTTGCAGTTAAATAGTGAAGAAGAACCAAACGTCCTATTACCGTTTTTTCTTCGCGTAGGAAAAGTGCTTATTATGATAGCGGCGATGTTTACGATTGCTTCTTTCTGGAATTTTAACTTGAATGGCTTTTTAACAGGGATTGGCTTAACGGGAGTAGCCATCGCCTTTGGTATACGTGATACTTTAGCGCATGTTTTTGGTGGGATGTCAGTTGCATTAGATAATCCGTTTCAGATTGGTGACTGGATAGCGACAGAAGATCAAAAAATTGATGGAACTATTGAAGATATTAATCTTCGAAGTACCTTAATTCAAACGGGTGATAAAGGACTTGTTTATGTCCCGAACTCCTATTTAGTCAATCGGCCAATCTATAATTTATCTAGACGAGAAAAACGAAAATGTGAACAATTTTTATTCGTAGCTGCTGACAATAAAGAAGAAAAATTACGGAGTGCTTTAAGTGCTATTCAAAAGGAAATTTATTTGCATACAGCTACAGAAAAAGAATTGATCCATGTATTTATAGATGAATTTTATCCAACCTCTTATCGTATTCTTGTGCGTTTTTATGTGGCGACAAATGATACTGCAGTGATGCTAAGTACGAAACAGGATATATTATTTGCTATTCGTCAAATATTTGAGGAACTAAATATTGAGCTAGCTGCTCCAACTGAAGATGAATGGCTTCACAGTAAAAAATAATTTGAATTGTTAATTTATTTATCTTACAATGAAAATGAGTAATCAGCTTGGATGAAGAGTAGTAGCTATTATTTTTTGTTATAGAGAGCTAGTGGCTGGTGGAAACTAGTACAAATGAATGGTGAATGGACTTCGGAGCTCTAATCCTGAAAAAGAGTATGGATTAGCGTCTACCTGCGTTATAAGGTACAGAGTGGGTCTTTTAACGCCGATTACGGCACAATTATGTAGGGTATAATTGATTAAGACCAATGAAGGTGGCACCACGGCTTTTCCGTCCTTTTGTGATGGAAAGGTCTTTTTATATTTTTATTTCTTTATTCAATAGAAATGTTTCTACCCTATAGAATAAAGATTTGGTGTAGCAGAGCAGAGCATAGAGAAGGAGAGAAGAGTATGACAGTTGAGCTTAGAAAGTTTGTTATGAAGACATTACAGGGTGATATGATGACGCCAATTTCCGTCTATCAATCGCTTGAAGGGAAACATAGGATGCTTTTCGAATCGTCTGCTAAACATGAAGAAAGTGGACGTTATTCATTTATTGCCGTCAATCCAGTTGCGGAATTGATTGGAGATAAGGGTGGATATACTTTTACCAAAGGTGGAGAAAGCGAAAAAGCGAGTGAAAATGTACTCACTAAATTAAAGCAGGTTATGCCATTCCATGAGGAACAATATCCATTCGCCTTTTTTGGAGGAGCGATTGGTTTCTTTGGATATGAAACGGCCTTTTATGCAGAGAAAATAGGAGAATTTTTGCAGGATGATTTAGAAATGCCAGATGTTCATGTCTTCTTCTATGATACATTTGTTGTTTTTGATCATGTAAAGCAAGATGTAACGTTAGCGGCCATTGATTTATTTGATGAAGGGCACTCTCTTGAAGCAATGGAAGTGGCTATTTCTAAGATGGAGGAACAGCTTTATGCTGGTAAAACATTCGACGCCATGTCACTGGGAGAGCTCAATTTCAAGCCGATGATTGAAAAAGAAGATTTTGTAGCAATGGTTGACCGTGCTAAACAGTATATTCGTAAGGGTGACATTTTCCAAATTGTCTTATCACAACGTTTCACCTCACCATTTACAGGGAATCCTTTTGATTTATATCGTCAGTTGCGTACATCAAATCCGTCACCTTATATGTTCTATATGGATTTTGGAACGTATATCATTTTAGGAACGTCTCCTGAAAGTCTTGTGAAGGTGAAGGAGCGAAAGGTCACGACAAATCCAATCGCAGGAACAAAGCCTAGAGGCAAAACAGTGGAACAGGATAAAGCGATTGCGGAAGGTTTACTCAATGATGAAAAAGAAATTGCTGAACATCGGATGTTAGTGGATTTAGGTCGTAATGATCTTGGACGAATTGCAAAAGTTGGTACAGTGAAGTTTGTAAAATATATGAATATTGAGCGTTATAAACATGTTATGCATATTGTATCAGAGGTTATCGGTGAATTACGTGATGATGTACATGTTTTGGATGTCCTCAAAGCCTGCTTGCCTGCAGGTACAGTATCAGGTGCACCCAAAATTCGTGCTATGCAGCTAATCAATGGGCTAGAACCCGTAAAACGTGGTGTCTATGCTGGAGCAGTAGGCTATATTTCCACTACAGGGGATATGGATTTAGCTCTAGCCATTCGTACCATGGTTATTAAGGATCATCGTGCACATGTTCAGGCAGGGGCTGGTATTGTGTATGATTCTGTGCCATGGTCTGAATATGAGGAAACACTCAATAAAGCTCGCGCGCTATTGGAGGTAAAAAAATGATTTTACTGATCGATAACTATGATTCATTCACATATAATTTATTTCAGCAAATAAGTATGCTAGGGAAAGACGTAGAAGTAGTGCGTAATGATGAAATTTCAATAGAAGAAATTAAAAAAATGCAACCAGAAGCCATTATTTTATCGCCTGGCCCAGGTACGCCAACTGATGCAGGGATAACAGTGGATGTTGTCAAAGAGCTTTATACAGAATATCCTATTTTAGGGATTTGTCTTGGGCACCAATCGATAGGGCAGGCTTTTGGCAGCCGCATCGTTCAAGCTAACCATATTATGCATGGGAAATTATCTACAATTCAATATAAGAAAACAGACTTATTTGCTCAGTTAGACGGTAAAATCGAAGTAATGCGCTATCATTCTCTCATCATTGAGCAAAGCACGTTACATGAGGATTTCACTATTTTAGCAACCTCCAGTGATGATGGTGAAATTATGGCGATTCGACATAAAGATTATCCACTTTTTGGGCTACAATTTCATCCAGAATCCATTGGAACGAAAGAGGGCAGCAAAATGATGCAAGCCTTTTTAGAACAAATTTCATAAACTAAACAAAATAGGCTGTCATCAAAAATCAGGAGTTGTGATTTTTGGATGACAGCCATTTTTTATGAAGAATAGTAATATTTAATCTCAGGTGTGTTGATTAAACATTTTTATCCACCCTAATTATTTGGAAGGCTCTGATCTCCGCTACGGGCTACTCGCTTTCCTGCGGGCGAGCGTCGAGCCGCTTCCTCCGCTTCGCTCCGTGCAGGGTCTCGTCTGTCTCGCTTTCCCGCGGGAGTCGAGTAGCCCTACGCTACAATCAGTTAAAATGGTCATATATTAGCAAAATCCCTGCTTTAGATTAGATAAATTTATCCCGCATGAACTTCCCCTAAAAGATCGATTGTTAAAGACTAAATCAGTGGGGATGGAGAGAATTCTCACTGATTAGTAGTCTTCACTTAATACGGTTTCTTTCATGAAAAAAGTCGTCATATCCCTAAGTTCTACATATTATAACGAGAAGGTGTTAAACATGTTGAAATTGGTTCATTGATAATAGATGTCTCACAAGACTTGGGAGGGGCTGGGGGAAATGAATAATGAAAACAGAAGAAATCATTTTTTATGTGAAGCACTCTACGACATAAAAACACTTCAGGATATGATGAATGATTTTCATTCTAAATACTTTGGACAGCTACTTGTGAATATAATTGGAAGCGATACGATACCCTTTTTTTTAGTAACACATAAAGGTGCTCATTTAAAATTATTAGATACAGTAAAGAAGTTTGAAACAGAGTTTTTTCGTATAGAGGATATTGATAGGGAACGTTGTCGTGGAACTGTTTCGCTTTTACGTGCCTATGATTATGAAGGGCACGATACGAATTTGTTACCAGAGGTTGTGAGGTTAGAGAAAACATCCACAAAAAAATCTATTGAATTAAGTGGTATTTCGGCAATTCAATTATTAAAGCCTGATATGTTAAAAGGGAAATACATCATTGAGCCCAAATGGTGATGATCATTTTTTTACTATTCAAATCAAACAATACTAAAATCTGTTCTTGATATAAAAAGCAGGAGTGCCGTCAAGTACATATTTTGGTGAGGAGTCACTAAAATAACAGAATGATTAGAGCATCTGTCTGTATGCATGCTAGATGGAATGAATTTATTAGAAAGAGAATTACAGGAAAGGAAGAGATTAATGCATGACAATTATTGGGATGTTACATCACCGTTTAGATCCTAGAACTGTTATTAAGTCGTATGCATATGCAGCTGTGGCAAAAGCGGAAGGAGCTCAATTTTTTTATTTTACACCAAAAAGCGTGAATTTTAATACACGTTCCATAAACGGGAAAGTATATGAAGATGGCGAATGGCACGATAGGAAAATGCCCTTTCCAGATGTAATATACAATGCAGGAAGTCCTGAAAAATTAGCGGTATCAAAGAGAATTATTAATAGATTAAAAAAAGAAATACCTTTTACAACACATTCAATCGGAAATAAGTGGAACGTTATGGAACGTCTTAGGGAAGCTAAGAAATTTGACAAGTATTTAATCCCAACAAAGATTGTGAAAAGTGCTGATTTGTTCCATAAGTTTATGACTACCTATAAAAAAGTAGTGTTTAAACCTATAGATGGCCGAAAGGGAAAAGGGATCTATTTTATTTCGCAAGCAGGGAGTACTAATTTTGAGGTAAGGAAGGATAGCGAAAAGAGTCTTTATTCGAAGCCTCAGTTAGATAAATTACTAGCTGAGCAACTTTCTACTGGAACCTTTATCATGCAGCCCTATATTCAATCTGTAACAAAATCAGGGCAAGTTTATGATTTTCGTCTGCATGTGCAAAAAAATGGGGAAGGCAAATGGATTATTACGACAATCTATCCGCGCATTGCACCAAATGGCTCGATTATACCTAATATTAACAATGGTGGTTTTACAAATTATTTAGATCCTTTTTTGGAGCAGGAATTTGAAGAAGATGGCTATAATATCCGGCGCATGCTAGAGCATTTTTCTTTGTCATTAGCCCATCATTTAGATGATATTCAAATAGTGCAATTTGGAGAGGTAATTGATGAAATTGGCATTGATATTGGATTAGATGAAAATCAAAAAATTTGGATGTATGAGGTAAACTGGCGGCCGGGTTGCCCACCTGCCTTTTATTTAGAATTAGATGTTGTGATCCATTCTATTAAATATGCAATGTATCTTGCAAAGAACAAGAAACAACTTCAAAGTGAAATTACTCAACAGAAAAATAAACATCTAACCAAAAAACAATATTTACCAATTGTTGCGATTACCGGTAGTGCTGGAAAAACGACTTCTAAAGCATTTCTTGCCTCTATCTTATCGGTAAAATGGAACATTTTTGAATCGAAAGATTATTGGAATACGACAGAGCATACAAAAAAACACGCCGAAGAAATCAATGCTTCACATGAAGCGGTCGTGCTTGAGTACGGAATGGCCTATCCTGGAATCATAACAAATCACTGTAGCATTATCCAACCGAATATTAGTATTATCACAAATATCGGTTTGGCTCATGTCGGTAATTTTGATGGAGATATTAGAGGGGTGGCAAAGGCAAAATCAGAGTTAATACATGGAATGACTCAAGACGGTTTACTAATATTGAATAAAGATGATGACAATTCTAAGTTTTTAGAAACACAGAAGTTTAAAGGAAAGGTTTTAACAGTTGGTATTCATGGCACAGCAGACTATAATGCCTATGATATTCAATATAAAGATATTGGTATGACATTTAAAATAAAGCTGCAGGGACAAGAAACTGAAATGTATATCCCGATTTTAGGGGAACATCATGTTTATAATGCGCTCAATGCGATTGCAGTGGCCGATCATTTAGGATTTAGCCCATTAGATATTAAAGCGGGACTAAATTTCAAAAAGCCGCCAAGAAGGTTAACAATTTATAATTGTCGCGATGAAATCACAGTTATTGACGATACTGTTCACTCTCATCCTCAAGGTGTACGGGCTGCAATTGATGTTCTTAAGAATATTGCAAAACAACGGAAAGTAGCAATCATAGGTCAGATGCGAGAACTAGGGGATTTAAGGGAAGAGGAATATCGTAAAGTTGGCGAGTACATTCAAGAGCAAGAGATAGATTTACTCATTACTTACGGATTTAGAACAGAGGAAATGGGAAATGCTGCAATAGCTAAGGGGATGAATCCTTCTAAAGTTTATCACTTTATTAATAAGGAAGAACTGCATGTACTATTAGATAAAATCATAAAACCTAATGACACCATTTTAGTAAAGGGTGCAAGTAAAACGAATATGTTTGAAACGGTAAAATTTTTAGACCAAACTTTTAAAGAATAATTTATAAGCCCGAGTAACTGTCCACTAGAACGTGACAATTACTCGGGCAATTTTTTTGAAATATATTCTGTTTAGAAAATTTATTTTACACTTTTAGAATAAATTTTATCTCTTTTGCTGCGGTTGTTGCATTTTTTTTAGCTTCGGCTAAAGTGTTACCTTCCGCAATGACATATGCATAGCGATGACCCATTGATAAAGGTGGAGTTAGTAATGTTCCTCTTTTCGGCTTTACATATACCTCTACAATACCTGGTGATTTTGTTGCTCTATTTTTTCCAATTACCCTTTCTAAAATACCTTTACTGTCAACAATGATGTATTTTGTATAAACAGATTTTCTATGCCTCGGTTTGACATTAGGGGCTTCACCTAAAAATAACTTAAGCGTTTCTTCCACTAAACTAAATCCAAAAGCAGCTTGTAACATATTGTTCATGGCGCCGCCTGAAATTCTAGGATTAATCTCGATCAGCTTCCAACCATTTTGTGTTAAACGAAGCTCTAAATGAAGGGCACCATTCTCAATATTAAACGCCTTAACAATGGAATGGAGTACTTCTTCGATCCCAGTTTGAATGTTCGCAGGAGCTTTGACGACTACGCCATAACCGGTAATGATAAAGCGTTTCCCCTTGGTAATTTCTTGTTCAATAATGCCTATTACATGAGCTTGGTGTTGAAAAACGATGGCTTCCACTAAATATTGAGGGCCATCAAGGTATTCTTCAATCATAATTGTTTCATTTGGATTCTTACTTCGAAGAGATTTGAGGTGATTATTAAGCTGAGCTGAATTTTTTGCTAACAACACATCTTTGGAGCCCGTTGATTTTGGAGACTTCACAATCAATGGAAAACCCATATTATTAGAAATGGTTTCGTCTGGTTTAATTAGGGCAAATTGAGGTGAATAACTTTGGTCCCTTAAATGATTTCTTGTTTTTTCTTTATCCTCCATTATTTCGATGGCGGATGAAGATGTATAGTTTTGACAAAATTCATCACATAAAATAGAAGCAATATGGACAAATGGATCAACAAAACTTACAACACTTTTAATCTCAAATCCATTTTTAAATAATTTATCAATTTCTTCTTTCATTTTTTCTATGTTCAAAGTGTCAATAAGAATCATTTTATGAATGTCGGGGTAGGCTTTTCGCTGTTGAAGTTGTTTTTCATTGTTGGTGAAAAGGATTGTAAAATAGCCTAATCTTTCTGCTGCTCTTGTTGCTTCACGACTTGACCCGGATTTATTTGTACCGATAAATACAATGGCTTTCAGAGATATCACTCCTTCTAATGGTACTTAGTTACTTAATCACTTAATCATCTATATATATATGCAAACACATAGTTTTCTTCTAGTTATGTATCATGTCTACATCCAAGCAACTTTAAGCATGCTTCATATACTAGAAATAGAAAGGAGGGAGAGAAAATATGAAGCCTCTTTCGGTGAAGAATTTAACCATGATTACTGCAGGTAAACTAGTGCATGGGTCAGATAAAGTGCTAATTCAGTATGGTGCTTATCGACTAAAGCAAGTGAAAAAAACAAATACAGCCCTTTTTACGGATAAACATATTGTTAATTGGAAAAGTCTAGAGTCACTTTTTCCTCTAGTGCTAGTAACTGATTGGTCTTATAGTCCAAAAGAGATTCCTAGTCAAGTAATCATTATTAACGTAGCGAATGTAGATGAGGCCTATTGGAAATTTGTACATTTTTATCGAAGTCAATTTAATATCCCAATCGTTGCGATTACGGGCACTTCAGGAAAAACAACGACAAAAGAAATGATTAAACATATTCTTTCTGCTGAAAATAAAGTGGCAGCCACTACGCTAAGCAGCAATTCTAGAACAGCTTCTTTACAATATTTACTGAGCATTGATGATGAAACTGAAGCGGCTGTTTTTGAAACGGCTGTTGGTTCACCAGGGGATGTCAAAAAAGCAGGGAAATATTTTAAGCCATCCATTGGTGTTATTACCAATATAGGAGCACATCATTTGAATTATTGTAAAACGTTGGAAGGTTATATTGAGGCAAAGGGAGAAATGCTGGACATTATTGATCCCGCAGGCTCATTAATCCTTAATGCTGAGGATGTCAACACAAGCAAAATAGATTTATCAAGGTTTCACGGGAAAATCATTAAAGTAGGTAAGCATCAATCCAGTGATTTTCGAGCAAGTGATATTCGCTACCACAAAAATGGTATGTTGTTTAACGTTCATCACAAAAAGATGAGCTATGAAATCTTTGTACCAGGATTTGGTGAGCATCAAGTATATAATGCGCTTGCTGCCATTGCAGCCGTTTATGAAATAGGTATTCCTATTCCAATGGCTGCTGAACAACTGCGATCATTCCGACACTTAAATAAGCAGCTTCAGCTTTTTGAGGGCATTAATGATTCCGTGTTATTGGATGATACATGGAGTATTACGACCACTTCTTTGGAAGCCGCATTAAAGGTTTTGAATGAGCTTGGAGTAGGTAAGAAAAAGATTGCAATAATTGGAACGATTACAGATTTAGGCTCTTGGGGATATACTATTCACGAGCAGGCGGGAGAGTTAATTAATCGCATTGGGGTCGATGTACTCATTACAATAGGGGAGCATGCACGCATTATGGCGGACCATGCCATTGATTTAGGATTTAGTTCACATGTTTATACATTTAGAAATAGTACGTTCGTCTATAAATTATTACAAAATCTTATTGATGAAAATACGATTGTTCTCATTAAAGGAGATATGTATAGTAAACAAATTTTTGAATTAGCTGCAAAATTAAAGGTAAAAACTGTACCCCCAGCTGAATAGTCTCAACTAATCGTGTGGGATCATGACTGTGCCACACAGAGTGTTTCTCTACTAATGTATAGTATTCTGCTAGAAAGGAGCGCTCTGGAAAGAAGATAAAAAGCGATAAAACAGAAGTCCAAACGAGAAATGTTGGAAGATTGGCCAAACAACAGGTTCATCACCAAAAGTTGTGGATGACATTTGTTAAAACGTTTGCCATCTATATAGGTTGATTGGAGTAGAGGCTGGGCGACTCCTTGGGGCTCATCGGACGCCCCCAGGAAGCTTTGCTCTGCGCGAAAGCGAAGCGTCAGCGGCAAATGTTTTATCTGTGCGAAAGCGGAGCGTCAGCACCCAAGCGCCCAGTTGGTACGGAAATCAACTACACTTTATGGTGATGAGCCAAACAATACCCAATTGATTAGAGAGATATATTATTGGATAAAGAGAGGGGGAATAGTCCTTGCAACATATAAGTGTGAGTGATATTAGGAAATTACTACAGGGGGAATTGATAAGCGGTTCTGAAAATTGGTCTGTCAAACATGCCATCTATTATAATCGACACGATTTGACGCAAAGTCATACACTAATGTTTGTTAGTAAAAATGATGAAATTAACTGGCAAGAGATCAATCGTATGGGTCCGTCTCTAGTGTTATCAAATAAATCAACAACAGAGCTGAAAAACGCACTAGAGAATACAACTGTTATTCAGGTTAAAAGTATTGTGCAGGCATACTGGAAGTTTATGGAATATTACAGAGGTCTGTTCCAAATACCTGTTGTTGCTTTGACAGGTACATGTGGAAAAACAACAACGAAAGAAATGATTAAACATATAGCAAGTAAAGAATGGAATGTTCAAGCATCCATAAGTAGTAAAAACGAACCTCGGCAATCATTACCTTATTTGACAGGTATCGATGACACAACGAAAGCAGCAATATTTGAATTAGGTTTAGGAAATACAGGGAATATTAAGCATCAGTGTATGATTTATCAGCCGACTATTGGCATCATCACAAATATTGGTGTGCATCATTTAGATGGCTGTAGAAACCTTGAAGGCTATATTAAAGCGAAGGCAGAAATTGTAGATGGAATAAGGGATAACGGCATCTTGATTATCAATGGCGATGATGAAAATATCAAGAAGATCCCTATGCATACTTTTAAGGGAAAGATTATTACTGTTGGATTACAGGAACAAGCAGATTACAAAGCTTCTAAAATACAATTTCAAGATAACGGCATGCGGTTTGTTTTACATGTATCCGATGCAAAGTACAATGTATTTGTCCCTGGCTACGGTGAACACCAAGTATATAATGCATTAGCTGCTATCGCGGCCATAAAAGAAATGGGACTTTCCATTCGTCATGCCATCTCAAGTTTGCGATCATATAAACCGATGGCAAGACATTTAGAACTTTCGACAGGTATTGGTGATAGTACGATAGTAGATGACACGTGGACAAATAACCCGACATCTGTTGAAGCAGCTTTAAAAGTTATAGATACGATAGGAAAAGATAAAAAAGTCATCCTTATTTTAGGAGATATTAAGCGATTAGGTAATTTCGAAGAAAAATATCATCGGGAAATAGGCTCCTTGGTCGCTCAAAGAAAAATTGATACACTGATTACGATTGGCAAAAGGGCAGAGACTATTGCAGATCAAGTGCTAAAGGAAGGAACAAGTGCAGAAGTTCATCAGTTTAAAGATGTTACGGGCGTTTTAGAAATTTTGAAACCAAAGCTTGATCAAGATACGATAGTGCTTATCAAGGGACCGATGTCTAGTAGATCTATGATTGAATTTGCCAATAACCTAAAAAATAGATAAATAGAAAAAAAGAAGCTTCTGGGGTTACCCCTGTCAAGTAGACAGCTTTAAAAGAGACTAAGCAACCATCTGGTGTCGATATTCTATCGGTGCCAGATGGTTGAGTCGTTTTTGGAAGCGTTAGTAATTATAAAAGTATATATATTCTTCAACGGCTTGTATCACTTCATCCTCCGAATTGTCAGCTAAGAATGGTGCCAACTTCTTTATATTTCTTCACCCTCCGTTTATGTTATCAAGACCTAAATTGTAAAGGTCGTAAAATATAAAGAGGCTGAGACAAAAAGAAAAAATGTTAGACCGATTTTATTGGTGCTAACATTTTTTTGAAAAGGCAATACAATTACCTGTTAAAGGATATCTAAAATAGCTTTTACCCGTTATTTATTTTGGTGCAATTATTTCTTTACCACCCATGTAGGGTCTTAAAACTTCAGGAATTACTACGCTTCCATCAGCTTGTTGATAGTTTTCTAGGATAGCGGCAACTGTACGACCAATGGCAAGACCTGAACCGTTTAATGTATGAACATATTCTGGTTTTGCATTTGGCTCACGACGGAAGCGGATATGCGCTCGTCGTGCTTGGAAATCCTCAAAGTTAGAGCAAGAAGAAATTTCACGGTACATGTTTTGTGCAGGAATCCAAACTTCTAAATCATATTTCTTCGCTGCAGTAAAACCTAAATCAGCGGTACACATTTTTAGCTTACGATATGGTAAGCCTAGTAATTGCAATACTTTTTCCGCATGATTTGTTAATAGCTCTAATTGTTCGTATGATTCCTCTGGTTTTACAAAGCGAACTAGTTCTACTTTGTTGAACTGATGTTGACGGATTAAACCACGTGTATCACGACCCGCAGAGCCTGCTTCTGAACGGAAGCACGCACTATAAGAAGCAAAGCCTTGTGGTAAAGCCTCAGCAAGTAAAATTTCATCACGATAGAAGTTTGTTACAGGTACCTCTGCTGTTGGAATCATGAAATAATCTGTTTCCTCTAATTTAAATACATCTTCTTCAAATTTAGGAAGATTTCCAGT
>Ga0213822_1000794_pt1 | contig 21356 bp, 20 predicted proteins | sample MC6MC0908MG_FD_179872 | JGI IMG/M metagenome (GOLD analysis project Ga0213822, IMG submission 179872) | Enriched soil aggregate microbial communities from Iowa State University, Ames, United States - MC6-MC0908-MG | ecosystem: Environmental > Terrestrial > Soil > Unclassified | place: USA: Iowa...
TAGGCCGTCGAGAGTTCTACAACTTGAAGTTTTTCGTGCGTCCCCATCGTCTAGAGGCCTAGGACATCACCCTTTCACGGTGGCGACCGGGGTTCGAATCCCCGTGGGGACGCCAGTTTCAAAGAGGACCCTGCTCCCAGCAGGGATCCTGGTTTCATGGGGCCATAGCTCAGCTGGGAGAGCGCCTGCATGGCATGCAGGAGGTCAGCGGTTCGATCCCGCTTGGCTCCACCACTTTCGGCATTAGGCCGTCGAAAGTTCTACAACTTGAAGTTTTTCGTGCGTCCCCATCGTCTAGAGGCCTAGGACATCACCCTTTCACGGTGGCGACCGGGGTTCGAATCCCCGTGGGGACGCCAATCTTTGAAACCCCGGCTTCGGCCGGGGTTTTTCTTTGCCTGCGATTCCCTGGTGACCGCGTTTCAGAACCGGCGATACATGCCGATCGAGGCTGGCGCGGTCGCCGCAAAGCCAAACTGCGCATACAGCCGATGTGCCTCGCCATCGGCCAACAGACTCACATACGCCGACGGCGGCAGGTTGCCCTGCATCCAGTCGCTCAGACGCTGCATCACCGCCTTGCCCAGACCCTGCCCCTGCAGGCGCGGCAGCACGGCGATATCGCAGACCTGCAGGTGGCAACCACCATCGCCGATGATCCGGCCCATCGCTACCAGCTCGCTGCCCTGGTAGGCACAGACACCGAAAACGGTATTGGGCAATGCCCGCGTCGCCGCCTCATGGGTCTTTGCGCTGAGCCCGGCCAGCGCACGCAGCTGGCAGTAGCCCTCGACCGTCGGCACCGCCTCGCGGAACTGGATCGTCTCTGGATCATTCATGCAACGTCTCCTGGAAGGTCGAGCTATCCTGCCGCATCCACGTCGCAGCCGCTGCGACCCATCTTCCGGCAGAGTCCCATGTGCTATTCCGCCCTGATCCGCGCCGACTACGCCAAGCTGGTGCGCGAGTTCGGCGCCGTCCTCTCCCTGGAGGAGTTCGCCGAACTCTATGCGCATGATCCCGGCAAGAAACGACCGAAAACGCCGAAAGCGATGGACGACGGATTTGCCGGTGCGCGCACCGAACTGGGCCGCGACATCGTGGCGAAGATCCAGCAATGGCATGCACAGGAGCGGCAGCAGCTGCAGGCCGAGCTGGAGCGGCAGCTTGAGCGTCGCGACATCGCCAATGCAACCCTGGCAGCCCGTCCCACGCAGAAGGCGCGCAATGACCTGCGCGTTGCCGGCAACCGCATCGAACGGGCGCAGGCGCGACTGGACGACCTGCATCGGGAACAGCTGCTGCCACGCGACAACCGTATTTTTCCTGGCACCTACGCGCCGGTGATGGTCAGCGAGAATGGCCGGCGCGTGATCAAGCCGATGCGCTATCAATGCCGGCTTCCGGACAAGCCCGCGCGCAACGATGTCCTCTACCCCGGCACCTACAATGCGCGGCGGGACAGCCTGGAAGGCTATTGGCGCGGGGCCTTCGGACTGCGCCACGGCGTGGTGGTGGTACAGGCCTTCTACGAGCACGTTCCTCGCCACGCCATTGCCGGCCGCACCCTGCACAACGACGAGAAGGAACAGGACGTGGTGCTGGAGTTCCGCCCTGATCCGCCGCGCGACTTGTTGCTGGCCTGCCTGTGGGCGGAATGGGAGGGCCCGGAAGGACGCCTGTTGTCGTTCGCCACCATCACCGACGGACCGTCAATCGATGTTGCCGCTGCCGGCCATGACCGGGGCGTACTGCCGATCCGCGCCGAGCATCTGGACGCATGGCTCAACCCGGACCCGGACAACCTGGCGGCGCAGTACGCCATCCTCGACGACCGCGAGGAGATCCGTTATGTCTACGAAGAAGCCGCCTGAGCGGTCGGATCAGGCGTTTGCGCTGGAGCGCCCCACTGCGCGGACCAATGCCTTGGACAGCTCCGCCGACAGATAGGGCTTGATCAACAGCACCCCCGATCGCATCGCGACCGGCAGTTGTTCGGCGGTCATGCCGGTGGCGAGCACGAACGGCACCCCGCGCGCGGCCAGCGCCGCAGCGACTGGTTCACTGGTCTCGTTGTGGGCCAACCGGTAATCCAGCAGGGCCACGTCAGGGTTGGCCTCTTCCAGCAGGCGCAGTGCCTCGGCAACGGACGCGGCAAGACCAACGACCAGAGCACCGGAATGCACCAGCTGCATCTGCAGCAGCGCCGCACTCATCTCGTCGTTCTCCACTACCAGCACCCGCAGGTCCTGCAACGCTGACATAGGCTATCGCTCCGTGCCTGTTAAGCCTTGCCAGTATAGCCAGCAGTCGGCCGATACCGATAATTTGAAGCCAATTCGGCCCCGTTTGCCCGCGCCTCTATGAACGCCCGCCCAGCTCGGGTACACTAGCCCGCTGCTGCCGGTGTGGCGGAATGGTATACGCAGCTGACTCAAAATCAGCCGGGGGTGACCCCATGAAGGTTCGAGTCCTTTCACCGGCACCACAAGCCTTGCAACGCGAGGCTTCCAGAAGGAATGGCGTAATGGAGTCGTGAATCAGCCGACTCCGGCCAATTCTCCTCCCCACTTCCCCTCTCGATCGTCCTGTCACCGCCGCAGTTGCTGCAGCACCGCCCTCCCGTTGGGACGCAGATAGACGTCGCCGGTCTTGGTGTCCAGCAGGATGTTGAAATTCCGAAGAACTTCACTTCCGATCGTGCCATCGCCACTGGAGCCGTCTTCGTCGATGGTGAAAGACACCTTGGGCTGGTCCAGACGAATCCCCTGAATATCCGCCGAGGGAACGCGAACGTCGACCGCGCGGATCTTCTTGCCTGCGCTCCCACTGAACTGTGACGTTCCGATCTTCTTCGTAAGAACATCCTGGAGGTTGTGTCGGGAACTGTAGGAATACCCCAGGTCGATGGTCCCGTTGCTGCCGGTATCCAAAGAGAGCCACGCCTGGAGTGATGCGTTCTCCGCATGCAACGTCACTTCGACAGCGGGAATGTTGTCGATCCATCGCGTGTTCATCCTGGTGTATCCCGCCGTGCTGGGCAAAGTGCCATGCACGAACAGGGTCTTCTTGTCGTAGTCGATCTCGACAACGCTCCCCTCGAAGAATTTCCAGCCGAGAACTGCATCGAAGAGCCGATTCTGGTAGTCGATTACTGCGGCGCCCAACATTCTGCTGGCACCGCCGAGAGCGACCGTGTTGTTCGTACTGTAGTCAACCAACGTCGTGCCGTCCGCGCCGGTGTTTTCGGATTGATCGTCGATTTTCATACCAGCCAGTTCGCTTGTAGCGACCGACACGGCCATACCGTCCGCCCCCGTGTCCACTAGGAAACGGAGGGGGCGCGAATGATTGATCGTGCCTTCGGCATATATTCGATGGTCCTTGCCCAGCTCGAACGGGATCGCGATGGTCTCCGCGGAGACGGCAGGAGCACCACAAAGGGCAGTCACCGCGAGAAGGGCAAGAAACCGGATACGGCAGATCCTGGACATTGGCAGTTTCCGTTGGGCAAGGCATGAGTCCATGCTCCGCCTTGGATGCGCCACCGGGCCAAATGGTTTAATGCGAAGCCTGGCTTGGCCGCGATCGCGAGCCGGCGTATAACGCAAAACTCCGGCATCAAGGAAGTTGTAGACTTCGGCTCCATGGAAAACGGGCGTTAAGGATTCGAGCATGGCCGACACCGGATTGTTCCTCCTCAGCGATGTTTTCGGGCAGGAAGACGACAGCGGCCGTCTGCTGCAGGTAACCCAGGTGGTGTGTCGTTGTCTGGAATGCTCGTGCCGGTTCACCGGGCGGCCCAACGAAGGCCTGATCGATCTCCCCGGTGGCGCAATTCTCAGTTGCCCCAAGTGCCCCAATCGGCAGGCTATCAGCCTGGCCAGATTCGCAGACTTTCTGCAGAAGAACGTTTGACGCTCGGGCGTCCAGCGCTTTGACCGGTCCTGCTTAATCAAGTGGCGATTGCACAAGGGTCGACCAGCGACCTCAGCCTGTCCGTTTAGGCAGAATCCATAGCGCTTCAGCTCCAAGACTCTTGCTGAATCCGCACTCTCGTCACAAGATCAACCCGCTCCACCCTGCAGCATGCATTGACTCTTCGGTACACCGCCATGCCAGACACAGGTCTTTTCTACGTTCTGAACATCGACCCGATGCGCGATCAGCAGGGGAATATCCAAAGCGTCATCGCCATCAGCGTCCGGTGTAACAGTTGCCAGCACGTCACTCACTCGACAGGCCCCGACCTCCAATCCATACCGGGCGGTACGCTGCTCGCTTGTGCCCAATGCGGAGGGCGCCAAGCCGTTAGCAACGCCCGCTTGGTCGAGTGCGATCACACCTTGGCCGCCAGAGCGGACTCATCAATCAGTCCGATGCCTGGGTAGGCCCTTCCCAGCCATCAAGGTGCCTGGCTAAATCGTCGAGAACGTCGACCACGCGCTGCCGATAGGGACACGGTGACTGAGCAGTGACGGGCGAGCCCGGAGTTTACTGCCGTTCCAGAGCAAGCCACCGTTGCGTGGGCCGGGTCGGCGCGCGCCGCCCCATAAGCCAGCGCGGGCCGGCGCCCTACACCACCCGCAGCGCTGGAGAATGCACGCCATGGCCATGCCCTGCCCCCGCGTGCACACGGAACCCTGCCACCGTCTGCAACAGCTGAGAGGACTGCTCCTCCATGCTGCGCGCGGCCGCTGAGGCCTCTTCCACCAGCGCCGCATTCTGCTGCGTGCCCTGGTCGATCAGATCCACCGCGTGGTTCATCTGCTGGATGTCGTCGCTCTGCTGTTGCGCAGCGGCACTGATCTCGGTCATCAGGTCACTGACCCGGCGCACGTCGACCACGATCTCGTCCATGGTCCGCCCTGCGCTCTCGACCTGCGCCGTTCCGGCGCCGACGTTGGCAACCGACGCATCGATCAGCTGCTTGATTTCCTTCGCCGCACCCGCCGAGCGATGCGAAAGCTCACGGATCTCGGTGGCAACCACGGCGAAACCACGACCATGCTCACCGGCACGCGCCGCTTCCACCGCCGCGTTCAATGCCAGGATGTTGGTCTGGAACGCAATGCCATCGATCACACCAATGATGTCGACGATGCGACGCGAGGACGCGTTGATCACCTCCATCGTCGAGACCACTTCATGTACCACCTGGCCACCACGTGCGGCCACATCGGCGGCGCCGCCGGCCAGTTGGCTGGCCTGGCGCGCATTGGTCGCGGTGCGCTGAACTGTCTCGGCCAGCCCCTTCATTGACACTGCGGTTTCTTCCAGCGACGCCGCCTGCTGCTCGGTGCGCTGGGACAGGTCATTGTTGCCTTCGGCGATCTCGCTCGCACCGACCGCAATGGTGTCTGCGGCGAACTTGATCTGACCGATGATGCCCGCCATCGCTTCGACCAGCGCGTTGACGCCGCCACAGAGTTCGGCGATCGGGCCCGTCTTGTCGGCCATGCCGATGCTCCGGGTCAGGTCACCCTCCTTCGCCGACGCCACCACCTCGCGTGTCTGCGCCACGGCGCGCTGCATGGCCTGGCTCTCATGCACCTGTGCGGTGATGTCGGTGGCGTATTTGACGACCTTGAACGGTCGCCCGCCGGCGTCGAGAATCGGGTTGTACGACGCCTGGATCCACACTTCACGGCCACCTTTGCCCAGCCGACGGTACTGGCCTGCGTCGTACTCGCCGGAGCCGAGCTTCTCCCAGAACCGCCGATACTCGACACTGGCCCGGTAGTCGGGCTCGACGAACAGCGAATGATGCTGGCCACGCACTTCTTCCAACGTATAGCCGGTGGCGGCGAGGAAGTTCGCATTGGCCGTCAGGATGCGGCCATCCATGCTGAACTCGATCACCGCCTGCGATTTGTCGATGGCCGCCAGTTGCCCCGCCGATTCGGCCGCCTGCTGCTTCTGCGCGGTGATGTCGGTGGCGAATTTGACCACCTTGTACGGCCGACCGTGCTGGTCAAGCACCGGGTTGTAGGAGGCCTGGATCCAGATTTCGCGCCCCCCCTTGCCGAAGCGCCGGTACTGACCTGCATCGAACTCACCGCGGCCCAGCCGCGCCCAGAAGTCGCGGTATCCGGTACTGCGCGCGTCCTCGGGATCGACGAACAGGGAATGATGCCTGCCCTGGATCTCATCCAGGCGATACCCCACTGCCTGCAGGAAGTTGTCATTGGACTGCAGGATGGTGCCGTCGAGGGCGAACTCGATGACCGCCTGCACCCGGTGCAATGCGGCCACCTGGGCCTCAAGCTCGACGTGCCGCCGATGCTGCTCGGCCACCTCCGTGGCGCGGCGCTGCCTGCCCAACACTCCCTGCAGCGCGCGCAGGGGAGACCAACGGGTGAGCACTTCGACCGGCGCCTGAGCACCTTCCATGGAGCCTGAAATAAGCATCGTCTGATCCTCGGTGTCCGGGTAGCGGTTGCGACCCGCCGGGCGGGATGCCCGGCGGCAACTTCGATTGCCTGGGACTGCAGACGCCGGAAGGCGTCACTCGAGCGACTGGCAGGAACAGTACGGCAGCTGCGATCGTCATCAAACAGCGGCGGAGCACACGGCACGGGCCGCCCATCGGAGGCAGCCTCGGGTCCGGCGGCGGGAGCCTGCAGCGGGCTCCAGAGAAGGTAACGGCGCGACGGCCAGCAACTTTAGGGGGCCAGCCCCTGGTCGGCAGCGCGCCGCAGAACCCAGCGCAGCAGCATCGTTGCCAGCACCGCCGGCAGGTAGCCCAGACTGCCGCAGACGACCAGCAGGGACGGCCCCGCCAGCGGCCCGCCGCCGCCCAGGATCCAGCTGCGGGTGGCGAGGATGTACAGCGCGAACGGCACCAGCAGCAACGGTGCCAGCCGCAACAGCTGCCACCGCCACCTCCCCGGCCCGATCCAGCCGGCCAGTGCCCCCAGCACGGCACCTGCAGCTACGATGGCGGCGATTTCATCCATGACGCGCTTCCGGAAGTCTTCCAGCCACCATTCTGGACCAGCGCCGACGGAAAGGGGATGCGGCAAGCACGCATAAGGTTGCAATGACCATCGGGACATCCCTTGCCTGCGCACTGCCGGCAGCATGCGCCCACTGACTGGATCTTTCCTGGGAGGCAGCATGCTTCGACGCTTGAGCGCCATCATCATACTCAGCCTGTGCAGTGCCGGCGCATTGGCCAGTGACGCGGGGTTCCGGCCCAGCTTCCATCCTGACCAGCTGAAGGGGCCACCCGCCGGTCGCCACAACGAAGTACTGGTGCTTGGGACAGCACATCTGTCGGAACTGCCAAAGACCTTCGAGCCGGCCATGCTGGAGCCCTTGCTGCAGCGCCTGGCACGTTGGCGCCCGGAGGCGATTGCCACCGAAAACCTGTCCGGCCTGCAGTGCGACTTCATGCGTCGCAATCCCGGCCGCTATGCCGAAAGCGTTGAAACCTACTGCTTCGACACCGACGCGGCCCGCGTCGCCACCGGCCTCGACGTGCCCGACGCCAACGTCGAGATGGGACGCCTGCTGTCGGCATGGCCGGCAAGCCCGACAGCAGCGCAGCGTCGGCACCTGGCCGCGGTATTCATGGCCGCTGGCGAGCGCGGATCGGCGCAGGTGCAATGGCTGCGTCTGCCTGTGCAGGACCGGATCGCCGGCGACGGCCTGGATGCTGCGCTGGTCGAGATTCTCGACAAGAGCCTGACCCGTCGCAATGAAACCAACCTGGTGGCCGCAGTCCTCGCTGCCCGCCTAGGCCTGGAGCGCCTGTGGGCAGTGGACGACCACACCGCCGATTCGCCAACCCCGCCCAAGGACGAGAAAGCAGCACGCGAAGCGATCATGTCGGCCTGGGACAATCCGCACGCAAACGCACGGCGGGACGCCGACGAGCCGCTGTATGTCAACATCGGCAAGGTCGATGGCGTGCTGGACCTGTATCGCGCCTACAACCGCCCCGGCGTCGGCCTGCAGGCCTACCAGGCCGACTTCGGTGCTGCGCTGGTCGAACCCTCACCCCAGGGCTTTGGCCGCAACTATGTGGGCTACTGGGAAACCCGCAACCTGCGCATGGTCGCCAACATCCGCGAAGTGCTGGGCCAGCGCCCGGGAACGCGCCTGCTGGCCATCGTTGGCGCTTCGCACAAAGGCTACTACGAGGCCTACCTCAACATGATGCACGACGTGCAGCTGGTGGATGCCGAAGAGGTGCTGCGCTGAGGCCCGCACCTGATCAACGCAGCAGATCCGCTACCCACGTTGCTGCGCATCGCGACGCCCGGCGCGCCAGATCATCACGCTGGCAGCGACGATGCAGCCCAGCGTGACCAGCAGCATCAGCGCCACGCCCCACTGGACTACGGGGACCAGCATCCGGGCCTGCTGGTCGTTGCGCAGCTGCTCCAGCCGGAGCCAGCCGGAAAGAGCCAGGGACCAGCCGACAATGGCCGGCGCATAGGCACGGACTGCACTCAGGTTCCAGGACGTCATGTTGTTTTCCTGCAAAGGTGGGGCGTTGGCGCAGTATTCGCCGCGCCCCTCTCACAGGCTGAGATCAGCCGTCGCTGAGGTCGCCGCCGTCCGCCGGCGAGCTACCGGGGAGTTCGCCGGTTTCGCCCTGCACCTGCACATTGTTGCGACCCATCGCCTTGGCCCGGTAGCACTGGGCATCGGCGGCGGCGACGGCCTGGTCCACGCTCATGCCGGCGGCGAGCGGTGCGATGCCGATGCTGGCGCCGATCCGCAGCTGGTGCTGGTCCCACGGAATGGACAGGTTGGCCAGGGTATGCAGCAGCTCGCCGCCGATGCGCGCCGCTCGCCGCGGGCTGCACCCGGACAGGATCACCGCGAATTCGTCACCGCCCAGGCGCGCCACCACATCCGAGTCGCGTACACCATGGCGCAATACGCTGGCCACGGCCCACAACACGGCGTCGCCGGCCAGATGACCAAAGGTATCGTTGACCGGCTTGAACCGGTCCAGATCGATGTACATCAGTGACGCCGCCTGCCCGGTCCGCTCGACCCGGGTGATCGCCTGCTGCAGATGTACTTCGAAGCCGCGGCGATTACCCAGTTCGGTAAGCGGGTCCATCTCCGCCAGGTGCCGTGCCTCGCGCTCGCGTGCACGCTGCTGGGTGTCATCGCGCAGGACCCACACTGCACCACGCACCTGGCCCTCGTCGTCGCGAAGCCAGGCCCGGGTGAGGTCAACCGGCACCACGGCGGTGCCCATCTGCAGCAGCAGATCGGCATGCAGATCCACGGCGTTGCTTTCCGGGTCCAACAGCACGCTGACGTCGAGCTGCGATTGCGGTGCGTACTCGGTGGTCAACGACAGCACGTCCTGCACGAGATGCCCGGCCAGCGACAACGCTCCATCGCCGGCAAGCATTCGCACGGCGGCCGCATTGGCATATTCGATGTGGCCATCCAGGGCCACGCTGAGTACCAGGTCGGCAACCGCATCCAAGGTGATGCGGCTGCGCTGCTCGCTTTCGAACAGGCGCTGCTCGCTGCTGCGCTGGGCGCTGACATCCTGGATCTGCGACACGAAATGCAACGGTTCACCGCGCTCATTGCGTACCAGCGATACCGACAGCCGTGCCCAGATGGTGTTGCCCTCACGGCCCAGGTAGCGCTTTTCAAGGTGATAGTGCGTGCGTCGCCCCGCCAGCAGGTCCTGCACCAGGGCCAGGTCGGTCTGCAGATCGGCCGGATGGGTCAACCGCTGGAAATCGACCTGCAGCAGTTCCTCCCGCGTGTAGCCGAGAATGCGGCACAGCGCATCGTTGACATCCAGCCAGCGCCCTTCCAGCGACACCAGCGCCATGCCCAGTGCCGCCGACGTAAACGCACCGGCGAATTTTTCCGCCGCAAGACGAGCCTCGGCGCGCGCCTGCAGGATCTCGGTGATGTCGATGGCCATGCCGACATAGCCGATGCGCTCGCCATTGGCGCCATCCATGCGGCTGATTGACAGGCGTACCTGGCGACGCTGACCGTCCTTACGCAGCAGTGTCCACTGCCGCGAATACGTCTGGCCGTCGGCACGTGCACTGAGCGCCTCGAACACACCTGGAACCTGTCCATCGGCGGTCGCCAGCGGTCGCAGCCACGCCTGCAGTTCAACCGGGTCGTGGAAGGCATCCAGGCGACGCGCACCCACTACTTCAGCGGCGGTGTAGCCGAGCAGACGCTGCGCGCCGGTATTGAAAATGGTGATGATGCCATCGGTGTCGGTCGCGATCACCGCGACTTCGTCGGAAGCATCCACCATCGCCTGCAGGCGCTGCCGCATTTCGGCCGCGTCCTGGCGCGCCTGCTGCAGTTCGGTGACATCGGCATGGGCGCCGGCCATCCACAGTGGCCTGCCCTGCCCGTCCCATTCGAATACCCGTCCGCGATCGTGGATCCAGATCCATTGGCCATTCCTGTGGCGCATCCGCAACAGGCAGACATAGTGGTCGGTGCGACCATCGAAGTGGTCCTGCAGGGCCGCATCGGACAGCGCCAGATCATCCGGATGGACCAGCGCGATGAAGGTCTTCTGGCAGATCGGTTCAAGTTCGTCCAACCGGTAGCCGACGATCTCGGCCCACCGTTCGTTGACCCGCATCTGCCCGCTCTGGACGTTCCATTCCCAAGTGCCGGCCGCGGTGCCCTCGATGATCATCGCTAGGCGGCGGCGCTCTTCGGCCAGTTCCTGCAGCCGGCGCTCCAGCAGTGCGTTGCCGCTGTTGCCCTGATCGGCCATCAGCCGCCTCTCCTGCCGACGCAGCTGCCCGCAGGCCGTGGCGAGCCACAGCGGTCACGGAACAGGGCGGATGGTGCTGACGGCATGGCCTCCCCAGCGACAGCAGGGGCCCAGGCGCCCCTTCCGTCGCAAGTGTGCGCATTGCCGGGGAACATCGACAAGTCCCCCGCCCGGATCGCGCCGGGAGGGGGACGGCGGACTCAGCTGCGCTTGGCCCTGGCGAACGCCTCGGCCAGGGCATTGTTGGCTGGCGGCGCGGCCTGTGCCGGGCGTCCGCCATTGCCCGGATTGCGCCCCTGGCCACGTCCCTGCCCGGGGTTGCCGGCGTCGCGGCGCGGCGCCTGCCCCTGGCTGCGTTCGTCACGGCTGCCCGGGCGGCTGGTAGCCTGGCCGGGCGTGTCGTCCAGACGACGGGTCAGGGCGATGCGCTTGCGCGGCACGTCCACCTCCAGCACCTTCACCTTGACGATGTCGCCGGCCTTGACCACGTCACGCGGATCCTTCACGTAGGTATCGGACAGCGCCGAGATGTGGATCAGGCCGTCCTGGTGCACGCCGATATCGACGAACGCACCGAACGCGGCCACGTTGCTGACCACGCCTTCCAGCACCATGCCCTCGCGCAGGTCCTTGATGTCCTCGACGCCTTCGGCGAAACGGGCCGCCTTGAATTCCGGGCGCGGATCACGGCCCGGCTTTTCCAGTTCCTTGAGGATGTCGCGCACCGTCGGCACACCGAATGTCTCGTCGGTGAACTGCTCGGCCTTCAAGCCGCGCAGGAAACTGCCGTCGCCGATCAGCGCCTTGATCGGGCGCGCGGTGCTGGCCACGATGCGCTCGACCACTGGATAGGCTTCCGGATGCACCGACGATGCATCCAACGGCTCATCGCCATCGGCGATACGCAGGAAACCTGCACATTGCTCGAACGTCTTCTCGCCCAAGCGCGACACCTTCAGCAGATCCTTGCGACGCTTGAACGGACCGTTGTCATCGCGGTGGCGCACGATGTTCTCGGCTACCGTCGACGACAGGCCCGAGACGCGCGACAGCAGTGCAGCCGACGCCGTGTTGACGTACACGCCAACGGCATTCACGCAGTCCTCCACGCGCGCATCCAGCGCACGCGCCAGGCGGTACTGATCCACGTCGTGCTGGTACTGCCCCACGCCGATCGCCTTCGGCTCGATCTTCACCAGTTCGGCAAGCGGATCCTGCAGGCGACGCGCGATCGATACCGCACCACGGATCGACACGTCCAGGTCCGGGAATTCCCTGGCCGCCGTTTCCGACGCCGAATACACCGACGCCCCGGCTTCACTGACCACGATCTTCTGCGGCGCGTTGTCACCCAGCGCCTTGATGGCTTCACCGGCCAGCTTGTCGGTCTCGCGGCTGGCGGTGCCGTTGCCGATCGCGATCAGCTGTACGTTGTGCTTGGCACACAGCTGCTTGATCGTCTGCAGCGACTGCTCCCACTGCCGGCGGGGCTCGTGCGGGTAGATGGTGTCGGTGGCGACCAGCTTGCCGGTGGCGTCGACCACGGCAATCTTGCAGCCGGTGCGGATGCCCGGGTCCAGGCCCAGCACGCTTTTCGGGCCGGCCGGTGCGGCCAGCAGCAGATCCTTGAGGTTGTCACCGAACACCGCGATGGCTTCGGCCTCGGCTTTCTCACGGGCCTGGTTGAACAGGTCCAGCAGCAGGTGCATGTGCAGCTTGGCCCGCCAGGTCAGGCGGCAGGCGTCCAGCAGCCAGCGGTCAGCGGGGCGCCCCGCATCGCGGATACCGGCGTTGTGCGCCACGCGCCCTTCGGCGTACTGATGTCCGGCCTCGGCATCCTTGCCTGGGTCCAGCTCCAGGAACAGGATCTCCTCGCGGCGCGCACGGAACAACGCCAGCAACCGGTGCGAGGGAATCTTCGCCAACGACTCGGCGTGCTCGAAATAATCGCGGTACTTGGCGCCCTCGGTTTCCTTGCCCTCGGCAACGCGGGCACGGATCACGCCCTGCTCGCTCAACCAGCTGCGCAGCTCGCCAACCAGCGTGGCGTCCTCGCCCCAGCGCTCCATCAGGATCGCGCGGGCCCCTTCCAGCGCGGCCTTGGTGTCGGCCACGCCCTTGTCGGCATCCACGAACGTGGCGGCAAAGACCTGCGGGTCGTGTGTCGGATCGCCCAACAGGCCGTCGGCCAACGGCTCCAGTCCTGCTTCGCGGGCGATCTGCGCGCGGGTGCGACGCTTGGGCTTGTACGGCAGGTACAGATCTTCCAGCCGGCTCTTGGTGTCTGCGGCGAGGATCTCGTTGCGCAGCTCATCGCTGAGCTTGCCCTGCTCACCGATGCTGGCCAGCACCGCCGCACGGCGGTCTTCCAGTTCGCGCAGGTAGGTCAGGCGGGTTTCCAGGTTGCGCAGCTGGGTGTCGTCCAGGCCGCCGGTGACTTCCTTGCGGTAGCGGGCGATGAACGGAACGCTGGCGCCTTCATCGAGCAGGCCGACGGCGGCGCTGACCTGTGCGGTCTGGGCACCGATTTCATCGGCGATGGTCTGGGCGATCTGCTGGGCGAGCTGGCGCTGGGCGTGCTTGGCGTCGTGCATTGTTTCCGGCCTGGGCCGCATTGCGGGAAAGGCCCATTCTTGCAATGCGCGGGCGGCAGGGACAAGGCGTTGACAGAGCGGCGGTTCAGGCGGCGGGTCCGGATGGGACGCCGGCATCCTGGCAAAAGGGGCTCGGACTGGCCCCGGGGCTGGGATGCCGGCGCGGACGCGCGATGGTGGAGCGCGCCCTGCCGCGTACTGCGAAGGTCAGCGGTAGTGGCGGGCGGCACGCTGCATGACGATATCGTCACGCAGGCTCTCCAGCGCCATCAGGCGGACCTTGCCGACACCCTGCAGTTCCATGAACCGCTCCGTGTAGAACTCCGGCCCCAGCGCGGTATCGGCGCGGGATTTGCTGAAGCCGTAGGGCACCACGCCCTTCTCGCCATCCTTGCTACCACCGACATAAAGAACGATTGCCATGTGATGTCTTCCTCCAAATTGCTACTGCGTACTGCACACGATGAGCGGTACTTGTTGGCTCATCTGGATAGAGCTTACCGCGACCAAGCTGACTGGAACGTCACGAAGACTAATGACGATCGGTTGCATGCAGATGACTGCGGGATAGCAGCAGAATGCTTACGGATCTTTAACTTCCGGCTAACGAATACGGGGGTTTCAGCCAACGGCGCAGCCCCTCGTGGGTGGGTGTGGTTGGTCGCGGAATGCAAAAGCCGCAGGTGGGTCGGCCGGGTTGGGTTCGCGGGGGACGCCGTGAATCCGTCCCTGGAGGCTTGGCCGCGGCATCCATGCCGCGGACACCCCCGCGAACCCAACCCGGCCGCCCTCTGAGAGATTTCTGCGGTCTGCCACCCACGGAAAAGAAAAAGAAGATCAAAAGCAAAAGCGGCCTGGCCGGCCGTTTCCTGTAGAGCCGAGGCCATGCTCGGCTCTATACGAGCAAGCGCAGCGCGCGACCCGCTTCTGCTGTTCTTTTTCTTCTCCGTGGCTGGACGCACCCGGAAACTGTCAGGGGTCGGGCAGGTGGGTTGCGCAGGGGCGTGAGCCGCATGGATGCGGCGACCGAGCTTACAGGGACGTACTTGCAGCGGCCCCTGCGCAACCCACCTGCCCGGCCCAATCACATGAATCGCTCTACGCGACCACCCACGAGGGGCTGCGCCGTTGGCTGGAATCTACGGCCACCAGCCGTGCCCGAACCGCGCGTAATGATCGGCAGCACGCTCGAACGGATTACGCGCGCTGACACCACCACACAGCAGATACACCGGCAGGTACAGCGGCCCCAGCACCAGATACTGGTACACGTGCGCACGCTCATGGTCATCCAGCCGGATCAACGGCTCCACGCCCCACCCCGCCTGATGCGCGTAGGTACGGCAGCACATGCCCAGGTCGTGGCCGGTGTGCAGGATCACGTTGCCCAGGGTGATCGCTCCGCCAGGGCCCCACGGCCAATGGTCGAACACCACCGCGCAATCGCGACCGCTCCAGCGCATCTTCGCACCACCCAGCAACCCGGCCAGACCGCCAAGCAGGCCGATCAGGCTATTGGGCACGGTCCACAGCGCGCCCAGCAGCTGCAGAGCGCGCAGCCAGATCGGCCAGGGACGGGACGCGGTGTTCAATCCGCCTCGTTGGGGATCAGCAGCCACAGCAGCAGGTAGACCAGGATGCCGGGGAAGGCGGCCGACGCCAGCGAGACCACCACGTACAGCATCCGTACCAGGGTCGGGTTCCAGCCAAAACGATGGGCGATGCCGCCCATCACCCCGGCAATCATGCGGTCGTTCAGCGAGCGCGACAGGGTGCGCGGCACAGCGTTCATGGCGAGGTCTCCCGGCTGACTGGCTGCTGCCACTGTAGCGCCTGCCGTGTCTACGGCGTGCGTTGGCGCAAGGCCTGCAGGCGCGCGCCGAACCACGCCGCGGAGGTCTGTTCGGGCTGGCCGGGGCAGCGGATCCGGTACGCCTTGCCACTCATGCTGCTCTGGCTCGCGGCACGCTCGATGAACTGCTCGGCGGTGTCGACCATGTTCTTCTTCAGCAGGTAGTCGTACTTGCGCTGAAGGTGCGAACGCGCATCGGCGGGACCGTACCAGCTGCCATTGCGCTGGAACTGGCACTGGGAGCCGTCCAGGCTTCCGATCAACTGCGCGATCTCGCGGCGCGCATCGGCGCTCGGCGCAGCGCTGGCGACGCCGGACGCAAGGGCCAGGGCAAGCGCAAACAGAGGGGAATGTTTCATGGCGTGCGTTCCTTCAGCCAGTTGTCGATGGTCGCCGGCACTTCGCGCTGCGCGCGGCCGGAGACGTAGATGCCGATATGCCCACCGCGGAAACTGGATTCGGTGTAGTCCTGCGTGCCCAACCGGCCACGCATCGCGCGCGATGCATCCGGTGGCACCAGATGATCCTGTTCGGCGTAGATGTTCAGCACCGGCAGGGTCACCTGCGACAGATCCACCGCCTCTTCGCCGATGCGCACGGTGCCGTTGACCAGGCCGTTGCCCTGGTAGAACTGCTTGATGAACTCGCGGAAGGCTTCACCCGCGAGGTCCGGCGAGTCGAAGATCCACTTTTCCATGCGCAGGAAATCCTCCAGCGCCGCCTTGTCATCGAGGATGTCGAGCAGGCCCACGTACTTCTGCACGTTCAGGCGGAATGGCTTGAGCATCAGGTAGCTGGCATTCATCAGATCGGCCGGGATGTTGCCCAGCGTATCCACCAGCAGATCCACATCCACCTGCTGGGCCCAGTGCGACAACATGTTGTCGGCGGTCTGGAAGTCGACCGGGGTGACCATGGTGATCAGGTTGCCCAGCTTCTGCCGCCGCAGTGCGGCGTAGCACAGGGCGAACACGCCGCCCTGGCAGATTCCCAGCATGTCGACCGGGCCTCCACTGCGCGCGCGCAGCGCATCCACCGCGCCATCGATGTAGCGCAGCAGATAGTCCTCAAGCGTCTGGTAGCGTTCGGAACGGTCCGGATAACCCCAGTCCAGCACATATACGTCCTGGCCCAATGCCAGCAGCTTCTGCACCAGCGACCGATCGGCCTGCAGGTCCACCATGTACGGGCGGTTGACCAGTGCGTATACGATCAGCAGCGGTGTGCGCCGCACCGGCGCGTTCTCGCCGACGAAGCGATACAGCACCACTTTGCCATCGCGCCAGACTTCCTCGCGGGCGGTGGCGCCATAGTCGACATCCTCCACCTGCGGCAGCAGCTTCAACCCCTCCATCAGCTTGCGCTGCATGGCCAGGGTCTCCTGCATCAGGTCATCGGCATTGAAGCCCAGCGGTCCTTTCATGGCTTACGACTTCCGCGTGGTCGCGCGGGTGGCGGCCTTCTTCGCTGGCGCTTTCTTCGCAGCAGCTTTCTTCGCAGCAGCCTTCTTCGCTGCAGGCTTGCGCGCGACGGGCTTGACCCTGGCAGGCGCTGGCTGGGCAACCGGATCGACGGCATCGGTACCGGCAAGCGCCGCCACCTGTGCTTGCACCCGGCGCAGGCTGCGCTCGAGCTCGGCAATGCGACGGTGGGCGGCATCCATCTCGCTGCGGGTGGGCAGGCCGATGCGTTCACTCATCTGTTCAACCTCGCGCTGCAGGCCTGCGCGCAGGCGCATCTGTGCGTTGCCCAGCGAGGCATACACCTGCTGGAACGGCTCGGACATGGCGACCTTGGCGTAGGCCTCCTCGGCCACTTCAATCCACAGATCGAACATCGCCCGGGCGCTGGTCAGCTGGCTGCCGGGCTGCTCGTGTTCGGCCAGGCGCTGCTCGAACAGGTCGAATGCCTCTTCCAGTGCCTGCTTGATCTGCTCGACATAGGCCTGCGAATGCTGCTGGTACTCCTCCTGTGCGCGCAGCAGGGCCTGCCACCGCGCCTGGTGCTCGCGGCCGGGCCCGAACGCCGGGCTCTGCAGCCAAGGGCCAGCCAGCGTCTGCAACTGCTGGAACCACGCTGTAAACTCGGGCGGAGCAGCGTCCACATGGGTGCTGCCGCGGGCCCCCTGCAGCATCCACTGCAGCATGCCGTCGCCCTGCCCCTTCACCGCTTCACGCCAGGCCTGGGCAACCTCGGCACTGCTGGCATCGCGGCCGGCAAAGCGTGCAGCGACTTCCTGCATGGTGCCGTACCAGCTGCCAGCCTGCTCGCGGAACCGCCGCACTGCCTCTTCGGGCGCGGCAGCACCGGTCCCGGGCAGCAGTTGGCCCCACCAGTCGAACAGGCGCTTCCAACTGCCCGGGTCGTCGCCAGCCGGGGTTCCCGGCACGGCTGCATGGCGCAAGGCATCACCCCAGGCGCCGAAGTACTGGCGGGCCAGATTTTCGAAATCACTGCTGCCGGCGTCGTTGGCCGAGCTGGTCATCGCGCTCCTCCGCAGGGCTGGGTCATGGCTTGGGAATGCGCAGGGTCTTGCTGATCATCAGCGACCCGGACAATGCGAACAGCAGCACCAACGGATGCAGCTGCCAAGGGCCAATCTGCCACTGGCCCAGCCACAGGTCGCGGCCGATGGCATCGGTGCCGGCGGCGATCGCCAGCACGATCACCAGCGCCAGGCTGGTGGGAATCGGCGTCCCCTCGAAGTACTTCACCTTGCCTTCGTCACCGCTCATCGCCTCGGCGGTTACGTTGTAGCGGGCCAGGCGGCTGACGCCGCAGCAGACGAAGTAGCTCAGCACCAGCCAGTCCCAGCCCCCCTGCATGCCACAGGCATAGGCCAGCGCTGCGGGTGCGACCCCGAAGGAAATGACGTCCGACAGCGAGTCGAGCTCGCGGCCCAGGGTCGAACTGGATTTGCGCCAGCGCGCGATGCGGCCGTCCAATGCGTCGAAAATGAAAGCCAGCGGGATCAGCGCCATGCCGAACAGCAGGTAGCCGCGCTCGCCATCCTGCAGGAAACGCATTGCGGCAAACACCGCGCCGGTGCCGCAGAAAGCGTTGGCGAGGGTGAACCAGTCCGCCAGATGGAACTCGCGCAGCATCGAGAAGTGACGTTTCATGAAGTCTCACGGGGCATCAAGGCCCACAGGGTACCGCGAGCGCCGCCACCGGCAACAGCGTGGGCTGCCCCTGTCCTTCACCCGTCACTCACCGATCCTCACCGGCGGTGAATTTTTCGCCACCCATCTTGACAGCCTAGGGGGGTGGCGCCTGTCAGCGCTTATCCACAAAGTTGCCCACGCGTAATCCACACCCCCTGTGGACAACTGGTTCTCACCGACTGCGACGCTGGACATTTCCTCATCACCACAAGCCGGGGTTTCCCTACTTCCCAAGCCGATCCGCCAGCGCTATGGTCTGCGGCGGACCCGCCGCCGCCACGTCCGACTCCTTACCGACGGACGATGTTGATGCTGGATGCACGCCCCCTTGCCGCGCAGTTGCGGCAGCCCCATGGCGAGGCCGCGCTGGCCGTGGGCGAATCGATGAACCGCAGCAACGGCGCCATCAACCAGGCGGCGATCGCATTGCTGGCCGTCGCTGCCGGAGAGCAGGTGCTGGAAATCGGTCCAGGCAACGCCGCCTTTGCGCCGCTGCTGCTGCAGGCCAGTGGCAGTCGCTACGTGGGTGTCGAGCTGTCCAGTGCCATGGTCGACGCCGGCAACCAGCACCTTGCCGCCAGCGGCCTGGCTGGCCGTGCCGCGCTGCGCGAGGGTGATGCCCATGCCCTGCCCCTGGCTGATGCCAGCGTCGATGCTGCGCTGGCGGTCAACACCCTGTACTTCTGGCCGGACCTGGCTCAGGTACTGGATGAACTGGCACGGGTGCTGCATCGCGGCGGCCGGCTATGCCTGGCCTTCGGCGATGCCGGATTCATGCGCAGCCTGCCCTTTGCCGCCGACTTTGAGCTGCATGAGCTGGACGCATTGGAGCTGGCGCTGCGGGTGTCCGGCTTCACCGTCACGGCGTGGCGTTCGCATCGCAAATGCACGGCCGGCAATGACGGCCAGCAGCGGGAAAAGCACTTCCACCTGCTGCTGGCGCGCCGGCGCTGAAGCTCTCCCCGCCGGGCATGGCCCGGCGCTACCGAGGCTGCGCCGGATGGTAGCGCCGGACCATGTCCGGCGAGCACAGCGGCCTCCGGAATGCCTCAAAGCCGGCTGAAGGACCAGCTCTGCATGCGTCCATCCCGGTATGGCATCACTCCGTGGAACGGCCGCGGATCGGCATCGAACACCAGCGGCAGGAAGTTGCGGTCGCCCTCCCACATCGGCAGCTGGTCCAGCTTGTCCACGTCCACCCACTCCAGGGTGCCCTCGTGATTGCCGCCGTGCGGGGCACCCTCGAAGCTGTCGATGACGAACACGAAACCGAACCAGTCCTCACCGTGCTTGCCGAAACCCGGCCAGCTGATGGTGCCGCGCAGGCGCATGGCCGTGCAGTCGATACCGGCTTCCTCGGCGATTTCGCGGCGCATGCCGGCGGCAACGTCCTCGGTCGGCTCGACTTTGCCGCCCAGGCCGTTGTACTTGCCCAGGTGGTGGTCGCCCGGCCGGGTATTGCGGTGGATCATCAGCACCTGGCGGCGATCGGGCGAGAGCACATAGCCCAGGGTGGCGACGATCGGGGTATACGGCATGTGCGGGTCCGGCGGCGGGTCAGCCGTGGATTATGGCCGATCAACGCACCAGCGACAGGCGACGGTCGCCGGCACCCACGGTGTTGCCGTCTGGATCACGGCGCAGGGTGGCCACGCCATGGCCGCGTTCGGCCAGGTATTCCAGCCATTTGCCGAGGAAGGTGTTCATCCGCATGCGATGGCTGATCAGCTCTGCCGGCGGTGGGTACAGGCCCATCGTGTCCTGCCAGCGGCGGCCGACGTAGCAGTGGGTGGTCTCGGCCTGGCGCGCGTCCCGGTACAGGCGGACGAAGGCCGATGGGTCCGGTTCACCGGTCACCGGGTCGGCCAGGTCATAGGTCAGGCGCAGCTCGACCGTGTAGCGGTGGCATTCGATCACGTCCAGGCGCACGTCCAGGCCATCGCCCACCGAAGAGACATAGCTTCCCGCCACCAGCTCGGCCGGCGCGAACAGGCGCACCAGGTGACGGTAGTTCTCTGCGTACAGCCCCATGAGCCAGCTCAGCCGGCTCAGGCGGGGAATGCGCTCGGTACGGGGCAATGCTCGGGCCATGGGCTGATCCTACACGTTGGCCCTTCAACGTGGGGACTGATCGGCCCCGGCCAAAGGGGCCCTGTATCGACCAACGGTCGATACCCACCGCGCAGGTAGGCCACGACCGTTGGTCGTGGCGCCCCCGTCAATAGAGCTCGCGCTGCAATCCCAGCGTACCGAGCACCTTGCTGGAGATCTCCTCGATCGAGGTATGGGTGGTGCTGAGGGTCGGGATGCGTTCCATCTGGAACATGACCTCCGCCGCAGCCACCTCGCGCTTGCAGGTGTCCAGGTTGGCGTAGCGCGAATTGGGCCGGCGCTCCTGGCGGATCTGCTGCAGGCGGTCGGGGTCGATGGTCAGGCCGAACAGCTTGCGCCGGTAGTTGCGCAGGCGGGGCGGCAGGCGGTCGCTCTCCAGATCCTCGTCGGTCAACGGGTAGTTGGCCGCGCGCACCCCGTAATGCAGGGCCAGGTAGATGCAGGTAGGCGTCTTGCCCGCCCGCGACACCGCCACCAGGATCACGTCGGCATCGTCGTAGTTCACCGCGATGCCATCGTCGTGGGTCAGCGCGAAGTTCATCGCGTTGATGCGCCGGTGGTAGGTGTCGAAGTCGACCATGCCGTGGGCCTGGCCGACCCGGTTCAGGCGCGAGCTGGACAGTTCGCGCTCCAGCGGCTCGATGAACGGGGCGAACACATCCAGCATCAGCGCCCCGCTTTCGGCCAGGATCAGGCTCAGGCTCTGGTCCACGCAGGAGTTCACCACGATCGGCCGGACCTGGTAGCGCTCCCCCGCCGCCTGGATCCGGGCACAGGCTTCGCGGGCTTTTTCCGGGTCATCGACAAATGACATCCGGTCGGTAATGAAGCTGAACCCGGAGAACTGGGTCAACAGGCTATGCCCAATGGTTTCAGCGGTGATACCGGTT
>Ga0213822_1000795_pt1 | contig 21341 bp, 22 predicted proteins | sample MC6MC0908MG_FD_179872 | JGI IMG/M metagenome (GOLD analysis project Ga0213822, IMG submission 179872) | Enriched soil aggregate microbial communities from Iowa State University, Ames, United States - MC6-MC0908-MG | ecosystem: Environmental > Terrestrial > Soil > Unclassified | place: USA: Iowa...
CACAAACTCTCACCAGTTAATCAATCGATTATGGATAGTCTGTTTTATACCTTTCCGAGTGAACAACTGCTCATGACGATTGTCATTTACGGTTTTGCCGTTTTTCTCTTTGTGCGTCATACTAAAGAAGTGTGGGTTCATACATTTATTCCAATAGCGGTTTTAGTTTTGTTAATTCTAATAGCCATCAGTCGATTATATTTTAATACCGAACTCCCAAGTGATGTTGCCGCAGGCTACGTTTTCGGCGGGGTATGGCTAGGGATCAATATTCTTCTCCTAGAGATTCTTCGGATTTTGAGAAGTATGGAGACCATGACGCTTAATGGTGCCTGACACCCTTTGCAATAAATACACTTCTTCTATAGTAAAAAGAAGGAGTGTTTAAATTTTGATTAGTCATTTTTATAGCAGCTTATCAATGCGTCAGTCCTCTGTTTTTTGTCATAAATCACTTAATCTAACATACAATCTAAAGTTAGTTAAATGATTCCAAACTAAAGGGGGAAGGACTTTTCATGTTCTATGCTGTATGGCTGGAGGGTCAATTGGTGTGGAATATCCCATTATTAACGGGTCTGATTGGTCTAGCTGTTCTTTATGCTTGTTTAGTAAAAATTTATACGAACATAAAAATCCATCATAAACAACCTCTACTGTTTCTCCTCTGCCTAGGCATACTATACGTAACCCTTGGCAGCCCTTTATCTGCACTCAGTCATTTATCATTCAGTTTTCACATGATGCAAATGAGTATTTTATACTTTATCATCCCGCCTCTTTTTCTATTAGGTATTCCGGAACCTTTCCCAAAAATAATGAAACGAATAAACAAATTATTCCTTCCTCCGTTGGCAGCCTTGTACACTTTTGCCTTCCTCTTCTTAATGTACCATTTGCCGGTAGTGTTAACGTTTCTTTCAAAAAATACGTTTGTTCATAATGGATATCTAGTCGTACTATTAGTGATGTCATTTATCATGTGGCGTCCAATTGTTAAGGACCAGAATAAACGATATGCCTTATTGAGCGGCCTCTTATTGATGCCTGCTTGTGTGCTATTCATCTTAACTGCCTTTATTGGTGGATTGAATAACCCTTTTCTTGCGCAAATGACCGCCAATCTCTGTATTTCACCCTCACAATTAAGTTCTCTCCATATCCTTCCTCCGCCATTCAATACGGGATTAGACCAAATAATGGCGGGGATTCTCATGATCGTCATGCATAAATTCGCGTTATTTGTAACAGTTCGTATCGGAAAAAAAGTACGAGTGCATGAATGGGGGAGAATGGGTTAACAAACCATCTTCCCCTTTTTTTATACATAAATCAAAGGGTTATTGCCAAAAAAAATTCAAATATGAACGAAAAAATAGCCCCTCTGAGTCATAGGAAATACCCGCCGTATCGTTTACTTTAGACTTATTACAGATTTCTGCCCTTTAAAAAAATTAGCTAGACCATGAAGTAATCTTTAAGGTTCTTAGGAAGGAATTAAGTATATGAAAATCTTACTGAAACTGCTTGTATTTGTGGGGATGATTAGTTTATTAGGAGGAAAGGAGACTTCTGCAGACATATCCCTTCAGTCACAAATCAATGCTGTTCCGGCGGGCGGTACACTGAAAATAACGGCTGGTAACTATCAGGAACCGATTGTTTTAATAAAGCCGATTGTACTAGAGGGTGAAAAAGGAACCGTTCTTATTGCTTGTAACTCTAAACCAGCCATTACCATCAAGGGGAAAAGTGTGATCGTAAAAGGGATCCAGATTAGGAACTGTAAAAAAGATAAAAGCACAGCAGTGATTAAAATGAGTGGGAAGAATCATCATCTAGAAAATGTAACTCTGACTATGTGGAAATCGGGAATTAACCTCGAAAATGTTGAAAAGACAAGTTTCCGAAATATTAGACTAACAGGAAACGGCAAGGGTAATGGTTTTGAACTTTGGGAATCTCATCATAATACGTTTGAAGGAATCAAGATTGATCATGTCCAAGACGGCTTTTATATGGAGGACAGTCATTATAACACCTTTACCGGCAATACCATCAGTGACTCAAGGTATGGGCTCCATGTGATGTTCTCCGATTATATTACTGCAAAGAATAATCGCTCAATACGGAATTTTACCGGTGCGATGGTGATGGGGACGAAGCATTCCGTGATCGCGAATAATCAGCTGCTGGAAAATAACCAAAATGTGAACGCCCAAGGGCTGCTTCTTTATGATGTCCATAATTCTACGATCCATCACAATCGCATTTCCGATAACCGGGTCGGGATGTTTATCGAAGATGCAAGCGGGAATGAAATCACTGACAACGAAATAACCGCTAATTTTGTTGGCGTACAAATCAATCGCATTGAGAACAATGTGCTTACCGGCAATGCCTTTATCAGCAATGTAAATGATTTTCAAGCGACGGATGGAACCGATAATAACATTCAAAACAATTACTGGGATGGTGCCATGAAGCTTGATATCGACGGCGACGGAAAAAGCAATTTGCCTCACAGCGCCGATCCGTTTTTTCTTAATCTAGCAAGAGAAACACCGCCACATCAGCTATTCTTTCAACACCCGGGGATGATGTTATTGCAAAAAATGCTAAAAAGCCCCGCGAACATGCTAGTAACCGACCAAGAACCATTAATGAACAATGAGTTATACAACCAGCAACAACCGGAACAGACAAAGTCAACTTTCTGGGGCATCTGTCTGTCAATGATTATCGTTAGTCTACTAGTAATCTATTTTGGGAGGAAAAGAACATGAATCAGAAATTACTAAAACCTTGCTTGATGGCCATCCTAGCCTTATTCATTATCGCCGGCTGTAGTAAAGAGGAAGTTAAACCAGTGGCCATCAATGAAGATACCGATAAATGTGAAATCTGTCATATGGCCGTAAAAGATAACGAGTTTGCCACTGAAATTATTCTTGAAAATGGAAAATCAATGGTTTTTGACGATATTGGCTGCATGTACAAATGGATGAAGGAAAATTCCGATAAAAAAGTCGCCCATTCCTTTGTGAAAGACTATGATTCGAAGGAATGGATTGAAGCAGAATCAGCTTCCTATGTGTATGACAAACCGATCAAAACTCCAATGGCCTATAATGTCATCTCATTTACAGATAAAAAAGGTGCACAAACTTTTATCGATCAACATGGCGGGAGCCTATTAACCTTTGAAAAGCTAGAGCACCATTCCTGGGAAAAGAATGAGGAAATGGTCAAAGAAATGAAGGAAAAAATGAAGATGCATGATGGACATGATGGCATGGAAATGGAACATTCTGAGGATAGCCACTAATGGATGAATAACTAAAAATGAGCAAAAGGACAGTCTGCCAAGATTGTCCTTTTACTTGAAAGGAAATGACTAATGACAAACTTATGGCTTTCTGAATGGAAGACAATGACCAGGCAGCGTTCCTACTATCTATTTCTAATCCTTTGGGTGCTGGTGTTTTCCTTGTTGTTTTTACTGGAACGAAATAATGCGGGGCTTTCCAGCTTTACGAATATCACGGGAACGATTGTCAATATTTTGCTGTATTTACTGCCACTGTTCATGCTGATTATCGGATCCTTTTCGATTACCAATGAAATGGAAAGCGGGCAGTGGCAGCTTCTCTGTACGTATCCTGTCAGTATTCCCGCCTACCTTTTTGGGAAATTTGCCGGGCTGATGACAGCACAGGCTGCTGTGTTCACGTTGAGTTTTGGGATGAGCATGGCGATAGGAAAGCTTTCAGGCATCGAACTCTCGATACCATGGCTGCTGGGAATCTATCTCTTTTCACTACTCTTGATCTATGTATTTTTAATCCTTGGGCTATTCCTTGGAACCGTAGCGAAAACAAGATGGAAGGCATTAATGGCGTCTGTTGCCGCTTGGTTCTTCCTCATCATGATTTGGCCAACGGCATTGATTTCCATTTTAGGGCTTGTTCCCTACCCAATGATAGATCCGTTAATGAAATTAGCGATGGTCCTAAATCCTGCTGAGTTTTTGCGAATCTTTTTAATCATTCAATGGGATAGTGGCTCAATCTTTGGTGCGTCGTATGATGCGATGGTCCACCTATTCCAATCAGGTGCTAGCTGGAGCATCCTAATTGGCTACATGATGGCCTACTTGTTGATTGTGTTTTCCCTCTCGATCCTGTTCCTAAAAAGAAGGAGATATCTATGATCGATATAAAAAATGTTTCCAAGGTATTTAAACAAAAAACGGCGCTTTACCCATTGACATTAACAGCAGCAGATGGTGAGTGCATCGTCCTCTGCGGTGGAAATGGTGCTGGGAAAAGCACCTTGCTGCATATTATTGCTGGCATTTCCGCACCAAACGACGGCACCGTTTTGATCAATCAGGTCGATATCAAACAAAATCGAAAGCAATATGTTTCATTAATCGGTTATATGCCGGATGAATTTTTTGCCCAAGAAACGCTGACGGTCAAGGAGTTTTTAACTTTTTATGGAACATTCCGTAAGACAGTGCAATCCCGGGTGGAGGATGTGATTCACCTCCTTGGGTTAGAGGCTAGAAAAGATGAGATGGTGAAACACCTATCAAAGGGGATGCGCCAACGGCTGTTATTTGGCCAGGCATGGCTGGCAAACCCCTCTGTGTTAATTCTTGATGAACCGACAAACGGCCTCGATCCGTATTGGATTGATGTATTTATTGAATTGCTGAAGAAAATAAAACAGAGCGGCACGACAGTTATTTTTTCTACCCATATGATGGATGTGGCCGCCGAAGTGGCTGATCAAGTCATCTTTATGGAAGATGGAAGGATGATTGAAGCAATCCAAAATGACCACAGTAATCCAAAACAATTTATGTTGGAGCTGCTAAGCCGCTATCGTCAAAAGGAGGAATAATCCGGGCCGATATGTTTTAATGAAGTGGAAGAGGTGGTGTGGATGTCGTATCGGACATTAAAATTAATCACGATTTTAATCCCTCCCCTGCTTATAGGGGGATTTGAACTCATCCGTCATAATACTTTATTACTGTATAATTTGTCGATGGAGACAGGGAACTACTTAATTATTCTTTTAACATTGGTCGTTTCCTATGGGTTTTCCACTTGGATGTTTAAGCTGATTGAGGAAAAAAATCTTCGCCTTGCTACCGAGCGGGAAATGCGTGCTGTTTATGAGGAACGAGAACGGCTTGCAAAGGAATTACACGATAATATTGCCCAGACTTTATTTTTACTAAAGGTAAATTTAAAAAAGGGAAAAATAAATGAGGCGAGCGGTCTTGTCAATTCCATAGATGCAAATCTTAGGCAGGCGATTTATAATTTGCGCGTGAATCCTTTAGAGTTGATTTCTTTTCCGAAACGAATAGAGAACTGGCTGAATGACTGGAGTACGGTTTCCGGGATTGAAGCAAAGGTTTCCATCCGGTTAGCGGAAGGTTACTTCAGTCCTTCGGAAGAGGTGCAGCTGTTCGGCATCATTCAAGAGGCATTTACGAACATTAGAAAACATTCCGGGGCACAATCCGCCGCGTTACTGCTCCACAAGATTCCCGATGGTTGGGAAATGAAAATTGATGACGACGGGAAAGGGTTTTTGAAAAATGAACGGAAGCTAAATCAATACGGACTCATTATGTTAAAAGAGCGTGTTGAAAAAATTGAAGGTGTGCTTGACATCGCCTCTGAGAAAAATAACGGGACGAAAATAACGGTAAGAGGGAGCGATAAATGATGGTTCCTTATCGAGTTTTGATCGCTGACGATCACCCCCATGCAAGGCAGGCAATTATGGAAATACTTGAAGATGAACCGTTGTTTACCATTGTAAGTCAAGCAAAGAATGGCAAGGAAGCCATTGATCTATGTGGCGAACATCTTCCCGACATTTTATTAATTGATATTGAAATGCCGGTTTTGGATGGCTTAGCAGCAACGAAAATCATTAAGGAAAAATATCCGTTTATCAAAGTAATCATTTTAAGTGTCTCCGACAATGTTGGGGATTTATTTACCAGCATTCAGTACGGAGCCCAGGGCTATTTATTGAAAAATATGGATCCTGATGACTGGCTCCAATACCTGCGATCAATTGTCGACGGCTCGAATGCAGTAACAAGGGATATGGCCGGAAAATTGCTCTATCAATTTCGCGAACGCGATTTGCAAAATACGCCAGCGATTAGTTTATTGACCCCGAGAGAAAAAGAAATTCTCCTACTAGTTTCGGAAGGGCTAACCAATAAGCAGATCGCTGAAAACCTGTTTATTGCCGAGAATACGGTAAAAAACCACATCAAAAATTTGCTAGATAAGCTTGGTCTCGAAAACAGAGTCCAGCTTGCTTCGTATGCGGTTAAATATATTACATAATAAAATGGGTATATTAATAGTGGCGTGTTTAGTATTTTAAGCATTGGGGGCGATTCTCATTTATAAAAAACAGGAACGGAAGCTTGTTTGGCTGTCCTTTATTGTTGCCTCCATTTTAGGGCTGGTGCTGATTGGACGGATTGTTTCAGGTTGAGAAAGGAGGGCTGCAAGTGGGAAATGAAGAAACTGTATTTTTCAGCCGAGTGCTAACAGAATTGACCCTATCCTTCCACATTATTTATGCGACCATTGGTGTCGGTATACCGCTGATGATCATGATTGCCCAATGGGTCGGGATTAGGAAAAACGACGAGCATTATATTTTACTAGCGAGACGGTGGACGCGGGGGTTCGTTATTACCGTGGCAGTTGGGGTTGTGACCGGGACAGCGATCGGCCTGCAGCTCTCGCTGTTATGGCCGAATTTTATGGAGCTCGCGGGTAATACGATTGCCTTGCCATTATTTATGGAAACCTTCGCCTTCTTTTTTGAGGCAATATTTTTAGGTATTTACATATATACATGGGATCGATTTGAGAATCAGAAAAAGCATCTACTGCTGCTGATTCCCGTTGCATTGGGTGCCTCCTTTTCCGCCGTGTTTATCACAATTGTAAATGCGTTTATGAATGCACCGCAAGGCTTTGACCTCGTTAACGGGCAACTGGTGAATGTTAGTCCGCTCTTGGCAATGTTTAACCCAGCGATGCCGTCAAAGGTGGCCCACGTTGTGGTCACAGCTTATATGACTTCGGCGTTTGTCCTTGCTTCGATCGGCGCATTTCGTCTGCTTAAGGGGTCCAATCAGGTTTACCATCAAAAGGCGTTATTTTTAACGATGAAACTAGGCCTCATTTTTTCGATTGCTACAGCGATCCTTGGCGATTTTTCCGGAAAGTATTTAGCGGAATATCAGCCGGAAAAATTGGCCGCAGCGGAGTGGCATTTCGAAACAGAAAAAGGAGCACCGCTGATTTTGTACGGTGTCCTCGATGACGGAGAAGTGAAATATGCTATTAAAATCCCGTTTGGACTCAGTATTTTAGCCCATAGCAGCCCTACTGCGAAAGTCATCGGATTAGACCAATTTAGCGAGGAGGACGTGCCGCCGCTTTATATTCATTATTTGTTTGACTTAATGGTGACAATTGGGATGTGGATGGTGCTCCTATCATTGGTTTATGTCGTCGGTACGTGGCGTAAATGGCGGTTTATTTTAGCAAAATGGTTTAGATGGCTGATGGTGCTCGGCGGCCCCCTATCGATTATCGCGATTGAAGCGGGCTGGTGGCTTGATGAGGTTGGGCGCCAGCCGTGGGTATTGCGCGGGATTATGCGGACGAAGGATGCGGCCACCTCAAGCGGACAAGTGGATACGATGCTTTGGCTGTTTGCCGGATTATATCTCATCCTCGGCATTGGCAGTGTGTTTGTTTTATGGCGGATGTTCCGCAGTAATCCAGTGGAACAGGAATTAGCTGACCGAGCAGCGAATAAGGCTGGTGACATGAAATGACACTTGAAATCCTCGGAATTACCGTATTGGGCGTCTTTCTATTTGGGTATATTATTGTCGCATCGATTGACTTTGGTGCTGGGTTTTTTAATGCCTTCAGTACGCTGACGGGCAAAGGGCATATTTTGACGAAGGTGATTCAACGGTATTTATCACCTGTTTGGGAAGTCACAAACGTCTTTCTCGTTTTTTTCTTCGTCGGGATTGTCGGTTTTTTTCCGAAAACCGCTTATTATTTTGGCTCAACCTTACTTGTCCCGGCGAGCATCGCGATTATTCTCCTGGCGATTCGCGGTGCATATTATGCGTTTACCACCTATGGAGGATTGAAGCATAAACGATACACCATCTTGTACGGTCTGACAGGTTTATTTATCCCAGCCTCGTTATCAATCGTATTGACGATTTCCGAGGGCGGCTTTGTCACCCTGAAGGATTCGGGACCTAAGCTAGACTATTGGGCATTATTTACGAGCCCGTTGTCCTGGAGTATTGTTGTTCTCAGCCTGACATCCGTCTTATATATTTCCGCCGTGTTTTTAACATGGTATGCTCAAAAAGCGAAAGACAGGCAGGCCGCAAATCTGCTGAGGAAATATGCGCTTGTGTGGGCGGGACCAGCGATCATCACCGCTGCCGGTATTATTGTGGAAATGAAGAATCATAATCCGGAGCATTATGAACGGTTGGTCGATCTTTGGTGGCTTTTTGGATTATCATTGATTTTCTTCTTGGTGACCATTTATTTACTTTGGCAGCGGATTGCCTATGGTGTAGCATTTTGGTTGTTGGTGGGTCAATTTACACTCGCATTTTTGGCCTATGGAATTTCTCATTACCCGTATTTAATGTATCCGTACTTGACGATCTATGACAGTTTCACGAACAAAGCGATGGCCACTGCGCTGGTGGTTGCGTTTATTGCCGGGCTTTGCTTACTCCTGCCGTCGCTGTATTTGTTGCTCAGGTTGTTCTTATTTAACAAAGCATATGTACAAGGCGATCGAAATGATCATGCTTAAAGGGGGCTGCCAACGTGTTAGACGATTTTTTAATGTTTTATGCACCATTTCTAGTGCTTATTGCATCCATCCTAGCGGCGTTTTGGATCGCACCGAAAGATGATGCAGTGAAAAAATGACATTCATGTATAAGTAACTTTTAAGAGCTCGTTTCGATGAAAAAAGATGGAGAAAGAGCTCAATATGGTCTACTGAACCCCTTTCCTAAAGAAAAAAGCGAGATAAGGGCAACTAATAGATTTTATTAGCAATCGTAACCGTAACATTAGAAGTGACGTGTGCCAATTTCACAAGTCATTTCTAATGTTATTTTTATGTACACCTTTAATCTGGACCTTTTACGCCTTAACGGTTCTCTTTTTATAATTTAAAAAATTGACACAAATAACATTATTCAATAACATATATTGGTGTTACGATTTAATAAAAAAGTAACACGATTAAGGTTCGGTTACAGGGGAAACGGACAGCTGACCATACTTTACCCCTTTTAAACTAAGTATTTTATCTCGTAAAGTACGGATATTTTGGGTATTCCCGCGAACGACAATCATCTCTAGGCAATTATTATGATCAAGGTGAAAATGAGTCGTCGCAAGAATTTCATCATGGTAGTCATGTTGAATCGATGTTAGTTCCTTCATAAGATGGCGTTGATGATGATCATAAAAGATAAGGAGACAGCCTGCAACCTCATGATCATCTTGTTCCCACTTATGTTTAACTAGCTTTTCACGGACTAAATCACGGACAGCTTCAGAGCGGGTTTTATACCCTTTTTCTTCGATTAATTGGTCAAAGCTTTCGAGTAAGCCCTCTTCCATGGATACGCCAAACCGACTTAAGTTCTTCGAAGTCATAGTTTTGTGCCTCCTTCCTAATAACGTAACCATATCATAAATGTTTTTTATGAAAAAGAAAAAATCACGCAAAGGAGAATGGATATGCATATACCTGATGGAATATTAAGTCCAACTATTTTAGCGGCGGGCGCAGCAGTATCGGTTGTCGTCCTTGCCAAGAGTGTTCAAGAATCGAAAAAGAATCTTGAGCAGACGGCTGTCCCAATTATGGGCGTGATGGCTGCCTTTATCTTCGCGGCACAAATGGTGAATTTTCCACTATTAGGAGCGGCAGCATCCGGCCATTTGATTGGGGGAGCGCTGGCTGCCTATCTATTTGGATTCTGGCCGACGACGCTCATTATGACAACGGTGGTTACGATCCAAGCAGTCGTGTTCCAGGATGGAGGAATCAGCGTGCTTGGTGTTAATATCCTAAATATGGCAATCCTTGCACCGCTAGCCGCTTCGCTTGTTTATAAACTATTACGAAAAAGTAAGGTACCTGTTTCGATAATGGTCTTTATTGCTGGATGGGTATCGGTTGTCGTCACAGCTGCATTTGCCGCTCTTCAGCTTGGAGCTTCACAAGTTGTTTCCTATCAATTGGCATTACAAACACTTATTCTGTGGCATGCGATTATTGGTATAGGCGAAGGCTTGATTACAGCAGCTGTCGTCCCGTTTGCCCGCAGGTCATCCTTTTTCCTTAGAAGCAGAGAGGAGCATTGATAATGAAAAAACGAATCTATCTTTGGATCACGGTTTCGCTAGTGATTGCCGGTGCTGTATCTTTACTTGCTTCCGAGCATCCAGATGGCTATGAAAAAGCAGGGGAACAGCTGGGGTTTATTGGCCGGGCAACATCTTATTTGCATTCACCACTTCCGGATTACGCCATACCAGGCGTACATTCATGGCTGTCGTCAAGTCTTGCTGGACTCATAGGGGTTGCGATAACGTTTTTCATCTTTCTTTTGCTTGGAAAAATGGCTGGAAAACGCAGATGATTGCATTGCCAAAGCCAAGGGTAAAAGTGGTGATGTCCCTTTTCCTGATTATTCTAGGTGTTTTACCGAAGGATCTAGTGATGATTGGGGGAAATCTCGTCATCGGGACACTGCTTCTCCTTAGTTATCGAATTCCGCTTCGGACGTTTGTCAAACAGCTAAAGCCCATCGCCTTCTTTATGCTGTTTACGTTTCTATTTTTTCCTATCTATGAAGGTGGCCTTGGCTGGATAAAAGCACTTCAATATAGCGGCCGCTTGCTGTTTGTCGCCCAGGTGCTCACCTTTTTGTTTTACCGCATGGGTATTATCCCTTTTTTACAAGTGTTAGCTGAACTCCGGCTTCCATCGATATTTATAGAGCTCATCGTGTTTACATTGCGATTTATGGACGTGTTTCGAAATGAGGTACGGCAAATGCTATTAAGTCTGCGGAGCAGAGGCTTTTATGCAGGGAATTGGTTTCAGGTAAAGAAGTACCGGGTATTAGGCGGACTGTTAGGAAGCTTGCTGCTTCGCTCCTTTCAACGCTCGGAACGGATTTATTTAGGGCTGTTAAGCAAGGGCTATAAAGGGGAACGCCGCTCATTGAAAACAGACATCGTCCCTAGATATGAGTGGCTGCATTGTGCAGTGTGGGTCGGTTGCGTTCTTTGCTTGTTTTTTGTAGGAGGAAAGCGATAGTGGATATTTTTCGATTTAATAGTGTGTCGTATGGCTATACGAAGGACAAGCCGATATTGCGCGATATCTCCTTTTCGATTCGCGAAGGGAGGAAGACAGCAATTGTCGGCGCAAACGGAGCAGGAAAATCGACGATTTTATTTCATTTGAATGGGCTGTATGCCCAGCAGCAAGGGGATATTTTTTTCCGCGATCAAAAGCTTGATAAGAAGTTACGGAAAGAATTGTATAAGCATGTAGGGATCGTCTTTCAAGACCCTGACGACCAGCTTATTTCGTTAACGGTGTCCGATGATATTGCGTTTGGACCTTTGCAAATGGATGTAACGGCTGAAGAGACCGAGGCAAGAGTCGATAAATATATTAAATTATTGGGAATTGATCATTTACTGACAGACAATCCATCAGAGCTAAGCTATGGGCAAAAAAAGCATGTCACCGTTGCCGGGGTGCTGGCGATGGAGACAGGTGTGTGTATTTTAGATGAGCCGATGGCGTTTCTTGATCCTTATGGAAAAGAACGGATGGCGTCGATTTTACAGCTGCTCCAGGAACAGGGCAAAACAGTGATTGTGACCACGCATGATATGCAGTTTGTTGCAGAGTGGGCGGAGGATGTGATTGTCATCCATCAAGGTCAGTGTTTAGGGACATTTCAAGCAAGAGAGCTTTTCGGGCGCCATGATATTATGACACAGGCACATTTGACACTGCCGCCGATTGTCGAATTAATGAGCTCCATTTGGAAAGGCAATAAAGAAGATATGCCGATTCGAGTGGAAGAGGCGAAAAAATGGTTAGTAACGAAAATATAGTTTGGGGAGAGCGAATGAGTTCTCTCTTTTTTTTGTGAAAAAAATAAAAATCATTGACATTCAAACCTCTATTTGAATATTATATAATCAAACGAACATTTGAATGAAGGAAGTGACCCAAATGAAAGAACGTGATGTTTGCGAGATTACCTGTGTGGATAGCGAGAAAACCGCTCGAGTACAGCACCACCTAGAAAAAGGAAGTCAGATCCATGAAGTCAGTAAGCTTTTTAAAGCTTTATCGGATGAAACTCGCATGAAAATTGCCTATGCACTGACGCTTGAAGACGAGCTTTGTGTCTGTGATGTTGCTCATATTGTTGGGGCGACGACGGCGACAGCATCCCATCACCTACGACATTTAAAAAGCCTCGGGCTTGCAAAATACCGCAAAGAGGGCAAGCTTGTTTATTATTCCCTCGATGACGATCATGTTAAACAATTAATTCATATCGCGGTTGCCCATCAGGAAGAGGTGGCAAGCCGTGACTGAACCGATTGATAAACAAATCTATCGTGTACAGGGCTTTTCCTGAACGAGCTGTGCCGCAAAGTTCGAAAAGAACGTACAGCACCTGGATGGTGTTGTTGAAGTAAAAGTAAATTTTGGTGCCTCGAAGCTGACTGTTTTCGGAAGTGCTACCTTAGAAGAACTTCATGAAGCAGGGGCCTTTGAAAAATTAACGATTTATCCGGAAAAAGATAAACAGCCTATGATCCCGAAGGAACCGTTTTGGAAGCGATATTCGTTGCTCGGGTTGTCAGTGGTTTTCCTCGCTGCTGGTTATATTTTTTCGAACAACATACTATTTGCCGCTGCTATTATACTAGGAGGATATCCGCTTTTTAAAACGGGCTTGAAAAATTTAATCCGCCTTGATTTTGATATGAAAACACTGATGACCATTGCGATTATCGGCGCTGCGATTATAGGAGAGTGGAGCGAAGGGGCCGTCGTTGTCATTCTGTTCGCCGTTAGTGAGGTTCTTGAAGGTTATTCGATGGATAAGGCAAGGGCATCAATTCGATCGCTGATGGAAATGGCACCTACGGAAGCCCTTGTTGTTAGGAATGGCAAGGAAATTTTACTAAAGGCAGAAGATATCGAGATCGGCGATTTGATGCTCGTTAAACCCGGTCAAATGATTGCCATGGATGGAATCATTGTCGATGGACATTCCTCGGTCAATCAAGCGGCGATTACCGGCGAATCGGTGCCGGTTGAAAAAGCTGTCGACGATGAAGTGTTTGCGGGTACGTTAAATGAAGAAGGGTTTTTAAAAATAAAGGTCAGCAGGGTTGTTGATGACACGGCCATTGCGAAAATCATTCATTTAGTGGAGGAGGCGCAGGCAGAAAAGGCGCCATCCCAGCAGTTTGTCGACCGGTTTGCGAAGTACTACACACCAGTGATTATGGCGATTGCGGCTCTAGTTGCTGTGGTCCCACCACTATTATTTGCGGGGAGCTGGCAGGAATGGATTTACCAAGGTCTCGCCGTTTTAGTCGTCGGCTGTCCATGTGCGCTGGTGATTTCCACCCCTGTTTCCATTGTAACAGCAATCGGAAATGCCGCTCGTAATGGTGTACTGATTAAAGGCGGCAGCTATTTAGAGGAATTAGGGGCGGTGAAGGCGATTGCCTTTGATAAAACAGGTACGCTGACAAAAGGGGTCCCGGTTGTGACGGACTTCATCAACTTTAGTGATGATGAAAATCTGCTCACCATTATTGCCGCACTAGAAAGTAAGTCGCAGCACCCGCTCGCCAGTGCCATTATCAAAAAAGCAGCATACATTGCCATTGATGAGGAAGTTAAGGAGTTTACCTCAATCACCGGCAAGGGGATTAAAGGGTTGGTAGACGGTGTGGAGTACCGGGTTGGAAATATGAAATTGTTCGATTCTATCTCAGCGGAAATTAATGAGCAAATCACCGCTCTGCAAAATGAAGGAAAAACCGTGATGATTGTCGGAACGGCGTTGGAAGTACTAGGTTTGATTGCGGTTGCCGACGAGGTTCGTGAAAGCAGCCGAGGGGTGATTGAACGACTTCATCAGCTAGGAATTCAACACACGATATTGCTAACAGGGGACAATCAAGCCACTGCGGACGCAATTGGCTGTTATGTGGGCGTGTCCGGTATTGAAGCGGAGCTGCTGCCAGAGGATAAGTTGAAATTTATCAAACAATTTACATCAAAGTTTGGCAGGGTTGGGATGGTCGGTGATGGTGTGAATGATGCCCCGGCACTTGCCTCTGCAACTGTTGGGGTTGCGATGGGAGGTGCCGGAACGGATGCCGCTTTAGAAACAGCGGATATTGCTTTAATGAATGATGACTTAACAAAACTGCCGTTTACGATTAAACTAAGCCGGAAAACGCTCCGGATCATCAAGCAAAATATCACATTATCACTTGTGGTGAAGCTAGTGGCGCTTCTCCTCGTCGTTCCGGGCTGGCTGACCTTGTGGATCGCCATTTTTGCCGATATGGGAGTGACGTTACTCGTCACGTTTAACGGTTTAAGACTTTTGCGGGTAAAAGAATAGTGGTTATTTTCATGATTCGCTGATAAATTGCTGATTTTCGGCAATAAACTGAAATATTCGCCGATAAATTACGTAAATTCGCTGTAAAATCATCATTTTTAAGTTGATTTACAAATACACGGGGACATTGAAGCAGGCTACTCTCATTTTATTTGCGAAACTAGATCATTTATTTGCGAAACGATTTTTTCAAAAAGCAAATTACCGTTTTGATTTACTTTCTTTATGAATCGAAATGAACTATTTTGAAAAAACTAGCCTTATTCGTAACAATTTCGTTTTAGAAAGAGAAAAATTAATGAGTCCGCAACAATAGGGCTCTTGGGGGGATAAACATGGGTCATCATCACCATCACGGCCACTCACACGGCCATTCTCATGGCCATTCACATACAGGTAACAAAAAAGCATTATTGAGTTCCTTTATTCTAATTGCTGCATTTATGGTTGTCGAAGTAATCGGAGGGATACTGACAAACAGTTTGGCGCTATTGTCTGATGCCGGTCACATGCTTAGTGACGCCGCGGCACTTGGGCTAAGCTTTTTCGCGATCAAGCTCGGTGAAAAGCAGGTTTCGCAGGAAAAAACCTATGGCTACAAACGTTTCGAAATCATTGCGGCAGCACTAAATGGATTAACGCTGATTGTCATTTCTTTATTTATTTTCTATGAAGCCATCCAGCGCTTTTTCGCTCCCCCGGTAGTGCAAAGTACGGGAATGCTGATTATTTCAATAACAGGATTAGTAGTAAACATCATAGCTGCCTGGATTTTAATGCAAGGTGACAAGGACGAAAACCTGAATGTCAGAAGTGCCTTTTTACATGTCATTGGTGATATGCTTGGCTCGGTCGGCGCAATTATTGCGGCACTCCTCATCATGTTTTTCGGCTGGGGAATTGCCGACCCGATTGCCAGCGTCATTGTAGCAGTGTTGATCCTAGTCAGCGGATTCCGTGTAACAAAGGACTCTTGCCATATTTTAATGGAAGGTGCTCCAACACAAATTGATATGGATCAAGTTAAAGCAGAGCTCAGGAGTATTCCGCTCGTAAAAGAAGTCCATGACCTCCATATCTGGACGATTACATCCGGATATCCGGTCTTTAGCTGCCATATTACTATCTTAGATGAAGGAGTTCACGATGAAATCCTGTCACAGTCGCAGCGGATCCTTCATGACGAATTCCACATCGAACACAGCACCATCCAAGTTGAAAAAGAAGCGAATGGCTGCCCAAGCCCGCACGGGACGTGTAACTAACAGAAAAAAGGAGAATAGACATCGCCATGATGGTTCTTTTCTCCTTTTTTATTGTGTAAAAGAAAAAATAGAAAGAGTAAATATAAAATGGAATATTAATAGAAAAATGTATTATTTTAAACCGTAGTGTTTCCCGAATACATCCCAATAAGGTTTTTTTATGCATTTTTCTTTATCTCTCTCAATTGTCTGGTAAAATGTTCATGATTCGTTCAAAATAAACTAACCACAATTTTTGAGGGGGAATACTGTTGAAACACACAGTCAATCCGCTGGACAAGCGTTTCAAAATCGCCCATAGGGAAGCACTAATCGGAGTTGTTCTCGTGATCATCAATTTTTTCTGGTGGTATGGGTTTGCTTATGGTCTCGGTTCGGATAAGGTTGAAAACTATACATACAAATTTGGTTTACCAGCATGGTTCTTTTACAGCTGTATCGTGGGGTCGGTAGTCATGGTAGTTCTAGTTATCCTGACGGTGAAATTCTTATTTAAAGATGTTCCCTTCGAAGAGGAAGAGGGGGGCACCAAGTGAATTGGGCTGTTATAACCCCATTAATCATTTTCTTACTTATTATCTTTGCTGTAGGGTTTTGGTCAAACAAATTTGTCCTCAAATCTAATTCGTTTCTTGAGGAATATTTTTTAGGCGAACGGCAAATGGGCGGATTCATTTTGGCGATGACCATGGTGGCGACCTATGGAAGTGCCAGCAGTTTTATCGGCGGCCCAGGTGTCGCCTATACGCAAGGACTAGGCTGGGTGTTACTTGCCATGGCCCAGCTCGCAACCGGTTATTTTACGTTAATGGTTTTAGGGAAAAAATTTGCGATCGTGGCACGGCAATACAAGGCCATAACCCTCATCGACTTTCTTAAAGAGCGGTATAAAAGTAAAACCGTTGTGATTGTATCTGCGGCAAGCATCATCATCTTTCTTTTTTCATCGATGACTGCCCAATGGATTGGCGGGGCCAGGCTGGTTGAATCGCTCACTGGTTTACCGTATACAACAGCCTTATTGATCTTTGCCTTCTCCGTCCTTGTCTTTGTCATTGTTGGCGGCTTTCGGGCAGTGGCCCTAACCGATGCCGTGCAGGGTGTCGTGATGTTCATGGGAACGCTGATTCTCCTGATTGCTACCATTAAAGCAGGCGGCGGTATTCCGAAGATCATTTCCGATCTAGCAGCGGAAAATCCAAACTTGATCAGTCCATTTGGTGCTGAGCGAAACCTCACTCCAGCCTATGTTTCTTCCTTTTGGATTTTAGTCGGGATCGGTGTGGTTGGTCTGCCACAAATAACGGTAAGAGCAATGTCTTACAAAAATTCTAAGGCCATGCATAGCGCCATTATAATTGGAACAATTGTTGTCGGCTTCATCATGCTCGGCATGCACCTTATTGGCGTTTTCGCAAGGCCTGTCCTTCCGGGGGTGAAAATCGGCGATACGGTCATGCCTTTATTATCTATGAAGGTACTACCGCCGTTTGTTGCGGGTATTGTCCTTGCTGCCCCAATGGCGGCGATCATGTCGACAGTTGACGCCCTGCTGATTTTGGTGAGCTCCGCACTTGTTAAGGATGTTTATTTAAATTACATCAAGCCGAATGCTGAGGACGACCATGTGAAAAAAGTCAGCTTTAGTGTAACGGCTGTAATTGGGATCCTTGTAATCCTTTTGGCGTTGAGTCCGCCTGATTTAATCGTTTGGCTGAATTTATTCTCCTTTGGGGGTTTGGAGTCAGTTTTTATTTGGCCGGTTATTTTAGGACTATATTGGAGTAAAGGAAATAAATATGGAGCCATTACCTCAATGATTTTAGGTATGGGGTCGTATATTCTATTAGATCGTTTTTATCCAAAAGCCTTTGGGCTGCATACGGTTGTCATGCCGATTGTACTTTCATTCCTGGGATTTGTTGCTGTTAGCCTCTTTTCCCATCAAAAGGCAGCTGCTGGTTATGTAGAGCTCGAAAAGTAGACAAGTTGGGTCAATTTTTTGTTGCAATTTTATTGATTAATTTCTAGAATGAATTAACAGAAATCTTTAAATAAGGTGGGAGCCCATTGATAGGGGTTATTCAATTTTTATCGGCGATTATTTTGCCAGGGTTACTAGTCTTACTTTTTACGCGGGTCACTTATAATCGTCTCATTGGCCTTGTCTTAACCATTGCACTCATCGCTGCGTCTGCCTATAAAGGCTATACCAACAACTTTTTGCTCATTGTGATTGATGCCTTCTCGTTAACCGCAGGCTTCTGGCTGGCGGCAAAAATGAGACCGAGAGCAGTGAAAAAAAGTTAGTCTAACTTATCGGTCTGTCCCATTTGGGGCAGGCTTTTTTGTTTTTGAATCTGTTAAACGAAATTATTGATTCCCTCCAATTTCAACAGTAAAAATTAACTGCGCCTTGTATTTTTCAAAAAAAACGAATACTAGTTCGCATATTATTGGTTTGTTTTTGGGTGAATGTGGTAGAATGTTAATATGAAATTTAGAGACTACACTTTTCAGCGCTGCCTCGGTCCATTAGCAAGTTTTTAAAGCTGTAAAGTGATGTATTTTAACGGGAGGAAACCTTTGTGAAGGACCAATTTGAATTAGTTTCCAAGTACACCCCACAAGGAGATCAACCAGAGGCCATTCGCCAATTAGTGGAAGGCATCAAGCAAAATAAACGCCATCAAACACTCCTTGGCGCCACTGGTACGGGTAAGACATTTACCGTTTCAAACGTGATAAAAGAGGTAAACAAACCAACTCTTGTCATTGCCCACAACAAAACACTTGCCGGCCAGCTTTACAGCGAGTTCAAGGATTTTTTTCCGAACAATGCGGTGGAGTATTTTGTCAGCTACTATGATTACTATCAGCCGGAAGCTTACGTTCCACAGACAGATACATTCATTGAAAAAGATGCCAGCATCAACGACGAGATTGATAAACTGCGCCACTCGGCCACATCGTCATTATTTGAACGTAATGATGTTATCGTCATTGCTAGTGTTTCCTGTATTTATGGTCTCGGTTCGCCGGAAGAATACCGCGAGATGGTCCTGTCCCTCCGAACTGGTATGGAAATCGAGCGCAATCAGCTGCTCCATCGCCTTGTGGATATACAATATGAACGAAATGATATTGATTTCAAGCGTGGTACTTTTCGTGTTCGCGGCGATGTTGTGGAGATTTTCCCGGTTTCACGCGATGAGCATTGCATGCGTGTAGAATTTTTTGGTGATGAAATCGATCGCATTCGGGAAGTCGATGCCCTTACAGGCGAAATTATTGGCGAACGCGAGCATGTGGCCATTTTCCCGGCATCCCACTTCGTAACGCGCGAAGAGAAGTTGCGTGTCGCGATCGAGAATATTGAAAAAGAACTGGAGGAACGGCTTGCCGTCCTACGAGCTGAGGATAAATTGCTCGAAGCACAGCGGATTGAACAGCGGACACGCTATGACCTGGAAATGATGCGCGAAATGGGCTTCTGTTCAGGGATCGAGAATTATTCTCGTCATCTGACTCTAAGGCCTGCAGGGTCCACTCCATATACATTGCTCGATTATTTTCCGGAAGACTTCCTGATGATTATCGACGAATCACATGTGACCCTCCCGCAAGTCAGAGGGATGTTCAATGGTGATAAAGCGAGGAAACAGGTGCTAGTGGACCACGGTTTCCGTCTGCCATCAGCGCTTGATAACAGACCACTCACCTTCGATGAATTTGATAAGCATGTTCATAATGCTATTTTTGTATCCGCAACGCCTGGTCCATATGAGCTGGAGCATACCCCGGAAATGATTCAACAAATCATCCGCCCGACAGGACTACTCGATCCGACGATCGAAGTCCGTCCAATTGAAGGACAAATTGATGACTTGATCGGTGAAATTCAAGAGCGGATTAAGAAAAATGAACGTGTCCTTGTCACAACATTGACGAAAAAAATGTCGGAGGACTTAACAGATTACTTGAAAGAAATTGGCATCAAAGTGCAATATTTGCACTCAGAGGTTAAAACACTCGAACGGATTGAAATTATCCGTGAGCTCCGCCTTGGCAAATATGATGTTCTTGTCGGAATTAACCTGCTCCGGGAAGGTCTTGATATACCAGAGGTTTCTCTCATTACAATTCTCGATGCCGATAAAGAGGGCTTCCTTCGTTCGGAACGATCGTTAATTCAAACGATTGGCCGTGCTGCCAGGAATGCCAATGGCCACGTGATCATGTATGCCGATCGAATGACAGATTCGATGGAAAAGGCGATCAGTGAGACGAAACGGCGCCGTGAGATCCAAGAGGAATATAATAAGAAACACGGCGTCACTCCTCAGACGATTCAAAAAGAAATCCGCGATGTCATTCGCGCTACGCATGCGGCTGAGGAACAGGAAGAGTATACACCAGCAGCATCGTTTAGCAAGATGAGCAAAAAGGAAAAAGATAAACTGATTGCCACAATGGAAAAAGAAATGAAGGCTGAAGCCAAAGCGCTTAATTTTGAACGAGCTGCAGAGCTTCGTGATTTACTATTAGAGTTGAAAGCGGAAGGATGACGTAAACACATGGCAATGGAAAAACTGATCGTGAAAGGCGCCAGAGCCCACAATTTGAAAAATATCGATGTCACCATCCCAAGAGATAAGCTTGTTGTCGTGACAGGACTTTCCGGTTCAGGAAAGTCCTCGCTCGCGTTTGATACGATTTATGCGGAAGGCCAGCGCAGGTATGTAGAATCACTTTCGGCCTATGCAAGGCAATTCCTCGGGCAGATGGATAAGCCAGACGTCGATGCGATTGAGGGCCTATCACCGGCGATTTCGATTGATCAAAAAACAACAAGCCGTAACCCACGTTCAACCGTTGGGACAGTGACGGAAATCTATGATTATTTACGACTATTATACGCAAGAGTTGGACATCCAACCTGCCCGATTCACCATATAGAAATCTCCTCACAAACGATTGAGCAGATGGTCGACAGGATTCTTGAGTACCCAGAGAGAACAAAAATGCAAATCCTCGCCCCGGTTGTGTCCGGTCGTAAAGGAACGCATGTTAAGGTTCTTGAGGATGTGAAGAAGCAAGGCTTTGTCCGGGTCCGCGTTGACGGGGAAATGATGGATCTCGGTGATGAGATTGAACTTGAAAAAAATAAAAAGCACTCGATCGAAGTCGTCGTCGACCGAATTGTCGTCAAAGAAGGAATTGCTGCAAGGGTAGCTGATTCGCTT
>Ga0213822_1000798_pt1 | contig 21274 bp, 18 predicted proteins | sample MC6MC0908MG_FD_179872 | JGI IMG/M metagenome (GOLD analysis project Ga0213822, IMG submission 179872) | Enriched soil aggregate microbial communities from Iowa State University, Ames, United States - MC6-MC0908-MG | ecosystem: Environmental > Terrestrial > Soil > Unclassified | place: USA: Iowa...
TGGCGGGCTTGACGCCGGAGTGCTCGACCGCCCACATCTTGCCGGTACGCCCTGCGCCGGACTGCACTTCATCAACGATCAACAGCGTGCCGCTGCGGTCGCAGGCCTTGCGCAACAGTTGCAGGAACTCTGCCGAGGGCGGCACGTAGCCGCCTTCGCCCTGCACCGGTTCCACGATCACGGCGGCCACATCATCGGCGGCGGTGTAGGGGGTATTCAGCAGATAGTCCACGTAATCGCCGGCGATCTGCTCGGCGCTTTTGTGGGTGGTGTCGAAGGGAAAACGGTAGGCGTAAGGGTAGGGGGCGTGAATGACCCCGCCCATTTGGGCACCGTAGCCCTTGCGGTAGGCCGTGCCTGTGGTCAGAGAGCCCGAAGCGTTCCACACACCGTGATAACCACCGTGGAAGGCGATGATCTGATGCCGCCCGGTGATGCGCTTGGCGAACTTGATGGCGGCCTCCAGCGCATCGCTGCCGCTTTGCGTGAAGAACGTGATGCAGTCGCCACGCAAGCCGTCGGGCGCGATCTCGGAGAGCTTGGCTGCCAGTTCGGTGCGCCGGGTGCTGTTGACTTCCAAGGCATGCATCAGCACCTCGGACTGTTCGCGGATGGCCTGCACCACCTTCGGGTGGCAGCGGCCCACGCTGCTGACACCCACGCCTGCGGACAGGTCAATGTAGGTATTGCCGTCCGGGTCCTTGAAGGTCGCGCCGAACGCACGGTCCATGGCCACGGGCATGCGTCCGCCGCCGCGCGCCATCGACTCGGTGCGCTCCGACAACGCCAGGGCCTCGCGGGTCCTGGGGCCGGGCACGGTGCCGGAGGTGATTCGCGGGGCATCCGCGAAGTGCAGGGATTCAAGTTTGGTTTCGCTCATGACGGCCTCTCAGGATGTCGGTTTCAGTGTGCCGATCATCCTCGTGGCGTGTTCCTGGCCGGTAGCCCGAATCGGCACATGGGTGGGCCGCCTCGAACGGGAGGTCCAGTGGATTGACTGTTCGTCAGAGAATTGTGCAGTATTTTATCTATGTGCGAATATCACACGGGAAGACGACCTAAAAACAACAAAATTGGCAGAGGCTTTCGCACATTATGAGAAATCAGAGCATAGGCCATTTTCGAGACATCCATGTCCATGCCGCCACCGTCCAGGAGTGGAACCAGGACTACAACCAGTTAACCGCCGGTTTGGCCGAGAGTTCGCTCATGCAGTTGACCACGGCGCGATGCCACGTCTTTCGCGAGCAGATCAACCAGCGTGTCGTGCAGCACGGCGTGGCTCCCCGGGGCAAGATGTGCTTCGCAGTGCCGATCACCGTCCCGGGTTCGACGCGGATGCAGGGGCGGGAAGTGGATGACAGCAGCCTGTTCTTTCTCCATGGTGGCGAGGAGTTCATGTTCCATATGCCGATGGGCATGGAGCTGCTGTCCATCACGTTCGAACGTGAATGGTTCGAGCAGGCGTTGGCGCAAACGGCGTCGGCCAAGGAAATCGGCCAGTTGTTGCGTCAACCGGTGATCAGGGTTTCCAGCCAGCGCTTCGCCCATGCTCGCCGCCGATTGCTGGCAGTGTTCTCCCAGGCCCTGGCGCACGAAGAGCTCGACAGCGCGGGCGATCCGGCGTTGGAGCAGGCCATGCTCGTTGAGTTGCTGCAGCTCATGACCGATCCGGCCTGCGACAAGCAGCAGCGCATCGCAAGCTCCACGCGCAGCTTCATTGTAGAGAAATGCCACCGTCTGGCGACCGCAGAGATGATCAACGTGCCCAGCGTGAACGAGCTGTGCCAGCGACTCCAGGTGAGCCGGCGAACCGTGCAGAACAGCTTCCGCTCGGTTGCCGAGACGACGCCGCTGAACTACTTGCGCTCCGTGAGGCTCAACGGTGTGCGCCGAACCTTGATGTCTACCCCCGCGTCGCACCTTTCGATCGGCGATGCCGCTGCCCAATGGGGTTTCTATCACCTCAGTCATTTCGCGGCGGAGTACCAGGAGCTGTTCGCCGAGTTGCCATCCCGTACCACGCGCGCAGCCATCCCCGGTTGCGCCCATGCCTGAACATCAGCCCGCTGCACTCAGTGTCGGGCGGCCGTTGACGCCACAAGGATGTAGAAAAAGATGAATAGTCTTCGCCGCCTGCTCATGGTCTTCGACCTGTTTCGTCCGGAACAACCGGTCATCGATGTGGACATCATTTGCCGGGAGCTCGGCTACACGCCCGCCACGGCCTACCGTTACCTGCGCGAACTCGGCGACGCGGGCTTGTTGAAGCGATTGCCGCGCGGCTACGCACTCGGCCCGCGAATCGTCACGCTGGAGCATCAGATGACCCACTACGATCCGTTGTTGGCATGCAGCCGGGACCTGGTCGACAAACTGGTTGCCGACACTGGCCTGGATGCACTGGTCAGCGAGTGGCATGGCGACTCAGTGGTCAACGTGCTGATTCGTCGCGGCTCGGATGCCGGCCCGGTCGGTGGTGACAGGGGGCGGTCGATCGATCTTTTCCACAGCGCGACCTCTCGGGTCGTATTGGCTTATCTGCTGCCGCGCCAGATCCGACGCCTCTACGACGCTCACGCGAACCAGTCTCAATTGTTGGAGTGGAAGCCGTTCACCAAGAGTCTGCTCGCCATCCGTAAGCAAGGTTACTGCATCAGCGAAAACGAGCTGCACCCAGGACGCAGTGGCGTCGCGGCGCCGATCTTCGATGAAAAGCAGCGAATCCTCGCAAGCATCACCCTGGTTGGGAACAGTGAGCGGTTCCGTGCGTTCCAGCAGAGCTACCTGTGTGAGCTGGTGACTGGCGCGGCGGCGGGACTGACGGCGCGTATCGCCTTGCAGTAAGTCGTTGCCTTGGCCTGTTATGAAACGAGGTACCGATTTGGGATATCGGGGCGTTCACGGGGAGGCATAGGATCAGGTCCAGCATGCACAAGAGCGACAAGCTATTCGGTGATGGTGAGCGGCTGACTGCACCGATCCTACAGCGATTGCCTCATACAATAAGGTCAAGAAAAAATGACGGTATCTGTTCCGATCAACAGTTCGACTGGGTTGAAGCGCGGTGCCTTGGGTGTCGGCTTCATCATCTTCTTCGTGGTTTCGGCCGCCAGTCCTTTGAGCGTCATCGCCGGTGGTTTTCCCATTGGCATCATGCTGGGTAACGGTGCGGGTACGCCGGCCCTGCTGATATTGACGCTGCTGGTGTTGTTGGCCTTCTCGGTGGGCTATACCACCATGGCTCGTCATGTGACCAATGCCGGTGGTTTCTATGCCTTCTCATCCCGCGGCTTGGGTGGTTTGGCTGGCGGTGCCGCCGGGATGCTGGCGATGTTTGCCTACAACATTCTCCAGATCGGACTCTACGGTATGTTCGGGGGCGTGGTGAGTAGCACGATGGCCAGCATGTTTGGGCTGGAGCTGGCGTGGTGGTCTTACTCGCTGATGGCGATGGCCAGTATCGCGATCCTCGGCTATCGCAAGATCGATCTGTCTGCCCGGGTGCTCTCGATTGTGGTGATTGCCGAATACCTGGCCATCCTGACCCTGGATTTCGCCATTCTCAAAACCGGTGGCGACAGTGGTATCAACCTGGATTCGTTCAGTCGCAGCCATGTGTTCAGCGGTACGCCTTCAATTGGCGTGTTGTTCTGTTTCGCCGCCTTTATCGGCTTCGAGGCCACGACTATTTACGGCGAAGAAGCCAAGGACCCGCAACGGACCATTCCGATTGCCACCTACTGCTCGGTATTGCTGATCGGCAGTTTCTACGCACTGTCGGTCTGGTCAATGATAGTCGGCGTGGGGGCGGATAAAATCGTCGCCACCCTGCAAGCCTTGCAGGACCCGACGACGTTTATTTATGGCATGTCCGACCACTTTGTCGGCCCGTATCTGACCCAGATTATCCGGGTGCTGTTCATGGTCAGTATCTATGCCGGGTTGTTGGCCTTTCATAACGCAGCGGCACGTTATTTCTACGCCATCGGACGTGACGGGCTGTTGCCGAGCCGGTTGGGTACTACCCATCGCGTTCACCAGAGCCCCCACATGGGGTCGGTGTTGCAGAGCCTGATCTCAGCCGTGGTCGTGCTGATTTTCGCAGCAATGGATGCCGATCCGATCCTGCAGCTGTTTGCCTGGTTCTCGAACTTGGCCACCCTCTGTGTAATCTTGTTGATGGCGCTGACTTCGGCGGCAGTATGGGCCTACTTCCGGCGTCATCCTGAACTCAAGATCGGTCTCTGGCGCGGCCGGATCCTGCCGGGGATTTCCTGCCTGGCGCTGCTGGTGGTGCTGATCCTGGCGGTGGTTCATTTCGATGTGCTCACCGGGGCCAGCACGGTCCTGTCCTATGGCCTCTGCGCCATCATCCCCGCGGCCCTGCTGGCTGGCGTGTTCCTGGCGGCTCGACTGCGCAAGGCGTCGCCGCAGCGTTACCTGGCATTGGGTAGCCACAAGCTTTGAGGTCTCACGCCATGGCGGGGCCGGGTAGGGATTAAACGGCCTTGTTCTCGACCAAACAGTTGCCGCCGTCCACCACGATGACCTCGCCAGTGATGTAGCTCGCGTCTGGAGATGCAAGGAAAGCGACCAATGCAGCCACTTCCTCGGGACGTCCCGCTCGGCCCATCGGCGTGTAGCCTGCGGCCTTGACTTCTTCGGGCGTACTCGAGCCTGTATTGATCCAGCCGGGAGCGACGCTGTTCACAGTGATTCCCTGCTGGGCCACTTCAAGCGTCAGGCCCATGCTCATCCCGACCATTGCAGCCTTCGCGGCGCTGTAAGCCGTTTCGCCGCGATTGCTGCACCGCGTGCCGGTCGTGGAGCTGATATTGATAATGCGCCCGTAGCTGCGCGCCTGCATACCGGGCAGGACAGCTCGGGTAAGAAGAAAGGCTGTTGTCAGGTTTCGAGCCAGCGAAAGGTTCCACGTCTGCAGATCCATGCTCGCCAGCTCCGAAAAAGTCTCCGGACTTCCTTGCATGGCCATGCCCGCGTTGTTCACCAGTATGTCGATATGTCCCCAGAGGGACTCCGCCCAAAGACAAAACTCACGCACTTGGTTTTCATCGGTGAGGTCGATGGCCCGTCCTTCGACTTCGAACCCTTCGGCGCGCAGGTCTTCGACTCGATCAAGGATGCGGGCGCTGCTCGCCGTGACGATCAATTTGGCGCCGGCTGCGCCAAGCCTGCGGGCGATGGCCATGCCTATTCCGATCTCACTTCCAACACCACTGACGAGTGCCACGTGATCTTGCGCGATAGCGTTCAACATGCTGATCTCCAGATACGGTTGAAGAGCGTACCGTAGTTCAGATTCATGTTTTGTGGGCATCTTTCTTTTGCAGTGTCTGAGCGTCTGTAACGGGGCGATCTGTCCAGCGTCCCCCGCGTAAATCGGCACGCCTAGGGCTGTCCTTTAGCGCCGGTCGAGACGACGCTTTCGAAACCGGCTGCATGCGGCATCTCATTGGGCACCACCAGCGACCGCTCGCGGCGACATTTGAATTTCACGCCTTTGCGCGGCGCCATGTCCCTGGCCGTTTCCATGCAGATTTCTTTGGTGGCATAGGTAGGCCCAGGCTTGCGTTCTTCCACGCAACCTTCGTTGCCACTGCAAATCGCCATAACCACAAAGTATACGGTCATCATCCTGTGTTGCTCCCATCGAAGCGATGCGATTGATGCGTCCTGCGTTAGCCCTGAAGGGCCCAAACGAGTAGCAATGACAGGCGGATGATGAGCCTTCATTCAAATCCCCAGCAATGGCACATTGATGCCTTTTGTCGGAAAAATGGCACTATTTTAAACTTTTATTATTTCGTCAAAATCGACGCCAATATGTTGGCGTTTTTGCCGGCTGAAGCGGGTAAATCCTATGAGGAGGGTCTCCCGGATCAAACAAGGGAATTCGCCTTGAAGTCCGGGGTTTTTCCGGTAGATACACGCGGTTTGCGCTGTGCAGCGCAGCTTTCAAATAAGCCTCACTGCGGCCACTGCTCAAGCAGAATCGAGACAAATTTCTCTGCGGCGGGGGACAGAGAGGCACCTCGTCGATAGACCAGGCCCAGCGATCGGTTTACCACCGGTTCGATCAGCGGCACGCTGACCAGGGTCGGATGATCCCCGGCAGGCATTGCCAGGCTCGGCATTGCCGACACCCCCAGGCCAGCCTCGACCAACCCCAGCGACGTGGACAGGTGTTGCACTTCGTAGAACCACTGCGGACGCCAGCTCAGGCCCGACAAGGCATGGTCGAGCAGCATGCGGTTGCCGCTCAGGCGACCGACACCGATCAGTCGATAATCACTGAGTTCCGACCAGGTGACGGCGCTGCGTTCAGCTAACTCATGGTCGCGTCGGCACGCCAATACGAAGGGTTCGTTGACCAGGGGGACGAATTCGATATCCGGATGCTGGCCGCTCATCATGTTGATGCCGAAGTCGGCTTCGCCTCGTAGCACCGCCTCCAGGCCTTCATTGGCACTGAGGTCGAGCAGGCGAATACGAATTTTGGGATAGCGCTCGTTATACAAGCGGATCACCGAAGGTAAAAAATAGAAGGCTGCAGTCGGGATGCAGGCCAAAGTCACCCGGCCGATCTGTCGCTCCGCCAACTCGCGAATATTGAGAATCGAGTCGTCGAAATCGTCCAGCAAGCGCCTCGCCTTGGGCAAGAAATCCCGCCCGACGCTGGTCAAGCTGACTTTGCGCGTTGTGCGATCAAGCAAGGCTGTACCCAAACCTTCCTCAAGTTTTTTCATCCGTCGGCTCAGGGCCGGTTGTGACAGATGCAGCGCATCGGCGGCTTCATGAAAGCTGCCTAGTTCGGCGATTTTCACGAAAGATCGTATGTCCTGAAGCTCATATTCCATGTCTTTTCCCACCCGAAAGAGCCCTGCGTGGCTTAAATTATCCTAAAATAATTCATTCGTTAAACGCAATAATCTCTCTGATCTTTGCATTGGAAACACTTTTGAAAGCCTGCCACTCTTGTTCCTAGAACATCAATTATCCAGATTGATCAACAAGAGTTAGTGTTCATGCAACGAATTCCATGTGTGCTAATGCGTGGCGGTACATCCAAAGGACCGGTATTTCTCGCCTGGGATCTACCCACTGCAATTGCCGAACGCGATGAGCTGCTGCTCAACCTGATGGGCTCCGGCCATGAGCTGGAAATCGACGGTATCGGTGGCGGCAGTCCGCAGACCAGCAAAGTGGCGATCGTCAGCCCCTCCCTGCATTCCGAGGCGGATGTCGATTATCTCTTTGTCCAGGTCATGGTGTCCCAGCGTCGGGTCGATACCGCGCCCAACTGCGGCAACATGCTCTGCGCCGTTGGTCCATTCGCCATTGAGCAGGGATTGGTCAAGGCTTGCGGTGACCTGACCCAGGTGCGTATTCGCAACCTCAATACCGGGACCTTCGTCATTTCCGATGTGCAAACCCCTGGAGGCAAGGTCTGCTATGAAGGCGACACCGCCATCGACGGCGTGCCAGGCACCGCCGCTCCGGTGCAATTGACCTTTCTCGATGCGGCAGGCAGCAAGACGGGGAAACTTTTCCCCACCGGGCAACCGCTGGATATGATCGACGGCATTCCGGTGACTTGCATCGACATGGCGATGCCGATGCTGGTCGTCGAGGCGAGTCAGCTCGGCAAGCGCGGCGACGAAAGCCCCGCCGAGCTGGACGCCGATAAAGTCTTCCTGCAGCGCCTGGAGTCCCTGCGGCTGAAAGCCGGCCTGGCCATGGGCCTCGGTGACGTCAGCGGCAAGGTGATCCCCAAGCCGGTACTGGTGTCGCCAGCAAAGTTTGGCGGAACTCTTCACGTGCGCTACTTCATGCCGCATAGCTGCCATCGCGCTCTGGCGATCACGGGCTCCATCGGGCTGGCCACCGCTTGTGTGACCGAAGGCAGCGTAGCCGCTCAATTACTCGGCGGAACCCGCAAGCCACGCTTGCAGCAGGTTCGCATCGAGCACCCAAGCGGCGCAATAGATGTCGTGTTGTCCTACACCGGCGACGAGGGGAAGACCATTCGTGCCTCGGTGGTGCGTACCGCCCGCAGGCTTTTTTCAGGTTTCGTCTACGCCACGACTTCGCATCGCCTCGCCGGATAGCCCAGACAATCATTGGCGTTCGCGTCCAGTCAGGCACACTGAGTGTGTTGCCAGGCAGGTTGGAGGCCGTGCGCCAGGGTGTTGGTGAAGTACTCATAACAACAAGAGATCAAACATATGCTCGCTTTACTTGGCTTGGCCATGGTGGTGGTCTTCACCTTCCTGATAATGACCAAACGTTTGTCGCCCATCGTGGCCCTGACGGTCGTGCCGATTGTCTTTGCGGTCATCGGCGGGTTTGGCGGTACCACCGGCAAGATGATGTTGGACGGCCTGAAAATGGTCGCTCCTTCGGCGGCCCTGTTGCTGTTCGCGATCCTGTTTTTTGGCCTGATGATCGACGCCGGCCTGTTCGATCCGCTGATTCGCAAACTGCTCAAACGGGTCAATGGCGACCCGATGAAAATCGCCGTAGGCACGGCTCTGTTATCGCTGGTGGTGGCACTGGACGGTGACGGCACCACGACCTACATGATCACCTGCGCCGCCATGTTGCCGCTGTACAAACGCATCGGCATGAACCCCATGATTCTGGCCACCGTTGCAATGCTCTCCTTGAGCATCATGAGCGGCATGACCCCTTGGGGTGGCCCGGCGACCCGTGCGATCGCTGCGTTGGGCCTGGATGCCGGTGAGTATTTCGTTCCGTTGCTGCCCACCATGATCGGTGGCGCCATGTGGGTGGTGTTCACTGCCTTTCTGCTGGGCCGTGCCGAGCGCAAGCGTATTGGCAATGTGCAGCTGCAAAGCGGCGGCAGTCATTGCTATATCCAGGCGATCATCGAGGATACCCCGCACAAGCGTCCAAAACTGGCCTACGTCAATCTGCTGCTGGTGATTGCGGTGATGGTCGCGCTGGTGATGGGGCTCATGCACTCGGCGATCCTGTTCCTGATTGGTTTCGTCCTGGCGCTGATGATCAACTATCCGCAACTGGATATTCAAAAGGAACGTATCCTCGCGCACTCGGGCAATGCCATGACAGTGGTTCTGCTGGTATTTGCCGCTGGCATCTTCGCCGGGATTTTCTCCGGGACGAAAATGGTCGATGCGTTGGCGCAAACCCTGGTCGACTGGATTCCGCCATCCTGGGGGCACCTGTTCCCATTGGTGGTTGCGATCACCAGCATGCCGTTGACCTTCGTGCTCTCCAACGATGCGTACTACTTCGGGGTCGTGCCTATCCTGGCCAACGCTGCGGCTGCGTATGGGATCGATCCGGTGGAAATCGCACGGGCTTCCATTCTCGGTCAGCCGGTGCACTTGATGAGCCCGCTGGTGGCTTCGACCCTGTTGTTGGTGGGCATGGTTGATCGCGATCTCGGCGATTTCCAGAAAGCCACCGTCAAGTGGGCGGTGCTCACGTCCCTGGTGATTACCGCGCTGGCCTTGCTGACCGGGGCGTTGACCCTGTTTTCCTGATTCACCCAGACACTTTTGCTGTTCTGCCTGACACGCCTCGCCATCGAGGTGTGCGCTGGCCCGCACGCCAAATAACAACAACGAGAAGTTTGACATGACTACTTTTCTTACCCGTGGGGCTTTGTTTCCAATGCTTGGCTTGTTGCCGTTGGCCACCGCCAGCGCCGAAGGCTTCATCGACGACAGCAAGCTGAAGCTGCAACTACGCAACGTCTACTTCAATGAGAATTTCCGCGACGAGCACGGCATGAGCGCACGCGCGGCGAGAACCGCGAAGAGCGAGCGCACTGAATGGGCCCAAGGCTTTCTGTTGGATTACCAGTCAGGTTTTACGCCAGGCACCGTCGGCTTTGGCGTCGATGCCTTGGGCCTGCTCGGGGTCAAGCTCGACTCCGGGCCTGGCCGCAGCGGCACCGGCCTGTTACCGGTGCACGACGACGGCCGTGCGGCCGACGAGTTTGCCAGCGCCGGCATGACCGCCAAGGCCAGGGTGGCCAAGACCACGCTCAAGTACGGCACCTTGTTGCCCAAGATGCCGGTGCTGATCTACAACGATGCGCGGTTGTTGCCCCAGACTTACCAAGGCACACAGGTCAGCAGCACTGACATCGACAATCTTGCCCTCACCGCAGGTTCCCTGGAACGCTTCAAGCTGCGGGACTCGAGCGACAGCATGCCGATTGTGCCTGACGGCTATGGCGGCGATGAGTCAGGCGATTTCAATTACGCCGGCGCCGATTACAAGTTGGGCAAGAACATCCGCCTGAGCTACTTCTACGGTGAGCTGGAGAATTTTTATCGGCAGAACTTTGCCGGCATCCAGCACGATGTGCCGCTGGGCGCCGGGGTCCTGACCAGCGACCTGCGTTACTTCAACAGTGTCGATTCGGGTTCGGCCTACGGCGGTAAGATTGACAACGACATGCTCAGCGGACTGCTGTCCTATGCTGTTGTCGGCCACACGTTCAGCGCTGGCTACCAGAAACTCAGCGGTGAGGCCGGTTTGCCTTACATCAGCGGTGCCACAGTCTATTCCTTCAGCAATGCCGGGATCGGCAAGTTCATTGAAGAGGACGAGAAGACCTGGATGCTTGGCTACGGCTACGACTTTGCCCGCCTCGGTGTTCCCGGCCTGACCTTTTCCAGCCGCTACCTTAGCGGTAACGATGGCAAGTCCAATACCGCAGTCAAGGAATGGGAGCGTGACGCAGAGATTGCCTACGTTGTGCAGCAAGGCACCTTCAAAGGGCTGGGTGTGAAGCTGCGCAATTACGTCTATCGCTCGGATTTTTCACGTGGCCGGGACAGCAACCGGATTTACGTTTCCTACGACATTGCCCTTTGGTAGGGGAAGGGCGCATCAGCGAGCCAGCTGGGCCACTAGCATCGCTTTAACCTGCGGCCATTCGGAATCGATGATGCTGAAGCGGACCGAATTGCGCTTGCGTCCATCGGGCATGATGCGTTCGTGGCGCACGATGCCCTCCTGCACGGCACCGAGGCGCAGGATGGCCGCGCGGGATTTTTCGTTGAGTTCGTCGGTGGTGAACTGCACGCGCACGCACTCCAGCACTTCGAACGCATAAGTCAGCAGCAGGTGCTTGGCTTCGGTATTGATCCCGGATTTCTGCGCCGATTCAGCCAGCCAGGTATGGCCGATTTCCAGCTTGCGATTGACCCGGTCGACTTTCCAGAAACGCGTACTACCGACCACCTGGCCGGTGTCACGACGGACGATGGTGAAGGGAATCACCGTACCGGCGTCACGCCCTGCCAGAGCAGTGGCGATGTAGGCGTCGATGGTGTCGGGGCCGGGCACGTTGGTGACCTTGAGGTTCCACAATTGACCGTCGGCGGCGGCTTCCAGCAGCTTGCTCGAGTGTTCTCGTTGCAGGGGCCGGAGTTCGACGAGGGTGCCGCTCAAGGTGATCTCGGTCATGGGAATGCGCCTTCCAGGTGATCGTCAGTGGCCAAGCGTGCAGGCGCTGCGTGGGTGCAGGCAAGCGGTTTTCAAATGATTACGCCTGAACCCTCAGCGCGCTGATGATGAACGCATGAAGGCTATTGACCGCCTTGGACCCGCGAGAGGCCCGGCTGCGCAGAATCGAAACGTCCATGGGCTCAATGTTTCCCAAACCGTGCTCGCTGCTCAAGACCTGGAGCGATGCCTGCACGGTGCACTGGGTGATCGCGGCAATGGCGAGACCACCCTCGACGGCGGCCACCTGGCCCGCAAGGCTGGAGCTGTTGTACACCACCTTGAATTGGCGTCCCTGTTGGCTCAATGAGTTCACCGCATAGCGCCGGGCCAGGCTTTCACTTTCGTAGACGGCGATAGGCAACGGGTCCCGCCGCCACAGTTCGAACTGGGGTGAGCCCACCCATACCATGGGTTCCTTGAAGAGAAATGTACCGCTTTGAGGTGAGTCCCTGGACACCAGCGCCAGATCAAGATCGCCGCTTCGCACACGCGGGATAAGCGTGGTCGACTGTTCACAGGTCAGTTCTATTTCCACGCCTGCGTAGCGCGGCGAAAAACGCTTCAGGACGGGTGTGAGGTACCTGGCCGCGTAATCCTCCGCGACGCCAAGGCGAATTCGTCCGGTAAGCGCTTCACCATGAAAGGCCGCTTGGGTCTCGGCATGGAGTGCGAGCATGCGCCGGGCGTAGCCCAGCAGCGTCTGGCCGTCGTCGGTCAGTTGAAGGTGCCTCGGGCCACGACTCAACAAGGGCAGTCCAAGCGCGGTCTCCAGTTTCTTCATCTGCATGCTGACAGCAGACTGCGACCTGTTGACCTCGTGGGCGGCGCCGGAGAGCGAACCTGCATCCACTACTGCGACGAAGCACTTGAGCCAATCGATCTGCAAATCGCTGGCAGGCATCGTTATGACCTCTATTCGTTAATCGAATGGCTAAGACGTGAATTATGCGCTTTTCATGATAGTTGCTCACCTGCAAGATGCTCGCTTGAATCAACACACAGTGGATTTGATCATGCCATTCGAGACCTGGTTGCTCTACCTGGTTACCTGTTGCGGCATCGCGGTAGTGCCAGGGCCCAATGCGTTGTTGGCGCTTACCCATGGGGCCATTCACGGGAGTCGGAAAACACTGTTCACGATCACGGGCGGTGTGCTCGGCTTTGCCATCGTGCTTTCGTTTTGCGCTTTGGGATTGGGTGCACTGATCCAGGCGTCGGCCACCGGATTCACCGTATTGAAGGTGGTCGGCGGCCTCTATCTGATCTGGCTGGGTTTCGGGCTGTGGCGATCTCCTCCCGTCAGTCTTGATCCGACCGGGGCTACCCACTTGCGACACTGGTCGCTGTTCCGCCAAGGGTTGGTATCGGCCATTTCAAACCCCAAGGCACTGCTGCTGTTCACCGCCTTCATTCCACCCTTCCTGGACCCGCAGCGAAGCATCATCGCGCAGACGATCGCCATCGCGCTGACCTACGCAGTCGTGGAGTTCATCGTTGAGTATGCGGTCGCCAGCGCGGCGCACCGGGTCAGACCTTGGTTGGCTCGAACGGGCCGTCGTTTCAATAAAGTCTGTGGTGGGTTTTTTGTACTATTTGGGTTGGCCTTGCCCATCCATACCTGAAGGCACGACTGCCTAGGAGATACCTCGCACCAGCGGCATGATGGCTCCAATGAACACCACGCCCTCCATGAAAAGCGAATGTCCACTTGGCGTCACGTTGCGCAGTAGATAGCGGGCAACGAATGCCCCGGGCACCGTTGCCAAGCCAATCAAAAGCCAAAGCGTAGCCGTCCAGACATCACACCTTCTGATTCCGTTTCGAGAGTACAGATCGCATGTTCCTCGTCCAATCTGAAGGTAGACCATTCTTTAGACTATGATTTTTCGCGGAGCTGTTTAGGCATTTGTGTCGCACGCGAAAATCGCAAGGAGTCCTCATTCATGATCTTTAACTGGCACAGTGACCCGCTAACAAGAAATACCAACGTCTGTGAGCATTATAAAAATACGCAAAATGTACGCAGGTTCATGGTGGAACACTGTGGCGCGGGCTTTAAATTTGACAGGGAGTTTATGGCTTGGATACGTAATGGAGAAGCTAAAACCATGGGCGATGTCGTCGATGAGTGGATACGACGACATCGTGATTCCAATTGAGCGGTTACGCTCGCTACCTGATTCAATGACGGCCTCCAGTCAAAGTCAGGCATTCGAAGGGAAGAACCTGATGGGGCGATCACAGGTGACTTCTCCAGACGTTCACGCAAGCGCTTCGCGTGGCCCCCTCACGTTCCGTCCCCAAGGCTTGCTGCGGTAAGCGTGGTGTTAAACCCTCACTTAGTTATCCAAGAAATCCGTGAGTATGTCTGTGGATAACCACGCTGCCGCCAAGTGGACAGGGCCTTTTACCCGACGATCAAAAAATAGCCACATCGCCGCAAATGATCCCTTTCAGCATGGGCTTGAGCAGATTGAGTGAGCCTCTGAATCGACAGAGCGTTTCGGCACAATAGTTGAGCGTTTCGGCACAGTAATCACCTGGTGCGCTCTCTAGACTCGTGCTTCTCACCAAGACTCAGATGAGGTCACGATGAACATCAGAATAATCCTATCCGCATTGTCCATGGGGGTCGTCCTCACCGGCCACGAAAAGCTGCTGCAATGGGATGACCGGCAGATGCGCGTCGGGCCGCAACATCTGATCCTGATGCCGGCCGGACGCGAGCTGGGTATTTCAAACTTCCCGGGTCAACAAGGTCACTACATCGCCGATGCCGTGACCTTTCCCAGTTCGGTACTGCGTGACTTCAGCGCCCGGTACGGCCAGCAGATCATGGATCGCCACCCTGCGTCGACGGCCGATCTGTGTGTCCCGCTGGACCGGCATATCACACAGGCGTGGGACCAGTTACTGGCGGCCATCAATGCGCAGGCTCCACACGCATTGCGCACACACTATGGGGAAGCGGTTCTACTGAGCCTGGGCCTTGGTGGCTTGGCCGGACCGCTGCTGATGGATCGCAACGATCCACTGTGCGAGCGCGTTCAGCGACTGGTCATGGGCAGCCCGGAGAAAGACTGGACGGTTGCCAGCGTCGCACAGCAGCTGAACCTTGGTGAGTCGACGTTGCGCCGGCAACTGGCCAATGAAGGGGACAGCTTCAGGAATATCCTGGAAAGCGTCCGACTTGCAATGGCGTTGCAATGGTTGCAAACCACTTCTCGCCCCATCGGTGAAATTGCCGGTGCCAGCGGGTATGCGTCGGCCTCGCGTTTTGCCGTGCGCTTTCGCTCGCACTACGGCCTGTCGCCACGGGATTTGCGGGCGGCGATCTAGGGGGCGAGCGATCCGCTTACCTTTTGCTCGATTGCTCTCTGATCTGAGTCAGGCTGAGTCGAGGTGTCAATGCTTCAGGGTCGACTCTGATTTCAATCAAGGAGGGCCGGGAGACTGCAAGGCAGCGTTCAAACGCTGGCGCAAATTCCGACGTGGCGGTTACCACCTCGCCATGCAGTCCATAAGCTTGGGCAAGGGCGGCGAAATCCGGGTTGTGCAATTGCGTGCCGGAGACGCGTCCAGGGTAATTGCGTTCCTGGTGCATTCTGATGGTGCCGTACATGCCATTGTTGATTACCACGAAAATCACATGGGCCCCGTATTGCGCTGCGGTCGCGATCTCCTGGCCATTCATCAAGAAGCAGCCATCCCCGGAAAACGACACCACCACGCGCTCCGGACAAGTCAGTTTGGCGGCCACGGCAGCAGGAACGCCGTAGCCCATGGAGCCATTGGTAGGGCCTAGCTGGGTGCGGTAATGGCGGAACTGATAGAAGCGTTGAAGCCAGACGGCATAGTTTCCAGCGCCATTGGTCAGGATCGCGTCATCGGGCAGCCTGCGATTCAACCACTCAATGATGTCGGCCATTTGGACAGGGCCTGGCGATGACGTAGGCGCCAGGTTCCGCTGATAGTTTTGGTTCAGTGTGCGCGTCCATTCACTGTGTCTTTGCGAGGTTGCCGCCGGGAGTCTCGCTGCCAGTTTTGCGAAGGTCGACATGCTGCTATTGATCGCCAACGCTGGTTGGTAGACCCGTCCCAGCTCCTCGATCCCCTGGTGGATGTGCACCAAGGTTTGCTGGGGGACGGGAATATCCAAAGCCGCGTAGCCGCCGCTCGAAACCTCTCCCATTCGCGAGCCTACGACCAGGAGCAGGTCGGCCTCTTTCACGGCCGATGACAGCTGTGCCGACGCCGCAAATCCAAGATCGCCAGCATAGTGGGGGCGTCGATTGTCGAACAGGTCCTGACAGCGGAAGGAGGCGGCCACCGGGATATTCTGCTGTTCAGCAAAAAGCCGGATGTCCTGCACTGACTCGGTATCCCAGCCGCTACCACCCAGCACCATCAATGGACGCTCCGAGCGCTCGAGCAGTTGCTGCATGGCCGCCATTTGTTCGGCTGCCGGGGTCATCAGGACACGTTTGAAAGCCCCGGCATCATTGACTTGCGCCATGTCGGTCAGCATATCTTCCGGCAGTGCGACCACCACAGGCCCTGGCCGGCCATTGACTGCTCGATGGAACGCCTGGCTGATCAATTCGGGAATTCTGAGGGGGTCGTCGATTTGCACGACCCATTTCGCCAAGGGGCCAAACATCTGGCGAAAATCTACTTCCTGGAAGGCTTCGCGATACTGTTGATCGCGAGCGACCTGGCCGATGAAGAGGATCATCGGTGTAGAGTCCTGGAACGCGGTGTGAACGCCAACAGAGGCGTTTGTTGCCCCTGGCCCCCGGGTCACGAAACAGATGCCTGGCTCTCCAGTCAGCTTGCCGTAGGCCTCTGCCATGTAGGCCGCTCCACCTTCCTGGCGGCACACGATCAGATCGATTTCTTCCTGCACGTCATGCAAGGCATCGAGCACCGCGAGGTAGCTTTCTCCCGGAACACAGAAAGCCCTTTTGACGCCATGGATGCGCAAGGCATCCACCAATATCTGACCTCCGCTGCGACGAGAAATGGTTTTATTCATTGTTTTCTCCTTAATCGACTGGTTCGGTGTAAATAGGGGGGAGGGCTCGCTTTCCGGCAGGTATTGACTCGATCAATGACAGAGCGACCGTGCTCAAAAAAGCACAGTGCTGCGCAAGGGATTCTGAGCATCATCGGGCAGGGGGACAAACGATGATTGGTCTGGAGTTCATTCCCTCAGCTATTGAAGTCGAGTTCGATACATCGTGGGGTACGCCCCAGGTTGGCGGGAGAATGCCAAGACGCCATTAGTCCAGGTGTTCTCTGAATAGACAGGCTTCAGTGTGCTTGCTAGCGTATTCAAAGGTAGTACCGATGAATACGAGAGAGGCTGGCATGGCAACGTCAATCAAAATCGATGAGGATTTGAAGCAGCGCATCCAGCAATTGGCAAGTGCCCGGCAACGTTCGGCTCACTGGATCATGCGCGAAGCCCTCTCTCAGCATGTAATGCGGGAGGAGGCTCGGGAAAGTTTCAAACAGGAGGCGCTGACCTCGTGGAAGGCTTACCAGGAAACGGGTCAGCACCTGACTGGGGCCGAGACCCGAGACTGGCTTAAAACCTGGGGAACCGAGGAAGAGTCGGAGCTTCCCACGTGCCACGACTGATTCTTACCGCGGATGTGGTGACACTTGAAAAATGGATATGCGTCCAAGGCGCAACCAGGCAAACCGCCAAACAATCACTTCTTGACGTGCGCCTACTCGACACCTGCCCAAACACCCATGCCCAGCTACCGTTGATCAAGACCCCTGCTAATAAAGTGGCCGGCATTTTTAGCGGCGTCGAATCGATACGCCTCAAAAACCGCTTTCCCTCACCAGGATCGACAACGTATCGGTGAACAACTCGGTAACCGGGCTGACGCGGGTAGCCTCTATCGAAACGTTGCCCAGGCGCATCATCATTTGGGTGGGCGGGGCGCCCAGCTTGATTCTGACCCGGTAGAGCGCGTCACGAACCTGCAGGTTGCTGTCCGACTTGCCGGAAACGGCAATCGGTCCACCATAGGCCGTGCTCAGCATGAGGTGAGGAACGTTTTGGGTCCGTGAATCATCGATGCTGATCACTTTGCCTTCGAGCGCGCTGCCACTGTCACCGTGGGCATAAAAACGCGCACGGGCGCCAAGGGTCAGCCGTGACAGGTCCTGTTGACGGACGAAGGCTTCCACCGTCCAGCTATCGGGATTGACCAGTACCCCCAGCGGCTGATTGGGTTTGACCCAGACGCCAGGCTGCACGGAGGGGTCGACATCCGTGAGCATGCCCGCCATTGGGGCGCGTAGCGTCAGGCGTCGGAGCTCGGCTGACTGCGCCGCTGATTCGGCTTGCTGGCGGCTCAGCTGATTGGCAATCGAGGCATATTTTTCTGCCCCGCTGGCCGCCCCGGTCAGCCCGTCCAGTTGAGCGCGCAGCGCGAGGGCGGCCTTGCGTGATCGTTCGACCCTGTCACGTATTTGCGCGGAGTCGAGAACGGCCAGGACGGCATCGGCTTCGACTCTTTGACCGGCTGGCGGCATCTCCAGCAGCCTTGCCGGCAAAGGGCTGTAGAGCGTGTATTGGATTTCCGCATGCAGCCATGCCGGCGCTTGCACTTGGTTACTCCAGGGCAGGGCAGCCATCAGCATCAGCGCGCCGAGACCGAGCAAAAGCACGCGGCCACGGTGCACGGGTATTTCCTTGCGGCGGCGCCACCAGACCTTCAGTTCACGTTGAATGGGCATTATGACGAACCAGGAAATCTCAACCAGAAACAGGAAGATGCCCAGCGCCTTGAAAAACAGGTAGTACACGGCGACGGCGATCCCGAGAAAGACCACCAGGCGATAGATTCGGGTGATCACGGCAAAGAGGATGAGGAAATGCCGCAGGCGCGGGGTCAGGACTTCGGGGTCCGGTTCGTCCCAGGACAATAGGCGACGGCGCATCCAGGCTTGCGCCAATGCCCCTGAACGTTCATGAAGGTTCGGCAGGTCGAGCCGATCGGACAGCAAGAAGTAACCGTCAAAGCGCATGAACGGGCTGGCGTTAAGGGCCAGCGAAATCATCCAGCTGGTGGTGGCGAGAAAGAACAGGGCACTTTTGAGCATCGGGTTTTCGCACAGCCCCCAGCCCAGGGTGGCAAGCCCCGCGATGATCAGCTCCACGAGAATGCCGGCGCCGGCAATGTGAAAGCGCTGGCGTCGGTCGGCCAGTTTCCATGACTCGCTGGTGTCGGTGTAGAGCACCGGCCACAGCACGAGAAACGCCACGCCCATGTGCGCGACCCGCACGCCATAACGGGTGGCGGTATAGGCGTGTCCAAGCTCGTGGAGGCATTTGGTAACGGCCAGCGCTATCAGGTACCCGACCAGTCCTTCGGGAGAAAGACTTTGCTGGAAACTGGCAACGAACACGTCCCACTGCTGCCCGACGAGGAACAGGCCCAGCAGGATGGCGACGGCCACGGCGCCCAGAAACGTCCGGCTGAACAAGGGCGCGATCCAGGGCAAGGTTTTTTGCAGCAGGCGTTGTGGCCGCCACAGCGGTATCCGCATGAACAGGTAGTTATGCAGCAACCATTGCCAGCCCGTGTGCCGGCGTTGCCTGGCCATTTCTTCCAGCCGTCGGGTGCCGCTCATGTCGCTGATATGCAGCAACTGATGGCGACTGAGGAAGGTCAATAAAGCGGCCAGCTCCGCCCGGCTGACGTGCAAGGGCGTTTGTGCCGCCAGTGCGTCCAGTAACTCGGTCGGACTGCCCAGCGACCAGCGCGACAGCATCTCGAATTCGAGCCAGCCGATAGTGAAGAAACGGTTTCCGACCGGATCCTGAATCATCCACGCCGGCGAGCCATCACGTTGCGTGGCCGCCGGAATCAGACGCAAGTCTTCCCGTATCGCTGGCAGGTGTTCCGGCAGCTCGATGTTCGAATCGTCTGCCATCGCGCCGGTGGAAGGCGCCGGCAGCATGGTCGTGAAGTCGTGCTCACTCACAGACCGCTCCATTCACGTAATGCGGCCAAAGGACGCCGTAAGACGTAGTAAATCAACGGCACTTGTTCGCCGTAGAGCTTGGCGGTGCCTTTGAGACCGATCCGTGCCAGCTGGCTGGCATCGCCCTGGAACTGCCCGCGAATCCGATAGGAGGGGATGTTGTCCGGCGACAGGGTGGCTTGGTAGCTGGTCTGGACCAGGCTGGCGGTCAGCGGTGACAGCGGCGCCACGTGCAGGAACAGACGAATCTCGGAGCCGGCATCGAGGTTGATGGCATTGGCCACCGGTAGCCAGACCAACACCCCGGCATCCTGCGGGTCGGCGAGCTGCATGATGCGTTCACCCGTGACCACGGGTTTGCCGACCCAGTCATTGCTGTCGCCAAAAATCGCGATGCCGTCCCGTGGCGCCCGAACGCTGTTGCGCTCGAGCATTTCATCGATCCAGGTGACCTCGGCCTGTTTCTCCTGCACTTGCCCATTCAGGGCGGCCAATTCACCTTTGCTTTGTGTGTTGTCGAAGGCTTTCTGCGCCGCGAGCAGTGCCTCGGAGCGGGCGACTTCCAGCGCTTGCCGGGCCACTGCGCGGCGGTTGCGCAGGGTCGTGTCATCGAGGCTGAACAGCGGTTGGTCCTTTTTCACCATCTGGTTGGGCTGCACCAGAAACTCCCGCACCACGCCGTCCTGGGGGGCGGCAATGGCCATGGCGTTGTGTGCTTCGATCTCGGCCGGTGCCAGGGCACTCAGGCGGACCGGGAACAGACAGGCCAGGGCGACGGCGCAAGCCAATCCGAAAAGACGCAACGGGCGTCGTCGCCAGGTTTGCCAGCGGGCACCGAGGGTGGGGCGCTTGTCCGTCAGCGCCGCGAGGCAGTACGCATAGGTTTGCCCCAGCCGGGCGAGCAGCGCCTGGGTGTGTTCGTCTGGCTCGGTGTCGCAGGCGAGCAGCAGCATGCCGCGGCGCGAATTGTCGCGACCGGGCAGTTGCAGGCACAGCAGGTGCGTCGGCATCCACTCGGCCCAGCCCTCAGCGAAGCGCTCACCAAGCTCTGGTGCGTGCCAAAGGCGCACAGTGGGTAAGCGAGCCGAGTCAGCCGTTACCGCAAGCGGCCGCCAAAGATGATGGGCCAGGCCTTTGAGCCAAACGGTAAACGGCGACTCCTCCGGCAGCACGGCCAGGCTCGAGACATTGCTCAGGGCCGGTTTGCCCAGCACGTCGCTGACGAAGATAAATGCCTGGCGATAGCGCAAAAGCTGCCAGGTTTCGTTGACCATCACGAAACCCAGTTCTGCGGTGCTGCGAGCCTCTTGCGCGCGTTGTTCCAAATGCAGCAGCACCGCGACGGGGTTTACAGGCGTGGCTTGGGCATTCATTTCGGTGCTTCAAATAACGCGGTGCCACTCATCCCTGCCAGCAAATCAGTCGGCTGGCCTTCGATCACCCCCTCAAGCTCGATGGTCTGGCTGACGGCATCGACTTGGGCGTTGATGGCTTTGATCCTGGCTGGATAGCGTTTGCCGGTTTCCCCCAGGTCAACCTGGAAGGTCTGCTTGGGTTTGAGCCAGGCCAGCCATTTGGACGGCACGTTAACGCGCATCTTCAGCGGCCCGTTGCTGATGATGTCGAGCAAGGGCTGGCCCAGGTTGACGCCCTGGAAGGCTTTGACCTGTACCTTGACCACACGCCCGTCAAACGGCGCCAGGACAGTGCATTGTTGTTGCTGGGCACG
>Ga0213822_1000805_pt1 | contig 21016 bp, 15 predicted proteins | sample MC6MC0908MG_FD_179872 | JGI IMG/M metagenome (GOLD analysis project Ga0213822, IMG submission 179872) | Enriched soil aggregate microbial communities from Iowa State University, Ames, United States - MC6-MC0908-MG | ecosystem: Environmental > Terrestrial > Soil > Unclassified | place: USA: Iowa...
TTCGGCCCCGGCTGGACAGAAGGCTGCCAGGGCTGCTCATTCCTGTCCGACCACATCGACGGCGCCAACCAACACCTGGCCCACCACGACGTGGCCGTGGCGGCCGTCTCCCGCGCACCCTTCGCCGAGTTCCAGCAATTCAAACGGCGCATGGGTTGGGCTTTCGACTGGGTCTCGTCCAACGGCTGCGACTTCAACCCCGACTTTGGCGTCACCCTCAGTGCCGAAGACGTTGCAGCCGGAAAAGCCACCTACAACTACGAAAAATCCGACAGCACTGAAGGCGAACTCCCCGGCCTGAGCGTCTTCTATCGCAACGAAGCCGGCGAAATTTTCCACACCTACTCCACCTACGCCCGCGGCCTGGATATTCTGGTCGGCACCTACAACTACCTCGACCTGACGCCCAAGGGCCGCAATGAAGACGAAATCATGGACTGGGTGCGGCATCACGATAAGTACGACAAGGCCAAGCCTCATGGCTGCTGCCATGGCTGATGCGCCAACCTGCACAAGTCGAGCGAGGTCCCTGTGGCGAGGGAGCTTGCTCCCGCTCGACTGCGTAGCAGTCGCTTGCTTTACCTGACCCGCCGCAGCGCCAAAGCCGACCGCTGCAAGGCCAAAGGTCCTACACAAAGCTCGGAAAATGGCGTCTTGTGGCTCAGGAACGGGTCGGCCTATAGTCCCTCGTCGCTCAAAAGGCGACCGGGTTTGGCGACCCGATCCACAGAGAGACTCATTAATTTTCGAGGCTCTGAATATGACCAGATACATGCCCATCACCGGCATTGACTGTACCCCCGCTACCCTGCTCATCGACACTGAGGCCCCGCTCGACGTTCTCTTCGAAACTGCCGACTATCGCATTCGCACCGTGACCCAACTGCTGGAAAACATCGCGTTTCGTTCAGATATCAGCTCCGATACGGTGGTGCTTTCTGACTTTTGCAAAATGCTGACGGTGGCGCTGCGTGATGGATGTGATTGGGAGGCGATTGCGGGTGCAGGTAGGGGAGTAACGAAAACGGGCGACTTGCGGCTCGCCCGTTCCACATTTTGATGGTGAACGACAAAGCACGCGCTTGGATCTGAATGTGCAGCCTTGCTTTATCCGTATTTTATAGACTACATTTTGTGAAGAAAATCGAATCCAGCAGGTTCCGAGTCTGGCTGAAAAAGTTAAAGGACGAAACCGGCAGAGCCCGTATCACGGCACGGATCAATCGGTTGATGGAAGGTTTGCCTGGCGATGTCGCGCCAGTCGGCCATGGCGTCAGCGAATTACGTATTCACTATGGTCCCGGCTATCGGGTGTATTTCCACCAGCAGGGCGATACGCTAGTGATTTTGCTCTGTGGCGGCGCCAAGGGCAGCCAGAGCCGCGACATTGAAACCGCCCACCAGATAATGAAGGCGTGGAGAGCAAAAAATGACTGAGACCTTTACAGAATTCGACCCCGCAGAGTATCTCAATACCCCCGAGGCCATCGCGGAATTCATGAGCGATGCCTTGGAGACCAGCGATGCAAGCTATATCGCCAAAGCAATGGGAGTAGTTGCGCGCGCCAAGGGGATGACAGAGCTCGCCAGGGAAACCGGCCTGTCCCGCGAACAGCTATACCGATCTTTCAGCGAGCACGGCAATCCTACTCTGAAAACTCTCTTGGCCGTTATGAAGGCACTGGGCGTCGATATGGCGGCTCGGCCGCACATCGTTCGTTGATTCACAACTCCAAAAAAACCAGGGACTGGCACGATTAGGAGCGAACCGGCCATAATCGTGGTCAGTTTCAGTGCCCCGCAATATCCAGAGAACTCAAGCGAAAGCGAGCGTTCCTACCTGCTGCAAATCAACACACCGGCGAGCAATCCATAGATCGTAAGCATCCTGCATGGTCAGCCAACTTTCCGGCGAGCGGCCAAGCGCTATCGACAGCCGCAGCGCCATTTCAGGCGAAACGCGCCGGCTACCCTTCAAGACGCGGCTCAGAGTCGAAGGGGCCACACCAAGCTTTTCTGCTAACTCACGACCGCTGATGCCGTTCGGCTCTAGATAAATCTCGGTAATGAATTCCCCGGGGTGGGGAGGATTGTGCATGTTCATCAGGGGTAATCCTCGTAGTCCAGGACGGGCCTGTATGTAATGGCGAAGAAGCTGATTGATGCGTGCCTGTTAACCCTCGCCCTGCCCCTTGAAGCACTCAAGCACATCGGCATCAAGGCAAATAGTCATCGCCTGCTTTACCGGCACACACAGCTCGGCGCGACGGTAGAAATTCTCCCCCAGTTCGGGGATATCGCTAGTGTCAATGTCCGCATCATTCAACTTGGCCAAGCGTCCCCAGTCAGTTTTTGACGTTTTCGACATAACGTATGGCCTCCTGCTTAGTGGCTTTTCGGGAGGAGATGATGCGGACCACATCGCCCCGCAGTTCGGTGTACACGACCATGCCAATCATCGCTTTGATCAAGCCGATGGTTCGACGCAGGATGCTTATTCACCGAAGACTACTGTCGAAACCGTCCCTCTGAAATCAGACGCATCCCGTAAAAAAGTACGAAAGATCCTGCACAGACGTGGAAACCTCCTGCGAAACAGACGGACAGAATTACAGCAGGTCGTAGTGAAGGAAACGGGGACTTGCTCCGCTATCGTGATGAAGTAGGAAGAGGCCAAGCCACATGGCTGCTGATGCGGCTAAAACACAATCCTTAGGCCGAGCACCGCTCCGTGGCGAGGGAGCTTGCTCCCGCTCGACTGCGCAGCAGTCGCCTACCTTGCCTGACCCGCGGCAACCCCAAAGCCTACTGATGCTGGGCCAAAGGTCCTACACAAAGCTCGGAAAGCGGCGTCTTGTGGCTCGAGAACGGGTCGGCCTATAGTCCCTCGTCGCCCTAAAAGGTGACCGGGTTTGGCGACCCGATCTACAGAGAGACTCATTAATTTTCGAGGCTCTGATTATGACGAGATACATGCCCATCACCGGCATCGACTGCATTCCCGCTACCCTGCTCATCGACACCGAAGCCCCGCTCGACGTCCTTTTCGAAACGGCTGATTACCGCATTCGCACCGTGACCCAATTGCTGGAAAACATCGCGTTCCGTTCGGATATCAGCTCCGATACGGTGGTGCTTTCCGACTTTTGCAAAATGATGACGATAGCGCTGCGTGATGGATGCGATGTGATGGATGTGATTGGGAGGCGGTTGCGGGCGCTGGCGGCGGAGTGAGGAGAACGGGCGATCCAAGGTCGCCCGTTTAGCTTGGGGAGGGCGACTACTTGACCGGTATATACGAGTATCCCTTCACCATAGCTTTCCCTTCCTCGGCGTTCCGTACCCGGACCATTTCGACCGCATGCTCCTGTGTATATTCAACGAAGTACTCTTTGCCCGGTTCGACCGGCAAGTTCAGAAATACGTTGTTGGGATGCGGATGCTGCCCGGCCGATATCTTATATAAGCCCGGGCTTACCTGCACCCAGGAATAGGTTTTGTTGTTGAGTCCTACAACCGCACTGTCGTTGATACTGAACACGCTGTCATAAAAGCTGCCTAGAAGGACCTGGGTCCGCATCATGTAAATCAGCGCCTTGCCCTGTGGTAATGGCGGCGGCTCAAAATATGGTTGACTGGAGCTGGTGTGAGCGCAGCCGACCAACATCAGCATGAGCAATAGGACCGGCATACTTTTTAATGTTGAACTCATTTATTATTCTCTAATAACTGATTAATAACAGGTGTCATTTTCTGCTCGACTGAGGCTATCTTGGAAGGATCTAAGCCACCCTCGCCCGCCAAATGGTATTGCCCAAAACCTATCTGCTGATCGCCCTTGAAGAGCCGGACGCTAGCATCGGATAAGTACCGGGCAATATCCCAGGAATAAGTGGCGGTATAAGCAAGACGATACTCACAACTACTTGGAACAGGCGCGGCGTAAAACCGACTTTCGATGCCGTGCTGACGCAGCAGTGTTTGCAGGCCATCCAAGAAATCACCCGTCACCACTTTCGGATTTTCTTCGATGCAGAGATGCGAGATTTTATATTGAGAGGCAACTGGCTCGACTGTGATATTGGTACAACCGGCCAATGCCAATAGAAGTCCTGTTGTGATAGCTCTGGGTAGCATGTTTGGTCCTTGGAATACGAAGCAAAAAGGGGACAGATTTATTTTCCCGACTCAACTCTCGGCCGCCCCCCCGGTAAAACATTCTGGGCATATAAGGATCCTCCATCCGTGGAAGCTTTCAGCATAGCAAAGCATTTAAAATAAATCTGTCCCCTTTTTCCCGTCCCCTTTTTCCCAGGGCTAATTAATAAAGACCTAAAACTCTGAGATCATCTCTTAGCTCTGCTGCCTCATCAGAAGGCAAATCATCCAGAACAGAAGACAGATTGATCTCCTTTAGCAATCCATGGATAATATCAAGATGATGTTTCTTGACTTTCTCCGAAGACCTGCCCGCCGAAAGAATAAGCGCTAAAACTTCCAACATTAATTTCTCAATAGGCAAATCAAAGGAGTTCTCAAGCTCACTGTAGGCATAGCCTACTTCGCTTTCTCCCTCAGCCCATAGGCTTTGGTGGCTGAGCTTGACCCTGCAATAGTTGTAATAGCTGCCCAGAAACCAAGCCCGGATTTCACCATAAGTCACACGTTCTTCCATTACGGCATCTTCCTCGGCGGACGGAGCATAACGCCCTGATTATCAAGAATGTTAACTGTGATATTGGGATACTTCGCCTTGAACTGCTCAGCCACGTTTAGACAACTTGCGCAAGCTGCTTTCTCCGTAAGAATATTTACAGTCCCTCTTGCGGAGGTATTGCTTCCCAACTGATCAGCAATGTTGTCTAGGATTTTGTATTCCGTATCTATTCCCCGATAAACCATATCTCCGGCCTTGTTGGGTACAGATTGAGCCACAAAATTTCCACTTCCAGAGCCAATAAGCCCTTTACCGGCATCAGAGACTTGGCTGTGCGCAGCCATCTGCTTAGCTATTCCGGGAATATCTATTTCCGCGACAGCTACGTTACCACTGCGTTTTAAATTAGACGGCAATCCAGCTCGAACATCCATGACCCGCTGGGCCATCGGAGCGGTATCGATCACCGTCCCAGTCGCTTTTGCCCCGGCTAACGCAGCCTCATCCGCATTTTTAACGAGTATAGCAGTGCTCTCTCCAAGACCGATGAGACCTTGCAAAAAGTTCCCGATGCTCCTTACAGACTGACCCAAGCTGAACGCCGACATGGCTAGCGTTGCTTTCTGTTCCATGTCAAGCCTGGATGCTTCAGATTCCGTCAGGCTGTACAGGTCATCGCGCAACCGAGGTACTCTGGAAAACATGTAGCCGTCGATAAAAGCGATTGCCTCAGGTTTGACACCCTCGATACCTTCACCATGCTCACCCTCCACTCGCATAGCTTTGACCACGTCCTCTACGGAGAGGCCGGAAAAATCGACGCCGAGGTCACACTCGTTGGGGTTTGATTGACAGTGCCCTAAAGCCTCCGCTGCTACTTCTCTCGCAGCACCTTCGTGAAGATTATGGTTGTATTGGGTGGCGTTACCCGCAATATCGGCTCCGAGCTGAAGATCTCCATTCCCTGCTGCCGCGACCAGCACGCCTGTTAGCTGCGAGAACATTTTATGAAGCTCTTCATTGCCGTTCGCGATACTCGCGAGCTGATTCACCATCACCTCGTTAAGCCCTGCCGCCGCTGCACCCGTGGCAAAATCGCCGCCCATTGCTTTCGATAGAAAACCGCCCATCAACGCGTGAGCTACAACTTTCTGAAATCCGCCATCCGGGAACTTGACGGTATCCCCCACCCAGTTAAATCCCGTGGCCATTGCCACGTTACCGGCCTCGCCCATTAGCGCCGCACCCAGGTTGTCGCCAAAACTGCCACCACCAATGGCTGTCGAGATGCCGCTGGAGAGCACCGCGCGGCCACCCGTCCGGATAGCAACATCGGTGAAGTTGGTGCTGGTCAGTAGGTTGGCGGCTTTTGGACCTTGCGATGCGGCGGAGAACCAATTGGCGTCTGCGTAGTTAAGTACGCCGGCGGTAACCCCCGCGATAGCAGCCCCCTTCAGGCTATCCGCACTAAACGTTTCCTTAAGCGCAGCCCCCAGGTTGCCTTTATTGTTGATCACCAAAAAGGGGACAGATTTATTTTCCTGACTCAGCCCTCGGCCGCCCCTGCCCTCGCTGCTCTACCCGCACTCCAACAATCCGCTCTACCTCATCTACGAAACGACTTGTGCCCGTCAACTGACCTCGCTGCAAAGCATCACGGATCAATCGAATCTGATCAGTTGGAATGGTCTGACGTACAAACGCCTCGTATCGATGACACCGCTCCATCGCGGTATCACCCAAAGCAACGAAACATGGATCAGCATCTAACCAACAGCTATCAGTCTCATCGCCCATCCGGCTTCGATAGCTCGACCACGGATAGTCTGCAACATCAGCAACCATACGAGCACGTACAGGATTCAACTCAATGAGGAAAACCAGGGACAGACCACGTTTTCTATCTGAGAAACGCACAGATAACGTGGTCTGTCCCCGGTTCTGCTAGCGGCTTTTAGCCGTAGCAGAGGAGAGTGAAGAGCAATCATCGTCTTTTTATTTTTTAGCGCTCAATCAAACTATTTGGGACCTCTGCCTTATCGAACAAATAAACATTTTCAACAGGGCAGTCAGGGTACACCCACTTAGCCCAGTTCTTTACTATCCAATCCCGTGAAACTCCATGCGTTCCAGACGAGCAACTTTCAACTGGCAGACGCACCACCAAGAGCCCAGCCTTATTACCAGAGATTACAACAATAGAATGACCAAATTCTTCATCCGGAATATCTACAACCATAAAATCCACAATTTCTTCATACGGCCATCGGGCTGGCAAACGAAATATCTGGCCTCTACCTATCGCCACCTTCAAACTATCAACCAACCTAATCCCTTCCATTACTTAACCCTCAAATCGTGTTTACCCGATACATCTTTTGAATCTTCGATAGGTGTCAAATCAAACTTAAGCTCACCGAGATGCTTACCTGTCTTACCGTTAACCTGGATCCCTCAGGATCCCTCAGGGACAGACCACGTTTTCTAACTAAGGCAATGAGTGCTTTTCTGGACGCCCGGGGCGTCCTCGCTGAGCTCGCCGTCCGATCACAGATTCAATTTCAGCAGCAAATCGCGAGCCACCAAGTACATAGTTACCGTTGGTGACGGTCCGAATCTGGTCAACCATCCCTACCTCCAACTCGTTTCTAAAAAGCTCCCTGTAAGCTTCTGCAGTCGATGTATTTGGTCCTCCAAGCGAGAGGTACTGAGCATGCGGGGTAATAAAATACGAAAATTCTGATTGTGCATTAGCACGATAACTCGACCAGCGATATTCCGCCGGATGCGTTACCATCTTTGCCCGAACAGGATTCATCTCTATGTAACGATAGCAGGCCAAAACATAGCCATCACTTTGAACAAGGCATGAGCGGAAGCGCCCCTCCCAGAGGGTCCCACTGCGTCCATATGTGCGATTCACATACTGCACATATCTCTGCCCTATTCCCTTCATAAGCGAACCCGCACTACTTTGCTCTTGAGGGCTAACCAATAAGTGGACATGATTACTCATCAAGCACCACGCGTGAATCTCACATCCACTTTTGCTGGCTTGCTCAGCAAGTAGTTCCATATAAAAAAGATAATCATCATCCGTGAAAAAACACGCCGATCGATTATTCCCTCGTTGAATTAGATGCAAAGGTACGCCGGGTATCAAGACACGTGCTCTGCGTGGCATATATGAAGAGTCCTTTCATATAAATCGAGCCAAAAGCTTAGTCAACTCAAGAAAAGACATCACCTCTTTCTATTTCCTACTGTTTCAGTCAGTAAAAACACATCACAGAAAACGTGGTCTGTCCCCGGTTCTGCTCGCCGCCTTCCCCATGAACGGCTCTATAAACTTATCTGCATTCTGCGACACTTGCTCCGGGACAAGTAAGTCTCCACCCAGGCTTAGGGAATCAATAAACTTCTCACCAACATCCCAACCAATGGTTTCAGCCCGTGTTCTAATCGCGATCTGTATGTATGGGTTCATATATTATCATAACTTCGTCAAGTCGCCCGTAGCGGGATTATATCTAAAAACATCACCACCAGTACTTCTCACCTGGCGCATGAGTTCCCCTGAGACATTGTTTGTTCTAGGGCTCACAACAAGATTCAACGGCTGACCAGTATCGCTTGCAACTTTAATCTGCGCCCGCAACTGGTTAGACATTGAAAGGTTCCTGGAAAACCAGGGACAGACCACGTTTTCTATCTGAGAAACGCACAGATAACGTGGTCTGTCCCCGGTTCTGCCCGGTTCTGCCCTTACAAAGCAGCCTCTGTGGCTGGTATTCCTTTTGTGCCTTTCCGTCTCTTTAACGCATACCTCTGTACGGATCCTCAACTGAGCCACCCAATTCAGAAAGCGCAAGTGAAATCTCATTAAAAACTTCCGGCGACACATCTATTGATGAACAGGAGCATAGAAACACTCTTATTTTCTCGAGCCCCAACCTCACCATAATACTAATAATATCTTCAACCAACACTCGATCACACCCATTCCACACGGAGATCAAGCAATCTTCAACCCGCTCCCTTATACCAACATCCAAAACATTATAAGTATGCCACTGCCTATCACTTAATTCTAAAAGTGACTTTACAAAGTCGCTCTGCCCGACACTTTGCGACTCGAAACCATCCAACAACTCTGTAAATTCAACATCGAGCTCTTTGTCAGTCATTGAATCTGGCAGCGCAACGTAGTATTCAAAACTCTTCATAATTAAAAATCCACCGGTATATGCGTTGTATTGGAAGGCTGCCTGTACAACAAGCCATCTTGACCAAGCAGCTTGTTTCCTATTTTTATTTGTGCAGTCCATCCAGAGCCAGCATTTGAGCCAGGAAACTTAGCAGCAGCGTTCGCATCAGGCGCATGCCATTTTATCTCGACTTTTTGACCATTCCATTTGTATTGAAATTTGCTCCCATCGGCAATTGTACCTGAGGGTATGAAACTATTCGGCGTACCTGGCGGCACCAGCTTTTCCAAATCAGCAGCACCGATCCTACCATTTTTAATAAACCCTTTGGCTGAAGCGTAAGCATCAAAAAAAGCGGCTGTTTTATTCACTGGCTGGTTTAAGTAGCCAAAATCGCCATCTGCTTGCGACGCGGGGGACCCAGGTTTCGAGCCTGGCGGAGTCGCTTGTTCCGCCGCTCCCCCTTTCGGAACAGTAACACCGACAACTACCGGACTTTTACCCAGAATCTCCATGCTCAAGGTAGTCTTCAGCTCAGTCAACAACCCAGCCCGCTCAAACAGCGACAACTGCCGTCCAACCTGTTGATCAAGCCAACTGGTCTCCTTGACCCATTGATCGACTCCTGCCCACTCGCCCGGCGTCAGCCAACCTTCCTTCAGGTTCTTGGCGAAGGCCATCTGCTTGTCGGAGGTAAACAGCGCGCCCCAGCCATCAACCCCCTGCGATGGAACAGCAACAGCCCCTGGATTCCCGGTGAGTAACCCGGCCATATCGTAAGAGACGTTACGACGCAGGAAGTCCATCAGGTCCTTGGCGACGGGTGCCTCCAGTGAAACCGCGCTGCTCTGGATCCCCTCTACACAGGCTCTACTCTTACAGGCATTGATAGCCATGGAGCGCTCGGCAGACAGCGCTTCGTACCGCCCGATAATCTCACGGATGGTATTTGCGCTACACCCTGCAGTCACCCGACAACCTTGAAGCTCTTTGAGCAGGCGCTCTGCTGATGGGTGGTCGAGGTTGTTGTACTGCGTTGCGTTTGCCGTCACTGCCGCCGCGGCAGACGCATCCCCCCCTGTAAACGCCGCCGTCAATACGCCTATAAGTTGGGAGGCCGCGAGCAATTTGCTTACGCCTTGCTGATACTCCGGGCTGTTTCTATCGACTCCGACCGGTAACAATTTATCGGCAAGAGCGTCCACCAACGCCTCATTCGCCCCCGCAGCAATAGCGCCTGTGCGGAAGTCCCCGCCCATGGCTTCGGCCATCAATCCACCCAGCGCCGCATGCATTACAACTTTTGAAAGCTTGCCGTCGTCAAAAACGGTGATGTCACCAATCTTATTGGCCGAAACCGCACCACCAATACTGATGGCCGAACCCAATGCCGAAGCAACCAGGTTGTCCTTCAGGCTCCCCCCCATGATTGCCGTCTTGGCCGCGGCATCAGCAGCCACCTTGATAGCCACGCTTTGAGCACTGGCGATATCAAACTTCAAATCCGTGGCGCTAAACCCGAATTGCGAGGCGATACCCGCTGACGCGCCTGCCAGCACATAACCCTTCAGGCTCTCGGCAGAGAAAACGTCCTTGAATACGGCACCCAGGTTACCTTTGTTGTTAATCGTGCTGACTGCTGCAGTACTGGCTACCGAAGTCAGCGCAGCAGAGGCAATGAGATTGCCAGCCCCAGCCGCAGCGGTCCCCACTGCTGTGCCCGCCGATACCATCGCCGAGCTACCCGCAGCAGCCATCGCGGATCCCGACCCGGCACCGGCTCCAGCAACACTTCCTACGGCACCACTGGCCGCCCCTGCAGTAAGGACAGTGACAATAATAATCACCGCCAACATCGCCGCCGGCCCCATGCCCGAGCTGCTGTACTTGAACGACTCGTGGGTTTCCTTGATCAGCTGCCAATCCACATCGCCACGCGCCTCGGCTTCCTTGAGCCAAGCCAGTTGTGGATCGGCCTTGACCATGGCATCGATGGTCTGGCTGACGGTGTTCTGGTTGATGTTCTTGATATCGATGTTCAAGCCGTTGACGGCGTTGATGACCAAGTCACCTTGGGCAACCAACTGGCTTTGACGCAGGGTTTCGTCGGTGTTGCCACGGCCCTTGGCGGAGTTCCAGGTCATGCTGTTGCGGCTTTTCTGGTGGCTCTCCTGGTGAAGGTCCTTAACGCCTTCAAAGGCGATGGCGCCGCCACTGCTCAAGTTGATGTCCTGGGCACTTTCAAGCTTGGCCACCTGGTAGCGTTGGTCGCCGCCGCTGAGCACCGTCAGATCACCGCCAGTGCTGATTTGCGTACCGATGTTAGTGACGTGGGTGACTTCATCGCGCTGGGTTTTCTTGCTGCCCCACCCGCCTTTTTTCTTCATGTCATACAGCGAGTAATCGCTGTTCTGAGCGGCAAGCAGTTCCACTTTCCCCGCGGCCACCAAGTACGCTTCGTCCTGAGCCGTTATCCGACTGGAGACCAGTGCCATGTCACCGCCAGCCTTCAGCGAAACGTCGCCTCCTGCTTCCACGGTGGCAGCGACTTGCGCGACATTATCTTTCTGACGTGTTGTCTTGCGGACTCTGGAATAACTGTGGTTTTCATCGGCATCGGATGACAGCAGCAGATCTTCGGCCGCCGTCATCGACACATCGCGCTTCGCCGTGATGTCACTGGCGACCACGGCTATGTCACGTCCGCTCTTGAGCGTCAGATCCCGCCCGGCTTCAATGCTGGCGCTCTGCTGGGTGATCGTTTCGCTGCGGAAGCGAGACTGTTCGCCAGAGTTGCGTTCTTCCACGGCAAGGACGTTGATGTCGCGAGTGGCATCGATATAAGTATCGCCACCACTTTTCATCACCCCACCGGCATTGAGGGCATCACGGCCGGCCGAGATCGTCAGATCGTTGGCTGCTTCGATCCGGGCGGCGCTGTCGACATAATCGCGGTGCAGCGTGGTGCTGGAATAGCGTGAATCCAAGGCCGTCACAGTGCGCTCGTTAATCACATCGCCACTGACCGCTACCAGGTTCACATCACGCCCGGTGATAATCCCACCGGCTTTATTCACCACGTTGTTGCCGGCCAGCAAGTCGAGTCGATTTCCCGCCTCCACCAGTCCGCTATTGACCAGATCCTTGCCGGCTGTGGCAGAGAGATTATGACTGGCTCGCAATGTCCCGGAGTTGGTCAGGTCCTTGCCTGCGATCAGCGTTACATCAGTGCCCTGAATCAACGCGCCGTTGGCGGCTAGCCGGTTATTGGCGTTGGCCATGTACAGCACCGGCACCAGGACTTTTTCACCGTTCACTTCGTGCTCTTCGAGCCAGACGATGTCATGGGTCAGGGCGGCGACTTGCTGCGCCGTGAGCGTCACGCCCAGCGCCAGGTTCAGCTGATCCTTGCTGGCGATGGCATTGTTCATCAGGTACTTGAACATCGCTTCGTCGGAGGTCTGGCCATCGATGAAACGCTGGCCGGTACGGGCGACTACGGCTTGCTGGACCAGGCGTTGCTCGTAGAGGCCATCCCCCAGGCGTTTGGCGCTGGTGTCCGGATCGTAGCCCAGGTTCTTCAGCAGATAATCCGAACTCATGAACTGGTTGAGGTTCGTGAGTACCGGATTGGTTTCGATCAGGTATTTGTGAGCGTTGGACGGCGTTTTGGCGTCCGGCAGACCGGTGACGCGGTTGACGGGCTGATTGACCGATGTCGCCTTGACGTCGCTCCGTAAATCGACACCCGTCGTAGTAGAGAGGACCGAGGCGTCAAAAGCACTGGCGTTTTCCACGGCCTGCAACGGCACACGCCTGACCGGGAAGACCGCCCGTTGGCTGTCTGCGACTGCGGTGGGGCCATTGACCGATAGGGTGCGCGGGCCGTCGGCAACCACCGTCGTACGTTGCAATACACCAACGTCTGAATTGCCCAGGTTCCAGCCCGGCGATCCGGTCGGCGCCAAGGAAATCGACTGGGTCGTCGCCCCCTGGCCACTGAGGCGAAACAACCCATTTTGCCCCGTCGGCAATACGAAACCCGGCAGGCTCAGTGGGTTGACCTGCTGCTTGGAAAGGTCAGGCGGCAGCTGACTATTGATGTGTGCCAGTACCGGCTTGCCAGTGCCCCCACCCAAGGTGTTCTGTCGACGGTCGACGCCCGCGCTGAAAGCGTAATCTTCGTGTACGACGCTGTTGCTCAGGTTTTGCGCCGCATTGATGCTGACTTTGCCACCTGCCTGGACGATCGCCGATTGAACAGCCCCACCGTCCCTGGAAACCTCAACGTCGCTACTCACGTTGTAACGGGTGAGCTGAGCAGGAAGAGGCAGCAGGTTGTCGGGGTCGTATTCGGAAGTTTCATAGCGCTCAGGCTTATGCCATGCGCCATATCCATTCAGTTTTTTCCTGGTTACGCTATCCACCAGGATCATGCGCTCCTCTTCACTACCTTTTTGGTAATACCTCTCCATCGCGTAGTCAGTGGTTCGGAATTGCCCGACATCATCAATGTAGTGAAAGGTCAATGGCCCGTTGTCGTTGCGTTTGTTGAACTCCCACATCGCCCCAAGGGCAAATCGATTGTGCGTACCGTCGGTAATCCCCGGCGCGCTGAAAATCCGGGTGCGTTCGATGGTCCCACCGGCCGCGCCGATATTGCTGAAATTATTGGCAGCGATGGTGATGTCGCGAGCCGCCGTTACTTCGCTGCGGCTGTTGAGGAAGTCTCCACCGTTGAACGTAAAGTTACCGCCTGCGGTCAGCTTCGCTGTGGGTGACTGGTCGACCACCGACCCTTCATAGATTTCACGCAGCCCATAATCGACATAGTAGGTATCGCCACTGCAATCGTTGCAATGCACGGCAATGAATGAAGAAATCAGCTTGCGGGCAACTTCGAACTTTTCGCCACGGTTGTTCAGCGTGGTGGCATTGATGGACATGTTCCCGGCGCTTTCCATGACCCCGGAGATGTTCTCCAGCACACTGGCCCGCGCCGCGCCGTTATAGCCTTTAACGCTGAGGTCACCCAAGCTATAGAAATCGCCATAATTGTTGGTCGCACTGTCGACCTCCAGCGCCGTATCCCGCCCGCTGAAAATCAGCCCATGGTCGTTTATCAACGAAGGGGTTTTTACCCTCAACGACTGTGCGCTGCCCAAGGTGCCGGTATTGCTCAGGCTCCCTGTCTCGACAGTTAAATCGCCATTGGACGTCAGTCTGCCCGCGTTGCTCAGTTGTCCGCCGACCTTGACGGTGGTTCCCCCGCCACCGGCAATGCTGGAGGCCGCGTTCAAGTTCAGCTGCGCCGCGCCCAAGTACAAGTCACCGAGGCTCGACACCCGGCCATTACCACCGTAGCTACCGTCCAGTTGCAAATCCAGGCTGGCGTCACTGGCGATCAGCCCGTTATTGGTCCAGTTTGTCCCGCGACCTTGCAAATGCCTGGTGGCCAATAGTTGGCCACTGGTCGTCTGGGTGAAATTTTTCACATCAACGTTGAGCCGTCCGGCCTGGATCACGCTGGAGTTGATCCAAGTGTCGGCATTCAGCGCCAGCGTACCGCCAGTGGTGATACCACCACCGGCGCCCATCACGTTGGCAGTAGAGATATCGAACGTACCGAGCCCTACGTGGTTGAGTTGCCCACCGCCGTTGAGAAAGCTGCCAACGGCCAGTGTCAGATCGGTGTTGACGGTTTCCAGGACACCATTGCGGTTATCCAGCAAGCCGCCGATCTGGAAATTGGTTTTGCCTGAATTGCCGAGTGAGCGAAGTTGGCCGCCCTGGTTATCAAGGCTGGTTGCCTTGACCGTCAGTTGAGTGTCGCTTTCGATGATGCCTGTGCGGTTGTTCAGGGCTTCGGTGAGGCTCAGGTTGATATTGTCACCGGCCATCTGACCGCTGGCGTTGTCCAGGCTGGTACCGGTGATACCAGCCAGCCCCTTGGCGTAGAGCGTGCCACCACGGTTTTCGAAGGCAGCGGCGGTGATGATTGCGTCACCGCCTTGCGCCGACATCCGCCCGCCGTTGTTGTTCAGGCCGGCCAGGGCAGTGAGTTTCAGTGCCTGGCCCTGGATAATGCCCCGCTGATTGCTGTTGTTCAGGTCGAAGCCGTTGCGCAGTACGCCGACGGTCCGGGCTTCGAGCGCGCCCAGGATGCTCGATAATGTACCGCCACGGTTATCGATATTGGCGGCCTTGACGAAGGTCGTTCCGCTTTGAGCGATGACTCTGCCGCTCTGGTTATCGAGGTCGCCGCTGATATCGAGGGTCAGGCCGTTTTGGCTCTGGATCGTGCCCTGGGCGTTGAAGAGACTGGCCGCTTGCATCTGCACGTCGGCCTTTTGGCTGTAGATCAAGCCGTTAGCGTTGTTGCGAACCGCACCGCTGGCGGTGAGCAGCAGCGCCTCGTTGGCGGCGACGGTCCCGCCCAGACTGTTATCCAAGGTTTGGGTCAGCAGGGTCAGCGTGCTTTGGCCGGCGAGTTGGCCCTTCTGATTGCTGAGATCGGTAACACCCTTGATCAGCATCGGGCCGGCGCCGGCCAGTTTCCCGTTATTGTTGTTCAGGCTGCCGAGCAGTTTCAGCGTCAGTGCTGCATTGCCGATGATCTGCCCGCTGGTATTGTTCAGGGAACTCACCTCGGCATCGATGACCTGCTGCGCATTGACGACGCCATCCGCGTTCGTCAATGCCGTGGCGGTAATGCCGAGCCCGGCACCGCTGTCGATGAGACCGCCAAGGCTATTGTTGAGCTCGCCGTTAAGCTCCAGGGTCTGTCCCGCACCACTGCTGAGGATGCCTTTATTGCTGTTATCCAGACTCTTTGATTTGACGCTCAGGTTGCCTTGACTAACCAGCGCACCGGCATTGCTGTTGAGCAGAGCCTGCTTGAGGTCCACAGCCACATCACCGTTGCGACTCGATAGCGTGCCGCTGTCGCGGTTGTCCAGACTGTCGCCTGTGACCTCCAGCCCCTGCCAACCGGACAGCAGGCCTTTGCGGTTGGTCAGGCTCGTGCCGCTGACCAGCAGTTTTTCACCGCTGATGATTTTGCCAGCCGTGGTGTCTATCGCCCGAGCAATCAGATCAAAGCCGAGGTTGCTGGAGATTTCGCCGTTCTGGTTGCTCAGGTCACGCAGGCGTTTGAGAGTCAACGGGCCTTTGGCGGTCAGCAGGCCATTGCGGTTGTCAAGTTCGCCGTTTGCGACGTCTACCGTGACCGCGTTGTCACCTAGCAGGCGCCCGCCATTTTGGGTCAGCGAAGTCAGTGTAAGGTCGATATCACCCTTGGCCGAAACTTCGCCGTCATTGCTGGAATCCAGGCTCGTACCAATGATTGTCAGCTTGCCCTGACTGTTGATCAAACCGCTGTCGCGGTTATTCAGTGCCATTGCGTCGAGAGTCACGGAACCCACGCCCAACAACGTGCCGCCCTGGTTGTTGAGGTCAGCGCTGGCGATATGCATGGCCTGCGCCGCGCTGATCAACCCCTTGGTATCGTTACGCAGCAGTCCATCTACGGTGAGTCCAAGATCGCCACGACTGATCAGGCTGCCACCGCTGTTGTTCAAACTGGCCGCCCGTACATCGAGCGCCGCCGCGCCGATCTGGCCTTTGACGTTGTCCATTGCGTTGGCGATGCGCAGGGTCAGGGCCTGGTTGCTCAGCAGTTTGCCGTTGCTGTTATCCAGGTTCTGGGCGGTCAGGGTAAAGGCTTGGGCGCTGGAAATTTCACCGCCCTGGTTGTTGACGCCTTCTAGTTGCTTGAGCAGCAATGCACCCGGTGCGTTGATCAGGCCGCCCTGGTTGTTGAGCTGCCCCTGCTGCATGTCCAGGCTGAGGCGGGTATTGCTGAACAACTTGCCGCCTTGTTGATTCAGACCGGTAACCGTCGCGGTCAAGGCATCTTGACTGCCGATACGGCCATCTTCCTGATTGGTGACCTGGCCTGCGACAAGGTCCAGCGTGGCGGCACTGGTCAATCGGCCGCCTTGGCTGTTATCAAACGCGCCCGTGGTGACGGTTACCGCGCCTTTGCCACTGATGCTGCCTCCTTGGCTGTTGTCGAGGCTGGCACTGACCAGCGTAAGCGCGCCATCGGTGATCAGGCGGCCGCCCTGGTTTTTGATGCTGGTGTCACTGGTGAGTTTCAGATCGTTCGCACTGGAAAGACTGCCCTGAGTATTGGTCAGCTCGCTGGTTTCGACGGTCAAGGCACCTTCGCTGTTGACCTGGCCCTCGCTGTTGTCGAAGGCGCCGCTCAAGTCCAGGTGCATGTTCTGCGCACTCAGCAGATTACCGCCCGTGTTATCCAGCGAATGTCCCTTCGCGGTCAGGGTCGAGGTAGCACTGAGCAAGCCCTTGTTACCGTTGAGCAGTTGATCGACGGTCAGCTTCATGGCCTGCCCGGCGAAGGCTTTGCCACCGTCACGGTTATCGAATGTCTTGCCGATGATCGTCAGGTCGGAGTTAGTGGTGATTTCGCCACCACGGTTATCGGCCTCATCGAGCGCCAGGGTCATGGCTTTGGTTGCGCCCAACAGACCGTTCAATCGGTTATCGAGCGTGTCGGCGGTGACCTGCAAGGTACCGGTTGCGATCAGTTGGCCCTTGCGGTTGTCCAGTGACGTAGCCTGGACAATGGCGTCGGCCTTGCCGGCGATTTCACCGCTACGGTTATCCAGCGTCCCGGCGACCAGCAGGAGCTCACCGTCAGCGACGACGGTGCCGCTCTGGTTATCCAGGGTTTTGTCGGTTCGTAGTTCGAGCCGATCGTAGCTGCTGATCAGGCCTTCATTGTTGTTGAGACTGGCGCTGCGACTGTCCAGGGAAGCGGCGGAGATTACCCCTTTGATGTTATCCAGGACTTGCGTGACGCGCAGGGTCAGGCCCTTGTTGCTGAGCAGCTTGCCGCTGTTATTGTTCAAGTCAGTAGCGGTTAATTCGAACGCTTGCTGACTGGATATCTCGCCGCCCTGGTTGTTCACTCCGTTGAGGTTTTTCAGCAACAACGGGCCGGTGGCGTTGATCAGGCCAGCCTGATTATTCAATTGCCCCTTGTTCAAATCCAGATCCAGTCCGGTTTGACTGAACAGCTCACCGCCCTGCTGATCGAGCCCGGTCACCGAAGCGGTCAAGGCTTTTTGACTGGCAATCCGGCCAGCAGCGTTATCGACCTGGTGAGCGGTGAGTTCCAGGGTGCTGCCACTAATGAGGCGACCGCCCTGACTGTTATCCAAGTCACCGGTGGTGACCTGCGTGATGGCGTTGCCAGATATCAGGCCTTTTTGGCTGTTGTCCAGGCTGACGCTGTTGACGATCAATGTGCTGTCGGTGCTGATCGAGCCGCCTTTGTTGAGCAAGACTCCGCGACTGGTCACAGACAACGCACCGGCACTGCCAAGGCTCGCTCCGGTGTTGTCCAGGCTTGCAGCATTGACGGTCAGGGTCCCTTCGCTATTGATCAAACCCTGGATGTTGAGCAAGGCGTCATCGAGGGTAATATCCAGCCCTTGAAGGCTGTTCAAGCTGCCGCCGCTATTGTCCAGCGCAGTACCTTTGAGGCTTGTCGAGCCTTGGGCGACGATAAGGCCCTTGCTCTGGTTGAGCAGTTTGGCAACGACCATTTGCAGGTCTGTGCCGGCCAGGATTTTGCCCCCCTCGCTGTTACGCAGGCGCTGGCCTTCGATGTTCAACAACAGGTTGCTGGACAGCTCGCCGGCACGGTTGTCGATCTCATCGACCTTCAACGTCAGCGCCTTGGTGGTGCCGATCAACCCGCCATTGCGGTTGTCGAGGGTGGTACCGGTCAGCTTCAGATTACCTTGGGCAACCAGTTCCCCACCCTGTTGCTGCAGCAGACCGATAGTAGCGGTGAGGTCGTTCTGGCTCGATATCCGCCCGGCGGCGTTTTGCACCTCAGCGGCATCAAGGGTGACCGGACCTACGGCACTGAACAAACCTCCAGCGTTGTCCAGGCGCGTGCCTTCATAGGCGATGCTGGCCTTGCCACTGATCAAACCTTTATCACGGTTATCCAATTGGCTGACCTGAAGCTTCAGGTGCTTGTCCGCCTGGATCACGCCACCCCGGTTATCGGTCGAAGGGCCGGTCACGGTCAGGGTGTCTTTGCCGCTGATCTTGCCGCCTCGGTTGTCGAGGCTGGCGCTGCGCACATCCATCACACCCTTGGCGCTGATTTCACCTTTGTTCTGGTTATCCAGCAATCCGCTGATGCGGGTGGTTAGCGTGCCGTCACTGACCACCACACCAACGTCACGGTTATCGAGAGTGGCAGCGCGCAGATCCACGCTTTTACCCGAGCCCAGGAGACCGTCGCGGTTATCCAGCGCGCCACTGAGATCGATGTTCAAGCCAAGGTCGCCAAGTATCTGGCCGCCACGGTTGTTCAAAGAAGAGCCGTTGAGGCGGGTGATGGCGGCGCTGGAAATTTCGCCGTTACTGTTATTCAGCTGGCCGACGGCACTCGTCAAATTTCCCGTGCTGTTGATCACTCCGCTGGTGTTGAAAGCTTGATTGGCCGTTACGTTCAACACGCCGGCACTCAGCACCTGTCCCTTGTTTTGATTATCCAGGATCCCGGCATTGACCGTACCGGCCTGCCCGGCACTCAAGGTCCCGCTCTGGTTATTCAAAGCCTGCGCAACGTTCGCCGTCAGGTTACGACTGGCGACGATGCTCTTGCCGTTGTTATTCAGGCTCTGCGCCGTAACGCTCACATCACCCGAAGCATTACGCGTGTTATCCGCATTTACCCCGGCTTCAATAATGCCGCTGTTAGTCAACTGCCCGCCGGCATTGAGGACGATGCCGTCCCGCGCCGCGAGGGTTTGTTGGTTAGTCAGATTGCCCTGGGTTTGGGCGTTCAACGTCGTGCCGGCGTAGACCGGTCCCTTCGCATCGAGGCTGGCCGCCTTAACGTTCACGGCGCCACTGGCCGAGGTATCGACCATGCTCAAATGCCCATTGGCATCAAGCTGAATATCCCCCCCACTGGCAATCAACTTGCCGTCCAGCTTCACCCCAACCCCAGCCTCGGTGCCCACCAGCTTGATGGCGCCTGCATACATCCCACCCAACGCCGAAGAGTCGATAGACAATTGCGGCTTGGCGCTGCCATCATCGGCACGGGCCGTGGCGCTCAAGGTGTCGGCGTTGACGTCATTGCGCCCGGCAACAATCGTCAGGTTCTTGGCCTGGATCTCGGCGTTGATCTTGGCGCTGCGGGTAATGATTTCGAAGTGGTCGACGTTGTTGGCGTTAAGGCCCGCGCCTTCAATCGCGACACTGCCCTGATCCACTTGATAGCGGTTCAACTGGCCGTTTTCGATAACCGCTTTACCGGTGCTCAAGGTCACTTTCGGGCTGTTGATAAACCCACAGCCGTTGCAGGTGATGCCATAAGGGTTGGCGACGATGACGTGGGCCGATTGCCCGGCCACTTCGGTATAGCCACGCAACTGGCTGGGGTTGCCGCCGTTGACTTCGTTGAGGATGGTTGTGGCGGCCGTGCCGTTGAGGTTCGGGTTACCCAATATGATCCCGCCCAGTTGCGTGGCCTGGGTGCGGGACGTGGCGTTGTTGAGGATGACGCCGTTGCTGCCGACGTTGTAGTCCGTGAACTGGTTGTGGGACAGACCGCTGCCGTTGGGCCGGGCGATGTTGACGATGGGCACGCCATTGCCTGCCTGGTCCAGGCCGGTGCCCGGTGCGCTGACCACGATCCCGTCGGCCTGGGCCCACATCGGTTGCCAGAACATGACGTTGGCCAGCAGGAACGCCAGGCCGCGCTTGGGCATGCCGAGAAACCGCTCGCGGTTTTTCAGGGCAGCAGAAGGCTGGCGGGCCAGGAAGGCGTGTTGACGGTCGTCCATGTTCAGGTCTCGTTGCAACAGAATTTAAAGGAGTACATCCACGCGGAAGTAGATCGGCGCTTCGCGCTCGGTCAGGGCATCAGGGCGTTCCAGGGAATGGGCAAAGGTGACGCTGGCGTTCAGGTGCTCACCGCGGGCGAACAGCTCCACCGAGTTGCTCGACATGCGCCCGTGCTGGTCGCCGTTGTAGCGGTCGCCACGAATCACGCCCTGGTCATAACCGAGGCTGGTGCCGTATTCGGCGAACA
>Ga0213822_1000808_pt1 | contig 20958 bp, 25 predicted proteins | sample MC6MC0908MG_FD_179872 | JGI IMG/M metagenome (GOLD analysis project Ga0213822, IMG submission 179872) | Enriched soil aggregate microbial communities from Iowa State University, Ames, United States - MC6-MC0908-MG | ecosystem: Environmental > Terrestrial > Soil > Unclassified | place: USA: Iowa...
CTGACCATCGGCGACGGCCTCATTGCACAGATCCCCGCGCTGCTGATCTCCGTGACGGCCGGCATGATCATCACTCGCGTGCCGAACGAAGACGCCGCCGGGCCGGCCAATATCGGCCGTGAAATTGCCGAACAGATCACCAGCCAGCCCAAGGCCTGGATCATCGCCTCGGCAGCGATGCTCGGCTTCGCCGCCATGCCCGGGATGCCGACCCTGGTGTTCATCACGATCGCCATCATCTGTTGCGGCGGCGGCCTGTTGCAGATCAATCGCGCCAAGCCCAAGGGCAATCAAGAGCAAGCCGCCCCGACAACCCCGGAAAATAACGGACAGGAAGACCTGCGAATGTTCCTGCCCAGCCGCCAGTTTGTCCTGCAATTTCATCCCAGCCAGAGTCTTGAGCGGATCGAAGCCCTGGTCAGCGAGATTCGTCAACGGCGCAATCGCCTGGTGGTGAACTTCGGGCTGACGCTGCCCTCGTTCATCATCGAACACCAGGCGCATCTGGAGCCGGATGAATTCCGCTTTACGGTCTATGAGGTTCCTGTACTCAAGGCCACGTTCAGCGAGACCCTGGTGGCTATCGATGGCTCCTCACAGGTCATTGAGAACGACCAGCAATACAGCAAAGGCAGTTCGGAACGGCAGGAAAGCCAATGGATCTGGGTACCGGCCGATGCTGAACACCTGAACAATTGCGACGTGGAAATTATCAGCCCCAGTACGCTGATTATCGAACGCATGGAGCGCGCGCTGCAGATCTGCGGGCCGCAATTCATCGGGCTGCAGGAAACCAAAGCGATCCTCGGTTGGCTGGAAACAGAACAACCGGAACTGGCGCAGGAGCTGCAGCGCGTCATGCCTCTGGCGCGTTTTTCTCAGGTACTGCAGCGGTTGGCTTCCGAATGCGTGCCCCTGCGCGGTATCCGGGTGATCGCCGAAACCTTGATCGAACATGGGCAACATGAGCGTGATGTCCTGGCCCTCACCGATTATGTACGTATTGCCCTCAAGTCGCTGATCTACAACCAGTATTGCAGCCAGGAGGGATTGCTCGTCTGGCTGTTCACCCCTGAGAGCGAAGGCATCCTGCGTGACAGCCTGCGTCAGACGCAAACCGAGACGTTCTTTGCCCTGAACAGCGGATCCAGCCTGATGCTGGTTCAACAATTGCGCATGGCTTTCCCGCAGCGATCGTCAGAACGTGCGGTGATGTTGGTCGCCCAGGATCTGCGCGCTCCGCTACGCACGTTATTGCAGGACGAGTTCCATCACGTGCCGGTGCTCTCCTTTGCCGAGATTACCAATGCCTCCGAGGTGAAGGTCCTCGGCCGTTTCGACCTGGAAAATGAATTTTTGCCCTTGGAAGACGACTATGCGGCTTGATGTCGAGTGCCTTCGCGATGTTTGAACTACGTGTACTGAATGGGCTGCACCAGGGCGCTGCATTGCCGTTGGTCGGTGACCAATGGGTGATCGGCGCCAACGACGACCACGATCTGGCGTTATACGACCCGGGCATCGCCTCCCTCCATTGTCGGTTGAGCAGAACCGAGGAAGGCTGGAACCTGGCGGCCGAACAGATGCCGGTCAACGACGACGAAGGGCGTGCGTCAAATGCCATCACACTGACGCCGAACCAACCGTTCGCCGTCGCAAACGTCTGGCTGTGCCTGGCATCCGCCGAAGAGCCCTGGCCTGATGTACCGGCTCTGGCTACGCCTGCGGATGCCAACGGCCAACCGCCTCAGTCGTCAGCGTCTCCCGCGCGTAGATCGATGCCAGGCGTGCCATCCTTGAAGCTGATATCGGCGGTGGTCGCTGGCGTGGTCGTAGGCCTGGTCGGTGGCGCCTGGGGCCTTAGCCAGTCCGAAGCCCCGCCGAGCGCCGTCAAGGTTACCGCGGCCAAGGCGCCTCAAAGTCCGGCGCAGCCCTCCCCGGCGACGGCTTCCGCCCAATCCTCCGGTAACACCAGCCTGAAAGATCGGGAAGAGATCCGCCGGCTCCTGACCACTCAATTGGCGGAACGCCTGCTTACAGAGGTCACCGTCGAGGAGCTTGACGAAGGGTTGGTGCTCAAAGGCAATCTCAAGGAGGAAGCGCTGGAGGTCTATCAGCGAATGCTCAAGAGTTTCAAAGAGCGCTACCCCACCACGGTCCCGATGGTCGATCAAGTCGGCATCGTCAGGACCAGCTTGCCGTTCACCCTGGTGCAAATCATCGCCGGCAACAACGCTCACCTGGTGACCGCCGACGGCCTGCAGATTTATGTTGGCGACGTGGTGCAGGGCCTGCGTTTGACGCGGATAGATGAGCACAAAATCATCTTCGATGGCGACCAGCATATCGAGGTGAGCTGGTGACCGATGCGCTTGAACAATGGGCTCGACAACAGCGTGCGCGACTGGCCAATTGTTCTGCCGTGCGAATCAGCGGCAAGGTTTCGGCGGTGAGCGGGATACTGCTGGAATGCCAGGTGCCCGCGGCCAAGATTGGCGATCTTTGCGAGGTCAGCAAGGCGGACGGCAGCTCAATGCTGGCGGAAATTGTCGGTTTTACCGATCAATGCACACTGCTCAGCGCCCTTGGCACCCCTGCCGGCATTCAAGTCGGCGCCCGTATCCAACCGCTTGGGATGGCTCACCGCATAGGGGTGGATGACCAGTTGCTCGGAAGCGTGCTCGATGGTTTCGGTCGACCGTTGCTGGGCGACGGCCTCGGCGCTTTTGCCGATGTCCATGATGGTCGCAGCACCACGGCGGTGATCGCCGATGCCCTGCCGCCGATGCAAAAACCACGCATCAGCAACCCGCTGCCCACCGGTATTCGCGCCATTGACAGCGCCATCCTGTTGGGCGAAGGGCAACGTGTTGGATTGTTTGCCGGAGCGGGCTGCGGCAAGACCACGCTGCTGGCGGAGATGGCCCGGAACATGGACTGTGACGTCATTGTTTTCGGCCTGATCGGCGAACGGGGACGGGAACTGCGCGAGTTCCTCGACCATGAACTGGATGATGAATTACGCCGGCGTTCGGTACTGATCTGCGCCACCTCCGATCGCTCCAGCATGGAGCGTGCACGCGCCGCTTTCACCGCCACCGCTATCGCGGAAGCCTACCGTCAGCGCGGCATGAAAGTGCTCTTGCTGATTGACTCGCTCACCCGTTTTGCCCGTGCTCAACGCGAAATCGGCATCGCCGCCGGGGAACCGATCGGACGTGGCGGCCTGCCCCCCTCGGTCTACACGCTGCTGCCGCAACTGGTCGAGCGGGCGGGCATGAGCGAGAACGGCTCGATCACCGCCATCTACACCGTGCTGATCGAGGCCGACTCGATGAACGATCCCGTCGCCGACGAAGTCAGGTCGTTGCTCGACGGGCACATCGTGCTGTCGCGCAAGTTGGCTGAGCGTGGGCACTATCCGGCCATTGACGTGTCCGCGAGCATCAGCCGGATCCTCGGCAACGTCACCAGCCGCGAGCATGTCCAGGCCAATAATCGCCTGCGCCAGCTGATGGCGGCCTACAAGCAGGTGGAAATGCTCCTGCGCCTGGGTGAATACCAGGCCGGCGCCGACCCGGTCACTGATCTGGCGGTACAGCTGAACGACAGCATCAACCGCTTCCTGCGCCAGGACCTGCGCGGGCCGGTAGCGCTTGAAGAAACACTCGCCCAACTCAATCACATTACTTCGCAACTGGTGGACTGACCTTGGACGAAGATCTCGATATGGACCCGGAGCGCCAGGCGCTGGAGCGCGTCATCGGCCTGCTCGGTCCTTTGCGCCAGCACCGCCAGGCCAGTGCCGAACGTGCCCGTGCACGCCTTGCACGAGAGGTGGCGAGGTTGCGCGAGCAACTGCTGGCCAGCGAACGCTCAATGAACCAGGAGCGTACCAATCAGAAGCGCAAGCGGCGATCGTTAGCCGATACCCACCTGCAAACCACGCTGGAACTGGCTGATATCGACCGCTGGCACGAAAAGGAGCGAAGCATGCTTGATCGCCTCGCCCAGATCCGCCAGGACGTCAGCCAGTTGCGCTTGCACATCGAAGCGCAGGAGCAGTCGTTGCAACAAGCACAGTTGGACGCCAAGGCACGGCAACGCGCAGTGGAAAAACTCGCCTGCATGAGCGAGACACTCAGTGAGGAATAAGTGAGACATGACTGCCCCCATCAAGCACACGCCACCCCAGCGCCCTGCTCCACAGGCACCTGCCGCACCTGCAGCAAGACCCACCGCCGCAGCATCCTCAGCGCCGTCGAGCAGAGGCACCGAGGTCCAGCGCAACCGGCCGGTCGAGGTCAGATCTGCCAACGACGGTGTCAGGCCGCTGGACACCGATGCGATGTTGTTCATGCAGATGCTTGTGCCACCGCCGCCCGCCTATTCGGACGACCAGGGCAACTCGGGCAATGGTTCGAGCTCGTTCTCGATGTTCGCGCCGCTCGACGGCATACCGACACAGTTGATTGATGAGCTGGCGCTACAGTTGCCGCAACACGGCAATCGTCCTTTCAGCGCCACCCTGCTCATGCCCAATATGGGCAGGGTCCAGATTCGTGCCCAGAAACGAGACAGCCATTGGGACATCGAGCTCGGCCTGGAACGCGCAGACGTCCTGGAGCGATTGACCAAGCATCATGGCGCCTGCCAGCAAGCATTCGCCCAGGCGCTGGACCATGACGTCGAGCTGAGATTACAGCCGACGGGGCCCGCATGAAAAAACTCAGCCTGCGACGCCTGTCGAGCACGGCCGCAATGGCCTCCCTGGCCTTGGGGTGCGGCCGCTTCCTGGAGTTCACCAGCGGAGCTGAAAAGATACGCATGACGCTCGGCCCGCTGACACCCTGCGGCGCCATTACCGATGAGCGCTGGATAGGCTTGTCCAGCCGACACGGTCCCCTGCTGTTATCGAACGCCGATGCGCTGCTGAGTCTGTGCGGTGAAGTTCCCGTGCTCACCGTCGAACCGCCGCAAGCGTGGTATTGGCAGCTGATCAATCAACAGATGGCGCCGGTGCTGTCCGACCTGCTCGCACCGTTGGCGCAACTGGCCGAGGAGCCGGTACTGGATGACCGCTGGGATTGTCGCGTGCTCATCGAGCGCAATGGCGAGAAAGCCTACGGAACGCTAAGCCTCGGCGCCGAATCACTACAGCGAGTGCTGAATGATGCACCGTGGCGATTTATCGAACAAACCGTGCCTGAGTGTTGGGTCCTGGCCCATCCGGTCATCGTTGGCCGCATGGATTTGCTGGTCAATCAGCTGCGCTCATTACGTCCAGGCGATGTGCTGTTGCCTGCCGAGGCAGTCTTCGACGTTCAAGGTCGAGGAAACCTGCAACTGGGCAACCAGCGTTGGGCGGTTTGTAGCGAAGACCGCAATGATCACTTACAGCTCAGGCTGATTCACGAAGAAGGCTCCATTCATGAGCAATGAACCGCAGGATGAAGAACCGTTGTACGAGTTCGACAATAACGATGAGTTGACGACCCAGGAAGCGAACGACGACCAGCAGGAACGGCTCGATTCAGCACAGCCAGACGACACCCTCCCGCAAGACGCGACGACGCAGCCGCCATCGCCCTTGTCCGGCGTGACCCTGGCGTTGACCGTACGGTGTGGCGAAGTGAAGCTGAGCCTCGAAGCGCTCGGCCGGCTGGCGGCCGGTTCCGTGGTGGATGTCACGGGCATGGCACCGGGCGCAGCGACGTTGTGCCATGAAGAGCGGGTGGTCGCCTACGGTGAGCTGGTAGACGTGGATGGACGCTTGGGTATGCAAATCACTCGCTTGGTATTTGATCAATGATTCTGGATGGCATGAACCCGATCATGCTCGCGCTGTTTCTGGGTGCGCTCTCGCTGATCCCGTTGTTTTTGATTGTCTGCACCGCATTTCTGAAAATCTCCATGGTGTTGCTGATAACGCGCAATGCCATCGGCGTTCAACAGGTTCCGCCCAATATGGCGTTGTACGGCATTGCCCTGGCGGCGACGATGTTCGTGATGGCTCCGGTGGCTTATGAAATCCAGCAACGGGTGGCTGAAAATCCTTTGCAGATAGGCACTGCCGAACAACTTCAAGCCAGCGTGAACACGGTCATCGCCCCGCTGCAAAACTTCATGAGCCGTAACACCGATCCGGACGTGCTGACGCATCTGGTCGACAACACCCATCGTATGTGGCCTGCGGAACTGGCCGAAAAAGCCAGCAGCAAGGATCTGCTGCTGGCGATTCCAGCCTTCGTATTGTCGGAGCTGCAGGCCGGGTTCGAGATCGGTTTTCTGATTTACATTCCGTTCATCGTCATTGATCTGATCGTGTCCAACCTGCTACTTGCGCTTGGCATGCAAATGGTCTCGCCCATGACCATTTCGCTGCCACTCAAACTGCTGCTGTTTGTCCTTGTCCAGGGCTGGACGCGGTTACTCGACAGTCTGTTCTATTCCTATCTGTGAGGCTGCCGTGGAAGCGCTGGAGTTGTTCAAACAGGGCATGTATCTGGTGGTGATTCTTACCGCACCACCGCTGCTGGTCGCGGTGCTGGTGGGCGTGCTGACGTCGCTCGTGCAAGCCTTGATGCAGATCCAGGACCAGACCCTGCCCTTTGGTATCAAGCTGGTCGCCGTGGGCGTGACCCTTGCAGCGACCGGCCGCTGGATCGGTGTTGAATTGATCCTGTTCATCAACACCGCGTTCGACCTTATCGCGCGCACCGGAGGCGCCGTTTGATGCCATTCAATGCCGAGTATTTGTTCGAACTGATGCTCGGTATCGCATTAGCCATGGCCAGGATTCTGCCGTGCATGATGCTGGTGCCTGCGTTTTGCTTCAAATACCTCAAGGGGCCGCTGCGTTATGCCGTGACCTGCGCGGTTGCGATGGTTCCAGCGCCGAGCATCGGGCGGGTGTTGTCCGGACAACATGAAAACTGGCTGATGATCGGCGGTTTGTTGCTCAAGGAAATGGTCCTGGGCGTTCTGTTGGGGTTACTGCTGTATATGCCTTTCTGGATGTTCGCGACGGTAGGCGCCTTGCTCGACAGCCAGCGCGGCGCCCTCAGCGGCGGCCAGATGAACCCTTCCCTCGGGCCCGACGCGACGCCACTGGGCGAGTTGCTGCAGGAAGTGCTGATCATGCTGGTCATCCTGTCCGGCGGCCTCTCGCTGATTACCCAGGTCATCTGGGACAGCTACATCATTTGGCCGCCCACCGCATGGATGCCGATCATGACGGTAGAAGGGCTGGACATATTGCTTGGCGAGCTGAACAGGACCCTGCAGCACGCATTGCTCTACGCGGCGCCGTTCATAGGCCTGTTGCTGCTGATTGAGGCCGCTTTCGCCATCGTCGGTCTTTATGCCCAGCAACTGAATGTTTCGATTCTGGCGATGCCGGCCAAGAGCGTTATCGGTTTGCTGTTTCTACTCGTGTATCTGCCCACGCTGCTCGATCTGGGTAACGCCGAGGTCGGACGCTGGTTCGATTTGAAGTTTCTGCTGAACCTGTTGGTAAAAGTGCCGTGAGCGAAAAAACCGAAAAGGCGACGCCAAAGAAAGAACGCGACGCGAGGGAAAAAGGCCAGGTTGGGCAGAGCCAGGACCTGGCCAAACTGCTGGTGCTGATGGTGGTCAGCGAAGTCTGTCTGGGCATGGCCGAGGAAAGCATGACGCGCCTCCAGCATCTCACCGAATTACCCCTGCGACGACTGAACGAACCCTTCGCCAGTACTGCCATCGAGCTCAGCGGCACAGCGCTGTGGACACTTGTTTCCTTCATCGTGGCCAGCGTCGGCGTGGCGATTCTGATACGCCTGGCCGGCACCTGGATGCAGATCGGATTTCTCTTTGCGCCCAAGGCCCTGAAGGTCGATCTCGGCAAGCTCAATCCAATCGGCCAGATCAAGCAGATGTTCTCTAAACAGAATCTGATGAACCTGCTGTTGAGCGTCCTCAAAGCGCTGGCCATTGCGGTCATTCTGTATATCTCGATCATGCCCATCCTGGGCAAGCTGGTACTGTTGGCCGACACCGATCTCGTCACCTACTGGCGCTCGTTGCTGGAGGTGTTTCAGAACATCTTGCGCAACACCTTGGGCCTGTTGCTGGTGATCGGCATGGTCGACTTTGCCCTGCAGAAGTATTTTCACGCCAAGAAATTGCGCATGAGCCACGAAGACATCAAGCAGGAATACAAGCAATCCGAAGGCGATCCGCACGTCAAAGGCCATCGTCGTCAGCTGGCGCACGAACTGCTCAACTCCGAACCCAGCACCGCCCCCCGGCCGGTCGAGGATGCCGACCTGCTGTTGGTCAATCCGACCCACTACGCGGTGGCACTGTTCTATCGACCAGGCCAGACACCTTTGCCACTGATTCATTGCAAAGGACAAGACGATGATGCGCTGGCCCTGATCAAGCGCGCCCAGGACGCCAAGATTCCGGTGGTCCAGTGTGTTTGGCTGGCGCGTGCGTTGTACACCGTTCGCACGGGTCGCCATATACCGCGCGAAACGCTGCTGGACGTTGCCCACATCTATCAGGTCATTCGCCAGCTTGATGAAGTCACCGAGGAAATCATCCAGCTCGAAACCCACTGACCCACCACCCCAGTCATAAAACTTTAATACCTGCGCGCTTTAATGGTAGTCAAAACTTCTGGAAGTCTACCCCATGCATTCGTCGAGCTCGCGCGCCCAGTCTCCGGGATCAATCCCGCTCTCAGAGCAAACGAACACGTGGTTGTTGGAGGCCGCTGAGCGGCTCGGCATTCCTCCTGCGCAGGCACGAGCGTTCTCCCGCAGCGCCCAACTGTCGTTGCCGGGGCTGACCTTGCAACTGTCGCTCTGGCAGACGTCGCCTGTGCAGCAGTGGGTGGTGTTGGCTCTGCTGCCACGCCCCAACGGTTTGCCGGTTGAGGTCTGGAGCGAGTTGCTGCTGCGGTCCAATTGCGTCATATCGGCAATGAGCAGTAGCAGCGTGAGCCTGAACGATAGCGGTGATGCCGTGCTCGTGCTGCGCCTGATCTCGCAGCCGCAACATCAGCGTGAAATGCTTGTCGATGAACTGAGCCATCTCTTGTCCGTCGCCGAAAGCCTCGTGGCGGGCGCCACCGCACTTCAAGGTAACCAAGGCGGCGCACCTCGGCCGGTCACCACGACACCGAGGCAAGATGAGCGCGCGGGGCAACAGGCGCAGGCGGCGATGAATCGGGAATGGCATCGTCCATTGCTGATCGCTGCGCTGCGGCACTTGGACATCGCCGCCCCGCCCTTCGAGCAGATATTGACTGTCGGCGTGATCCAGGCCAACGGTCGTGCCTATGAAGTGATCGCCGACAGTGATCGCCAACATCTGCTGATCAGTACGCCGCTACCGACTTCGCTGAACACGGCGACGCAACGCGAACGCGCGCTAATGGCCAACCTGCACCTGATGATGCTGACCCAAGCTGCCGTGGTCCTCGCGCCACACGGCAGCGCGTTACAGGCGCGCTGGAACAGCACGGGGCTGGACGGTCAGGCACTTGCCGAATGGCTGCTGGATTTCGGTCAACTGGCCGAGAGTTTCATGCAGACCTCGGCCATTCGCCCAGCAAGGAACATCCCATGGACCCGATAGCCCCAAACCTGGGACGTATCCTGCCAGCACCGCAAATCGAGCTGCGGCATCGACATCCCACCGCTGATATCAATGCTTTGGAGCGCGGCGAGGCCCCCGCTCACCTGCCTGATTTCACTTCGCGCGCCCGCGCACATGTGACAGGCCTGAGCCAGGCCTTCCATCGCGACTATCTGGCGCCGGCAGGCAGAGCCACGGGCGCCCTCTGGGAAAGCGCCAGGGAACACGGCGTGGCCCTGGGCAACAAGGTCGGACGCGGAGCAAAGCTCGCGTTGAGCGACAGCATGGCCAATTTGCCTTCCGGCCGCACAACGCTTGCCGCTGCGGGCCATACGGTCCAACAGATGGTCAACTGCGGAGCGCCTACCTATCTTCGCGAGTTGGCGTTCATGCATGCCTACAGTGCACTCAACGAGGGGCTCGCGAAAAAAAGCCCGGGGGCAATGCTGGCTTTGCAGGCCGCTGTCTCACTGACGACCATTGCCACCCAGCTCTACGTACGCCAACCGCGCCTGGATCGTCTCGCCGCCGATTCCAGCGATGCGGTACGCGGGCACTTCGCCCTCAGCGAAGCGAAATGGAACGCTCTGCCGCCCGATAAGCAAGACACACTGCGCCTGCATATGAAGCGCGATTCGCGCAACATCACACGCAACCAGGTCGTCGCCGAGGCGCTTTATCTGGGCATGGGCGCCATGGGCGCCGCGCGTGGTGACGGTGCGCTGAGTGCGAGGGTTTTGGCCACTCAGCTTCGCGACGTGATCTATGCCCTTTCTCGCGAAACCATGCAGGCCACTTTCAGCATGACCGCCCCCCAGGACAACACCAAGACCTACGGGGTCGACGAGGATAATATGCCGACGCTCGGCTGGGCCTACGGTGCCATGACCTTGAGCATGGGTTTCATGCTCGACTCCATCAGTGAACAGGTCTTGCCACCGGGCCAGACGTTGACGAGTCCGGCACTGCTCGGGCCGGACCAGCAGCCGCTGCTGGGCGAAGCACTGGCCTCTTCCATTCAATCCCTCGCCGGCACGCGCGCTGCATTCAACACCGTTGTCGCGACCCTCGACAACCATCTGCAGCGGCATTTCGATACGCGCCAGGTGGGTACCAACCAGGAGTTGAAGCCGAACCTGCCGCTCAAGGATTATGGCCGGGTCCTGGACCAATCCCCCGCCCGAGTCGCCTGGGCCAGCCTGGCTGGCGCAATCAACATGGCCACCGGCGAAGCACTGCGCGGCAAGGTTCCGCCCGCCCTCTCCGGCTTTCTGGGGAATATGGGGACCGCAGCGGCGATGGGTTTGGCCTATCGCACCGTCAACCAAACGTTCCAGTCCCACGCAAGTGTGCGCAAGGCTGTCGACAAACAAGCGGCGACGGCTGCTGCCGGGCAACAGCAAGCTTGAACCGCAATGCCGCGCCGCGCGGCCGACAGTTCAAGCGTCGCAAAAGGAAGGGAAACTGCGCCAGCAATCGCTACTGGCGCAGTGGATGGACGGTCATTCCAAGGGGCTCAAGCCTGCCAACAGCAATTGATGCTGGCAGATATTATCGAGCACCGCGCGACCATGGGAGGATGACGGCACCGCATGCCAGACGACGAAGTCGCGGTGAGCATCGAGAAACAGAAAATAGTCAGGGAACAGGTAGGATTGGGTGAAGCGCCGCTCCAGCGCCTCACGCAATTGCTGGGGCTGCAGCGCGCGACTGTCGATGTGCAACGCTATACCCCAATCATGGTGCTCATGGCGACTCACGAAAGAAACACCCGTTGCTACCGGCCATACCGCTGTTTGCCCAGCAGCCACCCGTTCGTAGAACTCCGCTTTCCCCGAGACTTGTATCATGGTGCTCAATCCCGCAGTGGCACGATAGTGTAGTCCGCGGTGTCCTGCGGATTTTCCAGGCCAGTACGCATGTCCGCTGGCCACCAGATCACCAGCTCTCGGTTATTGGAGTCGGGACGGTCGCAGGACTGTCCAGAACAGCCGCCCGAGGTCGTCGAGCAACCGGAGAGCATCACACACAGAAGGCCGAACGCAGCCCAGTTCATCTTGGTCATCGGGTTGCCTCCTTGAGTAATGAGTCACGAAGGGTCGCGTTGCTCTTGAGCGACTGGGGATTACGCACCGCGACATAAACTTCGCTTTGTTCCCCAGGCTGCAGCCAAGCGCGAGGCCATGCACTGACACCCAGCACCCAGCGCCCGCCACAACTGCTTTCATCAATACGCAGCGGTTTATCACCCGTATTGCGCGCGACCACCACGCCAATGCTCCAGGCGTTGCGCCGATACCATTGGCTGCGATTGGCATCGATGACCAGGCCCTGTTGCGGCGCGCACAAAGTGGCCGGCGTGAATAAAGGCTCGTTACTCGGGGTAAAACCCGTCGGTTGCACATCACTCAACAACTGAGTGAAGGCGCGCTGAATATCAACGCGAGTGGGTTGCCCATCGCCATGACGCCCGTCGATCCGCTGGGCGGCGGAATCGATATCTTCCGGGTTGCCGCTTTCGACATAACGTGCCGGGTCAATCTGGTTGCCCACCAGCCGCGGCGTAAGAATGAACAAGCGTTCTATCTTGTTGGTGCTGCGGCTACTGGACGTGAACAGCAATTTGCCAATGAGCGGAATGTCACTGAGCCACGGGATTTTGCTTACCTTGTCGCTCGACTGCAGAGAATGAAAACCACCGACGACCAACGATCCACGCTCGGCGATGACCGCCTGAGTGCTGACACTGCCATTACGCACGCTGGGTTTGGTGCCATCAAGCAACGATGCTTCGATTTGTCCGTCCTCGATATCGAGGATCAACTGCACCTGCGTCTTGCCATTGTGCTGCATCGAGCGCGGGACCACCTGCAGGCTGGTACCGGCAGTAATCGGCTGGATATCGGCAACACGCTCTCCCGTCGCGGTGAGGAACTCGGTCCGGCTGAAATCGATGACAGCGGGCTGGTTCTCCAGGGTGAGGATCGAAGGATTGCTGATCACCGTCGCCGCCCCCTTGGCTTCCAGCGTGCGGACCGCCAGGGCGAATCGCCCGGCGTTTTCGGCCGACAGCGTCGAGCTGCCTGATTCAAGCAAGGACCCTCTGACGTTGGTCCCTCCGGCCCAGACATTCCAGTTGCTGGACAACTCGTTCAGCTCGTCGCGGTCGATGTCGTAGATCACCGCGTCGATTTCGATCAGGTTGCGCGGCACATCAAGCTGCCTGACCAGGTTCTCGTACAAGGCTCTGCGCTTGGGTGAGTCGTAGATCAGCACCGCATTGTTGCGTACGTCGGCTGCGACCCGTATCCGCGACCTGCCAGCGGAGCCGCCCTTGTTCTGAGCGCCGCCGCTGGCGCCGGCAATCACGCGATCCAGGGTTTGCTGCAACTGATCATCAGCCAAGCCGCCAAGCAAACTTGGCGTGCCCGCGAAGCTGCTTGCGCCAGCTCCCAGTCCCGCGCCTTGCAATACGTTAAAGACGCTACCTGACCCGCCTTGCGAGCGGCTATCCAGCAGCTCCTTGAGGATCGTGGCTACTCCTGAAACGGTCAGTTGTTCATCACGGTAACTGATGGTGCGATCGGCTGCGTTCGCGTAACGCAACGGTAACACCACGACGTCTTGCTTTTCCTCAGGCTTGTCGACGTTGCTGCTGTAGTCTCGAATGAACTGAACATACCGCGCCGGTCCGCTGACCAACACCACGCCCTCATCCGGCAGGACTCCCCAGCCAAATCGTGAATCGAGCAAGCCGAGTTCAGTCAATGCGCCCTTGAGGTCGTCAACGGCGTCCGGGGATACCTCGATTCGCTCGGTTATCTGGTCACGGGCCGGGCTGACGTACAGGGTGTTGTTGTAGACGAACCATTGGAACTGATGCTGCTGGCTCAATCGATCAAGAAACGCCTGCGGGCTGTCCGCGCGGATACGCCCCTCAACGATGCCTTCAATGGGGTCCATCTCAAGGTTGACGCCGAACTCTCGGGCAAATGCTTCAAGAACGCTTGAAAGCTCGGTCTGTTGCGCGTCGAACGCATAGGCCGTTTGTTTCCACGCTGGCGGTATCGCCGCGAACGCCGGGGCACTCAGTCCCAATAACAGCCACGGTAACCACCGGTAGGCCTTACGCATATCACACTCCAGTGTGCCAATTAGTTGCTAGACGGGACTCGGCCGAAGGCGAATCAAATAAGGTTTTATGCATCAGGCTGAGCATGGCTGCGCGCTGATTGGCCAGGGTCTGCAAGACCTCCAGCAAGGCCTCGACCGAACTTGACGAGGCCATCCAGTGCACCAGCACCAGACACTGGCTTTGAGGATCGGTACCCAGTGCCCCCGGACAACGGCACGCAACGCTTGCTCCCCCCTGCCCCAGGATGCTCATCAATCGATCAGGAGCGCTGGCATCAAACGGATCCAGCACGTCGATGCTGCAGCGGATTCCTCCTTCGACCCAGGTAAGCTGCACATTCGCATCGTCAACCCAGCAATCCAAAGGGGCGACCGAACAGTCATCGAGCCACCGGTTCAGTCGCGCGCTGAAATCACTGAATTCCATCGATGATCGCTTTGGTCATGCCGTGATGGGCGCGCATGCCCTCGCCCATGACAACGGTCGCGGTGGCCACCGATTGGCTCGCTTGAGCGAAAGCCCTGATGTCTTCAATGTTGCCGCTCTCAGCAGCGGCCAGTGCGGCATCATTTGCCGTTTCGTGAGCGTTGGAGAAATTCTTCTCCAACTGGTTCTGGACCGATTTAAAGTTGATCATGCAGACATCTCCTTGAGAATTTACGCAATATGAGTGGCGGCGCCTCTCTTGGTGGTTCCAAAAGAATGGGCGACTTCAAAACATGATGGGATTGCCGAAGTGTTATGTTGCGGCCTGAAATGAGCGTTGTAGACCGGTCCAATCAATGTCGTACTCGCCGGTGTCGGTGCTCAGGCGAATAGACTGGACCGGGATCGTGGGGTCTTCTCTCAACTGCCACAGAGCCGAAGAGCTGTTGGCCTGCAGCCAAGCTTGCACCTCGACTAAAAGCTCGGGATGACACCTCAACGTGGCGCTGCCCATCGGGTATGCCTGGGAAGCCGCCAGATGTTCCAGCAAGATCCTGGCACGCTCTGCGGGCTGGCATTCATCAAACAGTCGGCCGATGACGACATTCAACAAATCCCGGCAAACGTCGACCACACGGCTCCTGCATTGTTGGCGCTCGGCCTCCAGCGCCTCCAACAAACTACTGGCTTGGTCCCAGAACTGAGCCAGCGCTCGATCCAGATAATCCTGCCGCAGTTTTTCTGCCTCCAGCAGCAACGCATCCGCTTCGGCTCGCGCCTGCGACATCACATCAACGGCTGTCCGGTAGTCAGCGAACTGCTCGTGACGGACGACCAGCTCGCCCCCCACCTCGCGATCGCCCAAGGATAAATTTCGTCGAATCAACATGTTTGACGTTCAACCTGCATGTCTGTCATGCCCGAACCCTCCACAACACAGACCGCCACAGCGCATCGAGTTTGCGGGCGGGAACGTTAAAAGCGGGCTCTGGTGCCTCCTCGGGGGGCCATAAAAGGCGCAGGCGCGACCAGCACCGCTCGCCCAGCCAGCCGGCCAGTATCGCGCGGGGGTCAGTGACGTTCTCATTCAACCAGAGCCCTGGGCGTAGAGCCTTGGCTACGCCACGACACCAAGACCACTGTTCATCGGGCAATTGATCATTTGGCGCGGCAAGACAGATCGCGCGCACCAGAGCCAAAGCCTGCAACCTTTGTGCTTCTGTCAAAGACAGCCATTCGATTACGTTGGGCTCTGGCTCGGGCGGCGCCGAGGGGGGGATGCCCAGCAAGGTCAGCAACGCGTCGTGTCGGCTGCGCCAGACGCCCATGCAAACATCAAAATCAATCCCCCATTGCTCCCCCACGCTGGACTTCCACTTCGGGTGCATCCAGCGCCACGTACAGCACCACCATCCGACCCACTGCTCATCGGTCATAGCTGTGCGGGCAAGCCGGTTGGCCTACGCCTGGCGCGCAAGCGTGCCAACAAGGCCTGGCGCCAGTCTGGACGCAGCATCAGGACTGCGCCCCCCGCCATGGACACCAGGCACAGCGGCAAGGCAATGACCATCACCCACCAGAAGCCGGCATCCTCGCTGTCAATCAGAAACGGTCCGAAAGGCACGAGATGCTCCGGGTCCTGAAACTCCACCGATGGCACGAATACAATCGAAAATTTCTTTGTGGCGCTGCTGTCCTGACTCATCCCTGGAATGCTGCTGGCAACCATCTGTTGAATACGCCCGCGGACACTGTCCGGATCCAGCGTAGACGCTGCATACTTGATGAATACCGAGGCGGAAGCCGGCTGAACCGGCTCGCCCGGTGCGATGCGCTCCGGCAAGACGACATGCACACGAGCCACGATGACCCCGTCAATCTGGGACAGCGTTGACTCCAATTCCTGCGACAGCGCATAGATGTAGCGAGCCCGTTCTTCCAGCGGTGTGGAGATGACCCCTTCCTTTTTAAATATCTCGCCAAGACTCGCCCGTGTCTGATTCGGTAGACCGGCCGCATCAAGCACCCTCACCGCACGGTTCACATCACGATTGGCGACGATTACGGTAACGCCGGCTTTTTCCATCTGCTTACGGGCCGCTATATGTTCCTGAGCCAACTTGGCGATTACTGAGTTGGAATGCTGCTCGGTCATGCCGCTGAACAATACGGTGTCGTCGCTGCATCCGGCGAGCGCCAGGAAAGCCAGAACCGTTAATAAGCCGGGTACTTTCACGAAGAACCTATTGCAGATTGGTCAGTTTATCGAGCACTTGTGCGCCTTTACTCACGACCTTGGTGGTGAGCGCCGTTTGTAATGAGTACTGGGAAAGGGTTCCACTCATTTTCAATATATCCATCGGATCCATTGAAACGGATGCGGACTTCATCGCGCGCTCAGCCTGATGCGACAGTTCGACTTGGCCAGTGAGACGATCCGAAATCGCGCTCATCAGGCCACTTGCCAGGCCAGCAGGCTCGTGGTTGTCGCGCAGGGCACTGTCAAACAGATCGACATCAGCTTGAGGGGGAGCGGAAACCATCTCCAGCTCATGGTCAGGTGCGGCGTTCCTGAATGAATTCACGTTGGAAATGGTCACCGGGTTTCTCCTGTAGAACGTAGACGATGGACTAGGAACTGGCTTTTCAGGACTACGCTATGCTGGCGCGCATTACGTCAACGACGTTCCGAGCAGCCTGAGAAGCCGTATGCTCGCCTTGACTCATCGCAATGCCAGACGGCGCACCGGAAGCGATTCCCAACCCCAACTGCAACCCTTGTTGAAAAGCCTCCATGCCTGCGTTGCTATTTAACATCTGGCGCAATTGGTCTATCTCACTCGTGCCACTCGATGGCGCGGGACTGCTGCCGAAACCACCTTGCCCGCCTCCCATCATTTTTTCATTATCCGGATAATCGGTTTTATTGGGCCCGCCCGCCATATGTTGAGAGACCTGCTCGAGTGCCTGCTTAAATTTAGCGGTTTCGCCCTCAGACAGATAATTGTCTTCGTCCAGTTCTTTACTCCATGACCCGGAATCGGGCGCTCCGAAGGTGGCCCTGTTTTTATCCATATAGTCAGCCACTTGCTGAAGCAACGGTTTGTCAGCCTTGGAGAAAGTCGTGCCGTCGCCTTTGGGCTGCAGTGCGTTGTTCAGCGCGGATTGGCCCAACCCACTCGCCACCTCAGCCATGAGGTCCTTACTGTCCCTGCTTCCAGCATTGGCGATAAAGTTGCTCCCCATCTTGTCTTTAACAATGTCCATCAGGGCATTTTTCAGGGTCTCTTGAGGGTTTGCAGCCAAGTTCATAAGACCCAGTCCACCACCTTGGGAAAGTTTGTCATGTACCATCTTTCCCAAGGGACTATTAAAATCCGCTTTCCCGCCGGACATCATGGAGTTGGCTAACTCCGTAATGACACCTGACAAGGAAGGTGAGGCATTGGATGAACCGGTGTTTTTAGAAGAAGAAACACTAGAAGCATCCGGCCCGCCGAGAGCGGGGGCTACCAAACTGATAATAGGATTCAGCATTTTCTAGACTCTCACTGATATGAAACCCTTACCCACTACAAACGGTCGGGTGGAGGCTCTTAATAGCTAATGCCTTTCATCGTCTGAGCAACGTTGGAAATAGATTTGTTCGCCGTATCGGCTTGAGCGCCAGCGATAGAAGCCAAGGTATTCTGCATCAAGTTCTGCTCAGCCGCCTTGTTCTGCAGCGCAATCATTTGAGCCTGTTTCTTGTCCATACTTTCCATCGCCGCCATTTGTGCAGACGCGGCATCGCCGCCTCCAGACATATGCGTCGCCTGAGACTGCTGCGCGGCGTTCCCTTTAGTATTATTCGCCTCTTGTTTGGCGCCCTGAAATGCATTGATGCCCGCATTTGCCGCACTACCGACGGTATTGGTAATGCTGGAAAATGGATTAGTCGAGATTGGCATGATAAAGACTCCTCATACGCTAGCGAAATTGCTAGGTAATAATAGGTGGGAAGTTCTCTAAATCAGGTTCCAATTTTTTTTCAAGCGTTGAGGCCTTGCCAAATACGTCTAACGATTTGATGCGATGATAGAGTGTTCTACGAGGTATACCCAATTCCACACTTACCGCATCAATCGAGTGCCCGTGACGCTTGAGGGCTTCTTGAATAAGGATGCGTTCGATAGCCCGCATTTGCGCCTTGAGCGTGCGCCCCTCGATCTCCGCGCTTGAGCCAAGGGTTAACGACGGCAGCCCCAGAACAAATCGCTTGGCCGCTGATTTCAACTCGCGGATATTCCCCGGCCACGGATGACCCAAGAGCGCTTGCATGAGTTCGGGCGATATAGCCCGAGGCGCACACCCCAGGTCTTGCGCAGCCGCGGCCACGAACTGGGAAAACAGCGGAACGATGTCTTCGCGACGGTCACGTAGCGCTGGTAATTGGATCGTCAGCACGTTGAGCCGGAAATACAGATCGCGCCTGAACTCGCCCCGATCCACCAACTCGGCCAAGGGCCGCTGAGCGGATGCAATCACACAAATATCCAACGGAATGACCGTGGTAGAGCCCAAGCGCTCAATCGCTCGCACCTCAAGGACACGCAGCAACTTGGCCTGCAAACTGAGCGGCATGCTATCGATTTCATCGAGGTATAAAGTCCCGCCCTGCGCAGCCTCGATGTAGCCCTTTCGCGAGCGATTAGCCCCGGTGAACGCACCGTTGACCACACCAAACAATTCACTTTCGGCCAGCGACTCCGGGATTGCCGCACAGTTCATCGCGACAAAGGCCCCCTTGCGCCCAGACATTGAGTGAATACGCTGAGCCAAAGTATCCTTGCCAGTCCCCGTCTCCCCGGAAAGCAACAGATCGACACCAAGCAGTGAAGTGCTTTGGGCGATGACCTTGATATCAGGCGCTTCGGTTATGTTGTCAGGTCCGCAGTAAAAGTAATCGCACACACCCATATAAACCCCGTGATCGGCACTACTTCATACGGCCCCGTTGCAAGCACGAGGCGAAGCATGGCCATAAGCTGCGCGATCATTAGTTATGATCGCAGGTCGGACAGACCCGCAACACCAAGCCTGACGGCTGCACGCGCACTGCGCTTACAGTCAATTTATTGATCAAATGCCACGGCAGATCCAAAAGTGCGTGTGTGACGCGCGCTGCGACCAGTTATTCCATCGAGTGTAGATGATATTTTTTGAAACAATTTGAATGGCCACTTGGCACTATCGTACCGACCAGTTTTTCTCTGATCACTGTCAGTGCTTCTTCTTGAAAGCCATTCAACAACTGGTGCTTTAGGGCGGCAAAGAATACCGCTCACCCAAAGTCTGTCAATCGCCGACGGTCATTTTAATGGTATTACTTCACAGTTCGGATACAACGCGGTTTGACCGAAGCCATCGAGAAAGTTCGATAAACATTTTACGCTTGGCGTTATTCTTTAAAAAAATATGGAACCTGGTCGACGCTATGCACCACTCAGTACTTGAGACAGTTCGACGTAATAAAAAAGAACAACTGTTTCACCTTCAAACAGCTCAGAGAATAAAAAATGAGTAATGAGCGCTACCACCGTTGGGTTACTGATATCTGTCAGCTCTCTCAAATCCCTGTGACTGCGGTTGACTTCGATCTGGTTCAGCTAAGCGTGAAAGGCATTGCCTTCAGCTTTGCCAACTTAGCCGATACCGTCATGATTCACGCAGACTTCGGCCCGCTACCGGATCGACGCAGAGATGCCGTGCTACTTCAGCTTATGAATGTCAATTTTCATTTATTCAGCGCAGACGGTCCCTGTTGCTTTTCACACAACGACGACACGGGCCAAGTACAGTTCAGTTGCACCGTCGAGCTGTCCCAGATCGGCGCACCTCAGTTCGTGCAGTTACTGGGGCATATCGCTGAGTATGCACAATCATGGCAGCACAGCTACTTTCTTGATGAAGGCGCAAAACGCGAGCCTTCAACGCGCACGAGTCTGGGGGGGTTATGCTAGGTCCGACGCTACCGGCAGGAAATTTTTTCCCCTTCACCCCAACACGGTCACAGTCCACACCGCGGACAGATATCGCATTGACGCCCATGGGCCCTCGTGCGCCCGTCAACAACCCACTCCCCCAAGCTCATCAGTCGCCAAAACCAGGACAGCCCTCCCCCGCGCTTGCCAGGGAAGCTGCGCAGTTGGCGCCCCGACTGGGGCGGTCCGGCTTTGACGTCGCGGTAGCCAAGCAGCGCATGGTCCTGGAAGGTAAATATCTGCAGGAGCACCCCGGTACTCCCTACGCCGACATAAATGACAAGCTATTTGCAAAAGCCAAAGGAAAAGCGCCCGAATCCATGACCGGACGCTTGTTGGTCGACGCCAAGGAGGCACAACAGACGCTGATCCGCGAGTTGGAACAGCTGACTGAGGATCCACAACAACCACCGGACCTGGAGACTTACCGCAACGTGCTGACAGAGGCCGTGCGCGCGCAAACTGATTTACTGGGCGCACACGTCGCACTGTACGACCAGGTATTGAGCGATCCACAGCTGTCGGCCGCCGACCAACAACACATAGAACGTAGCGAAAACGCCTTCTCGCTTCATGCCCAACAGACTGTGAACTCGATCCCAGGCGCTTTAAAAACGGCCTTGACCAAAGCGGACGCAACGGTCAGCGCGCTGAAGCAATTGAAACAACCATCAGAGGACTGGGAAAACATCAGCCAGATGCTCGGTGAATTGGTCGAGCACACATCAGTCGATGGCGAGTTCAAAGATG
>Ga0213822_1000810_pt1 | contig 20948 bp, 13 predicted proteins | sample MC6MC0908MG_FD_179872 | JGI IMG/M metagenome (GOLD analysis project Ga0213822, IMG submission 179872) | Enriched soil aggregate microbial communities from Iowa State University, Ames, United States - MC6-MC0908-MG | ecosystem: Environmental > Terrestrial > Soil > Unclassified | place: USA: Iowa...
CGCGACGGTCACTTCCTGTTGGTGCGCGATCGCATGGGGGTCAAACCGCTGTACTACACCCGTCATCAGCAGGGGCTGCTGTTCGGCTCCGAGATCAAGGCGATTCTTGCCCACCCCGAGGTTGCCTGCACCCTGGATACGGTAGGCCTGGTGGATGCCTTGAGCTTGTCCCGTGGGACCACCCGCACGGCCTTTCGCGGAGTCAGCGAATTGCCGCCGGGGCATCGGTTGTCCTGGCGGCCCCAGGGGCAGGTGAAGATCAGCCGCTACTGGCAGTTGCAACGCCGCGAGCATCAGGACGACCTGGCGACCACGGTCGAACGCACCCGCGAGTTGCTCGACAATGCCTTGGGCGAGCAGTTGCATGCCGATGTGCCGGTCTGCTCGCTGCTGTCCGGTGGCCTGGACTCGACCCTGCTGACCGCGATGGCGCAACAGCGGTTAGTGGCCGAGCAGGGCGGGGCGGTGAATTCGTTCTCGGTGGATTTCGTCGGCCAGGCCGAGCAGTTCAAGAGTGATGCGTTTCGCCCCGAACGTGACCAGCCTTATGCCCTGGCGGCGGCCCAGCACATCGGCAGCCGGCACCAGACCATCCTCATCGACAACCGGGAGTTGGTGTCGGACCCGGCCCGCCTGGCGGTGTACCGCGCCAACGACAGCGCGGCCACCTTCGGCGATGTGGACACCTCGCTGTACCTGTTGTTCAAGGCGATCCGCGCGCATTCCACAGTGGCCATCTCCGGTGAGGCGGCAGATGAAGTGTTTGGCGGCTACGCCTGGTTCCGCGACCCGCAGGCCGTGGCCGCAGCGCGCTTCCCTTGGCTATCGCGCATGCAACTGCTGCAGCCCGAGCTGATCAACCCTGAATTCAGCCGGGCCTGCGATTTTGCCCAGTATCAGGACAGCTGTTATCACCAGGCCCTGGACAGCGTCGAGCATCTGCCAGGGGATAGCCCGCAGGAACGGCGCATGCGCGAAATCTGCCACATGCACCTGCAGCGCTGGCTGCCGATTCTGCTCGACCGCAAGGACCGCCTGAGCATGGCCGCCAGCCTTGAGGTGCGGGTGCCGTTCACTGACCATTCACTGGTGGAGTACGTGTACAACGTGCCGTGGTCGATCAAGGGCAAGGATGGCGAGGAAAAATGGCTGCTCAAGCAGGCCGGCGCCGACCGGGTACCGCCTGCAGTGTTGCAACGGCGCAAAAGCCCGTACCCGACGTCGGCGAACCTGGCCTATGAGCGCTTTCTGCGCGAGCGCATTCGGCAGTTGCTGAAGGCGCCAGACAGGCCCGTGTTCCAGGTCATCGACCACGGCCGGCTGGCCGCCGAGTTGCGCCAGCCCGAGGGCTATTTCAACTCGCAACTGCGGCGTAACAACCTGGAGACGGCCCTGGCGCTGGACACCTGGCTACGTGAGTACCGGTTGACGGTGTAGGGCTACAGGATCAGAGGGTTCTGCAGGGTGTCGCTGAAGCGCTTCGGCGCGCCCTGGTCGAGCATGGCGATGAAACTGCCCAGGGCCGGCGAAGCGTTCTGGATGTTCCAGTTCATGTACAGGCCCATGGTTGGGGTGGGCTGGTCCTTGATCGGGCGGATCGGGCGGAATTGCACGCGTTCACGCAGCGTCGAGTAAGCGATCGACTCCGGCACCAGGGCCACGCCGAAGCCACAGGCGACCAGGCCGATCAGGGTGTGGATCTGCGCCGCCTCCTGCACCACCTTGGGGTAGAAACCGGCCGATTCGCACAGGGCGATCAACTGGCTGTGGTAGCCACTGCCCAGGGCTTGCGGGGTGAAGACGAAGTCCTCTTCGGCAAAATCGCGCAGGTCGACCAGCGGCTGATGGGCCCTGGCGTGGTTGGCGGGCAGGGCCATGATGATCTGCTCGTTGAGCAACAGCCGCGACTCGATGGTATCGGGCGGCATCGGCAGCTTGCGCATGAAACCGATGTCGGCTTCACCGGCCATCAAGGCCTTGGCCTGCGAGGCTGAGGGCATCTCGCGGATGGTCAGGCGTACATTCGGGTAGACCTCGCGGAACCTGCGCAAGGTCGTGAGCAGCGACTCGTAATACGCAATGGAGATGGCCGTGATGGTCAGCTTGCCGCAGATGCCTTCCGAGACATTGCGCGCGTACTCGATGCCTTGCTCCAGCTCTTTGAGCGTGCGGTAGGCGGTTTCCAGAAAGGCCATGCCAGCGGCAGTCAGCTTGACCCCGCGCTTGTTGCGCAGAAACAGGCTGAAGCCGAGCTTTTCTTCAAGGCGGTTGATCGCTTGGCTCAGGGGCGGCTGCGCCATGTGCAGGCGGATGGCGGCCTTGTGGAAGTGCAGTTCTTCGGCCACGGCGATGAACTGCCTGAGCAAACGTGTCTCGATCATTCTATGTTCCTTCATCGACTTGCCGGGGTGCCTGGCAGGCGCCACCCCTGCAAGGCGGCCATCATAGTGCGTGGCCACCGAGTGACAAAGCCTCGGTGATATCCCTGAGATATCAAAGTTGCATGCTTTTAATATTAAGTCATTGATTTTTTTATTGTTATCGTAAAAAAGGAGAATCGAAGGTGCCCTGCAATGCCAATCACAGACCCATTCAAGAACAAAGTCGCGATCATCACCGGTGCTGCCCAAGGGTTGGGCCTGGCTTACGCCATGGCACTGGCCGAGCGCGGCGCCCGCGTGGTCATCAGCGACCTGGGGACTGACCGGGCAGGCCAGGGCGAGGACCCGTCGGCGCTGGCCCACGCACTCGCGGCCCTGCAGGCCAAGGGCTACAACGCGATTGCCCATGCCGGGCAACTGGAAGACGAAGGCGCCTGCCAACAATTGATCGAGCTGGCCATTGAGCAGTTTGGCGCACTGGATATCCTCATTCACAATGCAGGCTGGGTCGATTACCAGGGCATCGAAGCGCAGGAAGAAGCCTTTCTTCAGCGCGCGCTGGGCATCAGCGTGCACGCCCCGGTGTGGCTGGCCAAGCATGCCTGGAAGTACCTCAAGCATTCCGCCGCCCCGCGCGTGGTGCTGACCACCTCGGACCGCGCCATGTACCAGCGCTATTCGCAGCCGGGGCTGGTGGCCTATTCAGCCGGCAAGATGGCCCAGGTCGGCATCATGAACGCCTTGAGCATGGAAGGGATGGAGCACGGCATCCTGGTCAATGCCATCTCGCCCGTGGCCAAGACCCGCATGTGGGGCGTGACCCAGGCACCGGAAGAGCTCAAGCCCGAATGGGTCACCCCAGGGTTGTTGTACCTGGCCAGCTCGCTGTGCCGCGACACGGGCTACATCCTGCGTGCCAGCAACGGGCAGTTCACCGCCACCCGTTTCACCGAGAACAGCGGCGTCAGCTACCCACGCGACCTGGCGCGGGTACAGGCGGGCAACTTCAAGGAAGTGGCCGAACGCTGGAGCCGCATCAAGGAATGCCACTACGTACCGGTCAAGGTCGCCAACACCCGCGCCGACCTGGGCGAGAGCCCGGTTTGGGACGCGCGCAGCGGCGCGCTGTACTTCGTCGATATCACCGATGGGCGCATCAATCGGTTGAACCCGGACGGCGAGGTCGAAAGCCTGTATGAGTCGGCCGCACGCATTGGCGCCCTGGCCCTGACCGACCAGGGCAACCTAATCTTCACCGAGGATTCCAGTGTCGCCATTCTGGACGTGAACGCGCGCAAGGTGCGGCAATACTCCGTGCCGGTTCACCCGCGTTCCACCTACCGTTTCAACGATGGTGCCTGCGACCCCCAGGGCCGTTTCGTCAGCGGCCTGATGGACGAAGCCCCAAGTGGCAAGACCGGCGCCTTGTTCCGTTTCGACGCGGAACTGAGCGACCAGGTGATCCACGATGGCATGGCGCTGCCTAACGGGCTGGCCTGGTCGGAAGACGGGCACAGCGTTTACTTCGTCGACTCGGTCGCCCGCGCCATCTACCGCGCCGTGTACCTGCCCGAAGGCCGCTTGACCGAGGTTACGCTGTTTGCCGAAACGCCTGCCGAGCTGGGGCGCCCAGACGGCATTGCGCTGGACCGCGAAGGCGGGCTGTGGGTGTGCCAGTTCAATGGCAGTTGCCTGCTGCGTTACGACCGTCACGGCCACCTGACCGACCAGGTGGTGATGCCGGTGACGCGCCCGACCAGTTGCTGCTTTGGCGGTGAAGGGATGACCACCCTGTATATCACCACCGCGCGGTTCGGCATGAACGCTGTGGAGCTGCGGCACTACCCGGATGCCGGCGACCTCTATGCAATTCGCCCGGAAATCGGCGGCATTGCGCGCCACACCTTCAAGGAATGAGGTTGTGCCCCTGGCTGGCCGGTAATACGGCCAGCTCACCAAAGCGTTGCGCCGAGTCGATGTAGCGCAGTGCTGACTTGGCGTCCTTCCAGCCCACGTAGCTCATCAACGACTTCAGTTCCCAACCATTGGCCGTGGCCCACGTGGCGAAACCACGGCGCAGCGAGTGGCCGGTGTACAACGCCGCCGGTACCCCGGCACGCTCCAGCATGCGCCGGAGCAGCCCAACCAGGCTGTTGCTGTTGAGCGGCGCGTCGCTGAGGTTGCCCCAGCGGTCGAGCTTGCGAAACACCGGGCCATGGGCGATGCCGGCCACTTCGATCCACTGCAGGTACGCGCTGACCGGGCACAATGCCTTGAGTGCCGGCGTGCGGTGCTGCACGCCAAGTGCTTCGCGGTCACCCTTGCTGCGAGGCAGGAACAAGGTGATGCCGACACCGGCTTCAGCCTGGATATGCTCGACGCGCAGGCGCGCCAGCTCATCCCCCCGAAACCCTCGCCAAAACCCCAGCAACAGCAGCGCCGTGTCGCGACGTGCCCGGCGCAGGGTGGTCAAGTCGTGGCATTCGCGTGCCTGGCAGGCTTCGTCCTCGAAGCATTGCACGGCGGTTTGCAGGTGTTGCAGCAACAGCGGTGCAGCCTGTTTGGGCGGTGTCGGGTGCAGGGTGCGAATACCGCGCAGTACCTGGCGCACCAGCGGCGCCTTGGTCGGGTCGGGGAAGCCCTGGCTGATGTGCCATTGGCTGAGGGCCGCGAGGCGCTGACGCAGGGTGCTCACCGCGTGCTGCTCGGCGTGGTCGGCCAGGTAACGGGCCACGCCCTCGGCGGTGGCCGGCAGAAAGCCACCCCAGTGGGTCTCGAAATGGTCGATGGCAGCCTGGTAGCTGCGCCGCGTGTTGTCACGGGTGGCGGCGCGGACGTAGCGCTCGATGTCGGTCATGGTGCTGCGTTCATCCTCATCCAACGTCCCCATGATATTGGGTATTCAGTATATCGCCGGCTGTAGGGAAATGGACAAATTGATCCGGCTCCCAGGATTGAAGACTGGTAAATTTACCAGTTACCTCTCAGGGAGGGCAGCGGTAAGCTCAAGCATACAGTTCAGTCGACGGTTGGCAGCATGGTTCTCAAAACACAATACTTTTATCAAGGCAGCCACCCAAGTGTTGTGATGAGCACCAGGGGGAAGTTTGTTTTCGTTCGTAGTGGACCTCTGCCGTTGGCTGAGTTTCGGCATGACGAGACCTTAAGCCGTACGTTATTACTGGCTTGTGATGGCAACCACTCGGTACTTGATCGGTCCGATCATACGGCTCACCCACTTGAACCTTGTCGCTACACAGCCTATGGGCATGACAACAATGCCCTCAGTACGAGACTCGGCTTTAATGGGGAACTACAACGCCTGCAGGAGCATCTTTACCTATTAGGCAATGGCACACGCATTTACAGTCCATCCCTCATGCGCTTCTATACGCCAGATTCTTTTAGCCCTTTCGGTGCAGGCGGTTTCAATGCCTACATCTACTGCAGTAACGATCCGGTAAATTATACGGATCCCTCGGGGCACGCGGGGAAACCCAGAGGAATGAATACGCCAGAAAGAATCCACCCTCCCAGTTCCCCCATTGGCGCACCGCTATCGACGCCTAGTTGGGATGCTAGTTGGGATGAGGGTTTATATCCTATGCCATCTCCTGCTGCCATACCTACCCCCCCAGTGCCCGCGCCGGCTGTTTCAAACAGTCCCGTAACAATCCCCCTCGCACAGACGGGTAGGCAATCACCCGTTACCGGAACTTCCTCAGCTTTGCATCAAACACCCGGTACCAAGGGCCGGGTTACGCTTTCTAGCAATACTAAAGCCATCTATACAGCAGCAGAAGTCGAAAGTTTGCTGAGCTGGAACAATACTGTGAAAAGTAAAACTAAACTACTAGGACCTGACCAAATAAAGTCGGCTCGCGCGCTAATGATCAACAATAGAGCGGAGGGTAAATCTGGTAAGGCAGATTGGGATTCGTTGGGCTTTGAGGTCCCCCGTAGGGCCCGCCTAAACATCAGCTCTGTGTTGCATCGCAAGGTAAAAAGACTACGGCAATCTAATGAGTCGCGGGCCCCGCAGTAGTGTAAGTCGGTCATGACGGTGAAGATTAATTGCCATCAAGGTTTTGCCGTGTTCGCCAACGGCGTCTGCAAACGTGTGGTTTCTTCTTCGATGTAGGTCATCAGCGCAGCGACCTCGGCATCGCCCAGGCGCATGTTGGGCATCGCCAGGCGGTTGTATTGCTCATACAGCAGCATCGCCAGCGGGTCTTTTTGCGCGAGCATCAGATCAGGTTCTTTAAGCCAGCGGCTCAGCCAGCGGGCATCGCGTTGCCGGGTCACGCCTAGCAGGTCGGGGCCGATGCCCCGTTGCACGCCTGGCTCGGCGTCGCCCAGGGTATGGCAGGAAGAGCAGCGGGTGCGGAAGATCTGCTCGCCGCTGCTGGGCGAGCGGACTTCAGGCGCATGGGCGTAGTCGTTGGCCATGGCACTGGCTTGCTTCCAGTTGTGCAAGCTGTTGCCCAGGCGGTCGGCGAGGATGTAGGGGCTCTCGAAGGGCGAGGCTTTCATCCAGCGGCCGGTGGCCTGGTTGCCGATGATCAGGCTCAGGTTGTGGTCTTTGGAGCGGCCGTTTTCCAGGCCTTCTATGTACAGGCCCAGGCTTCTGCGCAATTGCTCGATGTCGGCAGGCTCGCCGGTGAGCAAGGTCCAGCCGGGGCCGATGGAGAATTTTTCGGCGTAGCGTTTGAGGGTGGCCGGCGTGTCGTTGTAGGGGTCGATGCTGATGGAGTAGAGGAAGATGTCCTTGCCGACCCGGTCGCCGAGAATCTTTTGCACCTGGCGCAGGCGCGCGGTTTCCACTGGGCAGGAGTCGGAGCAGCCGGTGAAAATGAAGTTGATGGCGACGACCTTGTCTTTGATCAGGTCATCGAAGAAGTGCACTTTTTCACCGTCCTGGGTCAGCAGGGGGGTATTGGGGAAGTAGTCGGCGCCCCAGGGGGTGGCGGTTTCTTGGGGTGGGGCTTGCCGGGGTTGCACGGGCCAGAACGGGATGCTGGCAGCGAACAGCGACAGCACGAGCAGAACACGCCATGAGCCGGTCATGAAGTACTCCTCCGTAAAAGATCCTACACACACCGTTGTAGGAGCAGCGCAAGGCTGCTCCTACATCTGTTTTGCCTACTTGATGCTGATTGGCGCTGTCACGCTTTGCCCCAGCGTCGATGTCACGGTCGCTGTCGCCGGTGTTGCTGGCCCGTTGCCGGTGGTAGTAGCCGACAACCGCCAACGGGCACCGGTGGTGGCCGCGGTCAGCGTGGCAGCACCCAGGTTCAACGGCCCGCTGGTGGTGGCCACCGTCACGTTGATGGCATTGCCGGTAGCCACCGAGGTGGTGCCCGCCAGCTCCCAGGTGTAGCGGTTGCCGCTGCGCACTTGCACCGCGGCACTGCTGACCTGGATGTTGTCGACCGGTAATGCCGGGCTCACCGCGATGCTGACCGCCGCCGGGGCGACCGACTCGGCACCCTTGGCGTCGCGCGCCGAGTAGTTGAAGCTGGCGGTGAACGGTGTGGCGACGGTGGCCGGTGGGGTGTAGGTCACCGTGGTGCCGTCGGTGCTGGTGGTACCCATGCCCGAATCTGGCTGGCTGAGGCCAGTGACGGTCAAGGGCAGGTTGCGCTCGGGGTCGGTGTCATTGGCCAGCACATTGAGCGTGATCGCCTTGCCGGCCGTGGTGGCAGCACTGTCGTTGACCGCAACCGGTGGCTTGTTGGTATCGTCGTTATCATTGTGGCCCGACGTGCGGAAGGTCGGCAGGCCTACAGAAGCGACGTATTCCACACCGTCCCAACCCGGCAACGGGGTTGGCATCACCTGGAACTGGCCAGGGTGCTCCAGGTCCCAGCGCAGCAGCATCGACGAGTCTTCGTGCTGGGTGTTGTGGCAGTGCTCCATGTAGGTGCCGGCAAACTCGCGGAAGCGGATGGCCATTTCCACTTCTTCCGACGAATCGGCATCCGGCCCGATGCGATAGACGTCCTTACGCGCCCACTTTTCCCACTCTGGCGGTGCCTTGCCGTCGCGGCTGAGCACGATGCCTTCCTCGAAGTGCACATGCACCGGGTGGCTCCAGCCGTTGCCGCCGTTCTTGATCTTCCACACTTCCAGGGTGCCGTCGCCGCTGAAGCCGCCAGGGGTGGCTTCGCTGGCCAATTGCGGCGCTGCGTTGATGCGCCGTGGGTCCATGCTGTAGCCGAAGCCGCCATCGGTCTTGATGGTCCAAGGGTTGGTGTCGGTGCCGTCTGAACGGCCGAAGATGAACTCGCGATGGCGGGCATCCTTAAGCTTGGCCTGGTCGGCAACAGCGTTGCGGTCGAGGGTCAGCGGGATCATCTTCAGGCCTGCGGCCTTGCCCGGCTTGGCCGGTTCATAAGCGACTGGGTCCATGCTCAGGTCCTGGCCGCTGTAGGGCTGCACCAACAGTTGCAGGAACTTGCCCACCACCGGGTCGCCTTTGTCCCACTGCGGGCCCTTGCTGGTCTGCTTGATGACCGCCTTGTATTTCTCCGACAGCACGTCCGCCAGCGAAATAGCCTGGTTCGGGCCCTTGCCTGACTGGTGTTCCATCAGGTTGACGAAGTACAGCTTGTCGCCTGCCTTGATGCCGTTCTTGGCGAAGTTGATGATGATGTCGTAACGCTCGGCGATGCCTTGCAGCGGCAGAATGCCGTTGTTGTCCTTGAGGTCACCGTCACCGTTGAGGTCCAGGGTGCCGTCGAATGGCACGGCATGTTCCATGATGTTGCCGTCGTTGGCGATCATGTGGAACGGCACGCGGGCATACGACACATTGGAGCCAGTAGGCCCCTTGAATTCGCCACTGCTGCCAGCGATTTCACGCACCACGGCAAATTTGAAGTAGCGCGACACCGACCCATTGAGGATGCGGAAACGGTAGCTACGCGCCCGTACTTTCAGCTTGGGCTGGTACTGCCAGTTGACCAGGATCTGGTCGCCGAGGAAGCCGTCGGTGTTGAACGGGTTGAACCACAATTGGCCGTTGGCATCCCAGGCTTTGTCGGCAATCACCAGGTTGACGTCGTAGTCGCGGTTGCCCCACGGCATGGCCGAACCACTGGGGAAGCGCAGGTTGACGCCATCCTGCAGGGCCTCATTGCCGCGGTCCAGGGCGCTGTAGTAGTTCATCATCACGGCGTTGCCTTTGTAGACGTTCTGCGCCGTGAAATCCATCATGTGGTCGTGGAACCAATGGGTACTCATGGTTTCGCGCCAGTCGCCACGAATCTTGATGCTGCCGTTTTCGCAGGTTTTAAGGCCCGGCGAGGCGTCGTTGACGTACAGCGTTTCGCCCGGTGAGCAGGGGAACGCCGCGCGCGGGTCTTGGGCGCGGGTGTTGATAGTGTCGTAACCGGCCAACTGCACCGGCCACCGGTAGTCGTAGTACTGGCCGGGGAAGAAGTAGGCGTTGGCAAAGCCATCGCTTTCGGCCGGGGAGTGGCCGTTGTGCTCGTGGGTCGAGATGGTGTGCAGGCCAAAGCCGCCGTTGGCCGACGGGTCAATCGGCAAGGCGTTGTAATGGCGCATCAAGATCGGCTGGCCATAGCGGACCATCAGCAGCTTGGGCGGGAAGGTGCCGTCGAAGGTCCACAGCGATTTGTGGTTTTGTAGAGGGAAACTTGGGTGGAAGCGGGTGTCGATGCCCTTGGTGGTGCCCAACGTGGTGGGGATGTCCGAGGTCTGGTAGTACAGCCCGCCCGGCGCGAACTCGCCGACCGCATAGTTGTGCATTTGCTTGCGGTCACGCAACCCGAGGTTGATGCGTGCGCCAGCTTGGGCGGTCTTGAACGCAGCCTGAGGGTAGAACTCGTTCCAACGCTGATGGGACCAGCCTTTTCCTGGAGGGCGGCCTTCAGCCGGCGAGCCGACCGGGTGGCGGTTGAGAAACATCTCGATCTGCGCCTTCCACGGGTTGCGGTCGAGCACGTTGGAATACTGGGTGGGGAATGGGTATAAGCCTGGTTGTTTGAGGAACGCTTCCAGGGCGGTGCCACTGGGGCCGCTGCGGGCGACCACATTGGGATCTTGTGCGGGGGCCGCGCCCAGGGTCGGTACAGGAAAGGTCAGGTCCGGTGCCGGGATGCTGGGGTCGAGCTTTTCCGGGCCGAACTCTTCGAACAGCAGCAGTTGCTGGGTGAACGGCTGCGCACCGAACAGCGGGCTGGGCTTGCCGTTGGTGGGGTATTTATCAGAGGTTTGCAGGGCGGGCGGCAGTACGTTGTCCTGGCGCACGGTCGAACGGTCACCGTAGGCACCATCGGTGAGCTCCAACGAGCCTTCGTTGGCTTCCGGCAAGGTGTACAGGTTGAGCAACGCCGGGTTTGGGTCGTCCGGCTGGTCGGTGTAGGCCGAGGGGTCGGTCGGCGGGGGCTGGCCGACGTCATCGAGGGAAGACGCGATTGCCGGGTTCAGCCCAAGGCTGAGCATCAGCAGGGTGACGGCAGACAGTTTGAATGTGTGCCTGGTTGGGTGACTCACGGCAGGTGTTTTCATTGCCTGGTGCCTCGCTCGCGGCGTCATGGCTTGGGGCCATCAATGGCGTTTTGCCTAGTAACGGGGCCTGAGCAACGGCTGTGCCAACAGATGTTGCGGTAATGCTTTGTTAAACAAATCCTTTAAAAACCTGAGTCGCTAAAATAATGGCGTGCCAGGGCTGGGGACAGTCACCCACAAGCGGGGCACCCAAGGCCCACTGTTTGGGGCGTGACAGCACCTTCATACCTGCTGTATACCTGTGCGCCACCAAGGGGAGCCCGGCAACGGGTTGAGAAACCGCTGAGCGTTGCAGCGCGGTGACCCTTCGAACCTGATCCGGATCATGCCGGCGAAGGGATGGGACATGAAACCTGCCTTTTTGCCGGCCTCACTGCGAGGCCAGTCCATGCCAGCTTCAACGGTCTCGCTGTCACCCCCTGCAGAGGACAGCATCATGACCGAACGCTTCACGCAAACCCTGCGCCGTCAGAGCGAGCCGACCTGGTCGGCGGCCGTCGGGCACCGCTTCGTTAGCCAACTGTGCGACGGCAGCCTGCCGGACCCGATCATGGTCCGCTACCTGGTGCAGGACCACCGCTTTCTCGACAGCTTCCTGACCCTGCTCGGCGCTGCGATCGCCACCGCGGACACCTTCGAGGCGCGCCTGCGTTTCGGCCAGTTCGCCGGCATGATCTCCAGCGATGAAAACACCTATTTCCTGCGCGCCTTCGAGGCGCTGGACGTCAGCCCGACGCAACGCGTAGAGGCCGCAGACACTGCGCCGACCGCAGGCTTCAAGGCGATCATGCGTGAAGCGGCCGCCACCCGCTCGTACGCAGCCGCGTTGGCAGTATTGAATGTCGCCGAAGGGTTGTACCTGGACTGGGCGCTCAAGGCGCCGAAACCCTTGCCTGAACACTTCGTGCATGCCGAATGGATCACCTTGCACGACAACCCGGCATTCCAGGCGTTCGTCGCCTTCCTGCAGGCCGAACTGGACCGCGTCGGGCCGCAGGAAGCTGAGCTGAGCACTGATTTCTACCTGCGTACCGTGGCCTTGGAGCTGGCCTTCTTCGATGCAGTTTACGAGGGGGAGGCGTGAGCATGGATATTTTCGATCGCCTAAAGGCCGCCACCCCGGGCGAGTGGCACCGCTATGTCGAGCATGATTTCGTGCAGCAGATGGGTGAAGGCACGCTGAGCGAGGCGGCGTTCCGGACGTACCTGGTGCAGGACTACCTGTTCCTGATCCAGTTCGCCCGCGCCTGGGCCCTGGCCGCTTACAAGAGCCGCCTGCCGGCCGACATCCGCGCCGCCCAGGCCGGGCTGGCGGCGATTCTCGACGAAACCGAGCTGCACCTGCGCCTGTGCGCGCGCTGGGGGCTGACCCAGGCTGATATCCAGGCCGCACCCGAGCACCAGGCCACGGTGGCGTATACCCGCTACGTGCTCGACTGCGGCGCCGCAGGCGATCTGCTGGAGTTGCATGTGGCGTTGGCGCCCTGTGTGATTGGCTATGCGGAAATTGGCCGGACGTTGGTTGAGCGGATTGGTGACCTGAGCGATCACCCTTACCGTGAGTGGATCGCTGAGTATGCCGGGGAGGGGTATCAGCAGGTGGCGGCCAATGCCCGCAAGCACCTGGATGAACTGGCCGCGCGGAGCATGACCGAACAACGCTTCGTGGAGCTGGCAGGGATCTTTGGCCAGGCGTCGAGCCTGGAGGCCGATTTCTGGCAGATGGGGCTGGATGGCGCGAAGTAGGGATTAATGGTTCTCGTTGATCATTGGAAATTCCAGGTAGGAGCATGACGGGTAGGCAAGGCTAGGGGGGCTGGCTGTAGGCCTCGCCACCCAGGCATGTCCGCCAGCAAGCGGCGTGTGTATTCACTCGTCGGCTGCTCGAATACCTGCTCGGTTGGCCCGTGGTCCACCAGCCTGCCCTGGTTCATCACCAGCACCTGGTCGCTGATGCCGCGTACCGTGGCGAGGTCGTGGGAGACGAACAGGTAGGTCAGGCCCAGGTCGCGTTGCAAGCTCTGCAACAGCTCCAGCACTTGCGCCTGCACCGGTGCGTCCAGCGCTGACAGCGGCTCATCCAGTACCAACAATTCCGGCTCGGCGGCCAGCGCACGGGCAATGGCGACCCGTTGCCGTTGCCCACCGGACAACTGGCCAGGGCGCCGCTGCAGCAAGTCGGCAGGTAGCCCGACACGCCCCAGCAGCTCGACTACCCGCTGGCGATCATCGCGCCGGTTGCCGATGGCGAAGGCGCGCAGCGGCTCACTGATGATGTCCAGCAGGCTGTGCCGCGGGTCGAGTGCAGCCCAAGGGTTCTGGTACACCAACTGCACCCGCCGCCGATAGGCCTGTAACTGCTTGCGGCTGGCGCCAAGCACCTGCTCGCCATCGAACAACACGCTGCCTGCGTCTGCCTGTTCCAGGGCCAGGATGATGCGCGCAGTGGTGGACTTGCCCGAGCCTGACTCGCCAACCAGGCTGGTAGTGCTGCCACGAGGCAGGCTGAAACTGACATCCGCCACCGCCGCCGGCCCCTGGCGGTTGAAGCGCCGCTGCAGCCCAGTGACCTGCAGCAAGGGCGCCGCAGGGTGATCGGCCGGGCGAGTACGACGCTGCTGCAACCGTGCCAGGGGTGAGGCATTGAGCAACTGGCGGGTGTAGGGGTGGCTGGGGGTATGCCACAGGTGTTCGGGCGTGCCGCTTTCGAGCAGTTGGCCGTGGCGCATGACCAGAATACGGTCGGCGCGGTCCAGCGCTACCGCCAAATCATGGGTGATCAGCAACAGGCTGCTGCCGCGCGCGCGCACCAAATGCTGCAAACGGTCGAGGATCTGCCGCTGGACACTCACGTCGAGGGCGCTGGTGGGCTCGTCGGCGATCAGCAGCGGCGGGTCATTGGCCAGGGCGATGGCGATCAATACCCGCTGGCACATGCCGCCCGACAACTGATGAGGGTAGCACCGCAGCAGTTGCTCGGGCGCCTTGAGGCCAACCTGTTGTAGCAAGGCCAGCGCCCTGGCATGGGCTTCACTGTGCGCTACGCCATGCACGGTCATGGCCTCGATCACCTGCGCGCCGATAGTCTTGACTGGGTCCAGCGACGTGCCTGGGTCTTGTGGTACGAAGCCGACCAGCCGGCCACGACGGGTTTGCCAGTCGCGCTCATTGAAGGTGTCGAGTGCCTGGCCCTGCAGCCACAGTTGGCCGTTTTGCCGTGCTGTAGCCGGCAGCAGACCCGCCAGGGCGGCAGCGGTGGTGGACTTGCCTGAGCCGGACTCGCCGACCAGGCAGACGATTTCGCCCGCGCCAATCTCCAGGTCCAACGCCTGTACGGCGGGTTGTTGGCTGCCGGGGTAGTCGACGCGGAACTGGCGGATACGAACCAGTGGCGAACTCATCACGCTGCTCCTTGAAGTTGTTGCAGGCTGCGCGCCAGTTGTTGAGTGGCCAGGACCACTGCGGCCACCACCAGGCCAGGCAAGGTGGTGTACCACCAGGCGACGACCATGTAGTTGCGCCCCTCGGCGATCAGCAAGCCCCATTCCGGCTGGGGCGGCGGCGCGCCAAAGCCCAGAAAGCTCAGGGCCGAGACGGCCAACACGGCGCTGGCGAATTCCAGAGCGGCCAGGGCCAGCAACGGCCCTGCGGCATGTGGCAGCACGTGGCGGCAAAGGTTGGTCCAGCGGCCAACCCCAGCCACCTGGGCTGCTTCGACAAAGCTGCGGCTGCGCCAGCGCAAGACTTCGCCACGGGCCAGGCGAGCGAACATGGCCACCGAAGAAAGCCCCACGGCCAGGGCAATTTCTAGCGTGCCGAAACCCAGGGCGGTAACGATGGCCATCGCCAACAACAAGGCAGGAATCGCCATCAGGACTTCCACCCCCATCGCCAACAGCCGGTCGGCGACGCCACCGAACCAGCCGGCAATGCCCCCCAGCAGGCTGCCGGCGACCAGGGCGATCAGTACCGCGATGCTGGTGGCCTGCAGCGACAGTGCCGCGCCATGCACGCAACGCGCATAAAGGTCGCGGCCCAGGTGGTCCGTGCCGAACCAGTGGGCGGCGGAAGGGGCTTGCAAGGCCTGGCTCGGGTTAGCCAGCAGCGGGTCGGCGCTGCTGAACAGGTTCGGCCAAAAGGCCCAGCCCAGCACCACGATGAACAGGGCCACGCTCAGCGTCAGTGGCAGGCTTGGCCAGCGCACCGGGCGTGCCAGGCGGTAGGCAGGTTGCAGGATCATGGGCGGCTTCCTTGGCGGATACGGGGGTCGAGCAACGGGTAGGCCAGGTCGGTCAGCAGGTTGGTCAGTACGTACAAGGCGGCGGCCAGCAGTACTACGCCTTGGACGACGGCGATGTCCTGGCTGGCGACAGCACCTTGGGCCAGGCGCCCGATGCCATCACGGGAGAACACAGTTTCGGTCACCACCGCGCCGGCCAGCAGGTTGCCCAGCAGGGTGCCGGCCAGGCTCAACAAGGGGATTGCAGCGTTGTGCAGGATATGTCGGCAAAGCAGCCGCCATGGCCCGACACCCTTGCTGCGCAAGGCCTGTACAAAGGGCTGTTGGCTGACCGTTGCGATCGAACGGCCAAGCACCTGGGCGATCATCGCCGCGCACGGCAGGGCCAAGGTCACGGCTGGCAGAACCAGGCTGGCCAAGCCTTGCCCACCCATGGCCGGCAGCCAGTGCAGTTGAAAGGAAAACAGTTGCAGCAGCAACAGCCCGACCCAGAAGGTCGGCAGCGACACCACCACGGCAGGGGCATTGTGCAGCACGCTCTGCAACGGTCGCTGGCGTACGCGATGGGCCGCGAGCGCTAGGCAGATGCCCAGTGGCAGCGCTAGGCCAAGCGCCGTGAAGGCCAACGCCAGGGTGGCCGGCAATGCCGCTGCAAGTGCTGCGGTGACGGGCTTGCCGGTCTGCAGCGAAGTACCCAGGTCTAGCTGCAGCAACCGCCACAGCGCACCGGTGTACTGCTGCCAGAGGCTGCCGTCGAGGTGATAGCGAGCGCGCAGCTCAGCGACCTTGACCGGGTCTGCCGAGCCCGGTTCGCCGCTTTGCGCCAGTAGGATCGCTACCGGGTCACCGGGCAGCCCATAAAGGATGGCAAACGACAGGGTAAACGCTGCCCACAGCACCAGCAGTGACTGGGCCAGGCGCCACAGGTGCGCGGGGTGATGGTTCAGGGCGTTCATCGGTCAGTGACTCCCCGGTTGTACCAGCCAGGTGTCGTAGAACTGCAAGCGGGTCGAGGCCTCGTAATGCAGGCCGCGCACCGCATCGCGGAACGCCGTGACCGTAGCGGCCTCGACCAGCGGGATCACGTGGCCCTGCTCGAGCAGCTCGCGGCTGGCCTGGTGGATCAATGCACCGCGCGTTTGCACATCGAGGCTGGCAGCCGAATCGATCAGGGTCTGGTCCAGTGCCAGCGGCCCCCGCACATTCACATTTCGCCCGCTGGCGAGGAACACCGTGCGTAGCACGTCCGGGTCGGCGCGGGTCAGGTTGAAGAACCACAGTTCGTAGTTCAGCGATGTCTGCAGCAGGCTGACCTGGCCAATGGTGGACTTGTTCAGGCGCAGCTCGATGCCGGCTTGACGCAGTTGCTGCTGTACCAACTCCAGCACCGGTGTACTGGCCTGCCAGTAGTCGAGGGCAAAGCTCAAGCGCTTGCCATCGCGCTGCCGCCAACCGTCGGCCCCCTTGTGCCAGCCGGCGCTGTCCAGCAGTTGGCCGGCACCTTGTGGGTCATAGGCGAGCACCGCGCTGAGGTCCTGGTAGTAGGGCGTGCTGCTGGCGAGCACGGAACTTGCTGGTTTCTGGTAGCGGGAAATCACGCCCTTGAACTGGCTGCGGTCGATCGCCTTGTTCAGTGCCTGACGCACCTTGGCATCGTCCAGCGGCGGGCGGGACTCGTTGGGCGTCAGGTTGAAGACGATGCCTGGGTTGGACCGCGCGATGGACGCAATGCCCTGGGCCTGCAGCACCGCTTCGTCCTGTACCGGCACACTGGTGTTCACGTCGATTTGCCCGGACAGCAGGCTGCCCAGGCGCACACCGGACTCGGGCAGGATGTGAAACTCGATAGCCTCCAGCCAGGCACGGCCCTTGTGTTCGGCCAGCGAAGACGGCCAGGCGTAATCGGCGCGGGCTTCGATGCGCACCAGGCGGTTGTGCTCGAAGCTTTTTACGTTGAATGGCCCGGAGCCCACCAAGGCGCCCTGACAGCGTTGTTCGGCGCTACGTGCCAGGGTACTGGGTGCCAGCAGCCCCAGGCTCATGGTCGAGGTCGCCTGAAGGAACTGCGCGTTGGCCTGTTTGAAGCGGATGCGCACGCTCAGCGGCCCAATGACTTCGACGGTTTCAAGGCCAGCCAAGTAAGTGCTGGCCAGTTGTGCCTGGGCACCGAGGGCGACGATGGCCTCGAAATTGGCCTTGACCGCTGCGGCGTCCAGCACGCTGCCGTCGCTGAAGGTCACCCCTTCACGCAGGTGAAAGATGAACTGGCGCGAATCGTCGCTGACTTCCCAGCGCTCGGCCAGCCAGGGCACGATCTCGGCGGTCTGCGGGTCTTGGTCGGTCAGCGAGTCCACCAGTTGCCGGCCAACGTTGAGGGCGGTGTTGTTGCCCGCCTGTTGCGGGTCGATGCAGTTGGGGTCGCCGTCGAACGCCACCCGCAGCACGCCGCCATGCTGCGGCTGCGCCGGGGCGCCCGTGTTGGCCTGCTGCACGCTTTTACCATCGCAGCCGGCCAGGCTCAGGGCGATGGCCAGGCTCAGTGTCGCCAGGGGTCGGAACATGGGCTCTCCTTAAAAGAAGCGGTTGGCGCGGTAAGGCAGGCCTAGGTTTTGCCGCAGGGTGGTGCCGGCGTATTCGCGCTGGAACAGGCCGCGGCGTTGCAGCTCTGGGATCACGCCATCTACGAAGTCATCGATGGCTGAGTGCAGGCCGCTGAACATGATGTTGAAGCCATCGGCGGCGCCGGCTTCGTACCAGGCCTGCAGGTCGTCGGCGATGCTCTGCGGGGTGCCGATCAGGATGCGATGGCCGCCGGAGGTGAGTTGGTTGAACAGTTGACGCACGGTCGGCCGCTCGCGGCGGATCAGGTCGAACACCAGCTTTTGCCGGCTCTGGTGAGTGTTGGTGGTGAAGGTCTCTGGGGGCAGGGGCACCACTTCGTCGAAGGGCAATTCCGAGAGGTCGTAGCCGAGGCTGGCGAAACGCGAGATGGAACTGAGAAAGGCTTTGGGCTCCAGCAGTTCTTGCTGGCGGTCGTACTTGGCCTGGGCTTCAGCCTGTGTCTTGCCCACTACCGGCGAGACGCCCGGCAACACTTTCAGTGCATCGGCACGGCGCCCGAAACCGGCGGCGGCCTGCTTGGTCTCCTGGTAGAACGCCTGGCCTTGGGCGATGGTGTGCTGGGCGGTGAAGATCAATTCGCCAACCCGCGCTGCGAGCCGCTTGCCAGCCACAGAAGCGCCGGCCTGGGCGACCACTGGGTGACCTTGCGGCGATCGCGCCACGTTGAGCGGCCCGCGCACCTGGAAGTGCTCGCCCTGATGCTCGAGCACATGCAGTTTGTCGATGTCCAGCCAGGTACCAGTGGCCTTGTCCTGGACAAACGCATCGTCGGCCCAGCTGTCCCACAGGCCGCTGACCACGTCGTAGAACTCCTCGGCACGGGCGTAGCGGTCATCGTGTTCGACGTGCTCCTGGCGGTTGAAGTTTTCGCCGCCGCCCAGCGACGTCACCAGGTTCCAGCCGGCACGGCCTCCGCTCAGGTGGTCCAGTGCAGCGTATTTGCGGGCGATGTTGTAGGGCTCGTTATAAGTACTGCTGGCCGTGGCGATCAGGCCGATATGGCGGGTGCTGGCGGCCAGCGCCGGGGCAAGGATCAAAGGGTCCCAACGCACGCTGTTGGGGCCACGCTGCAGGGCCAGGTCGAGTTTGACGTCGAGGGTGTCGTTGAAAAAAAGCGCGTGAAACCGCCCGGCTTCCAGTTTGCGGGCAATGTATTGGTAATGCTCCAGGCTCTTGAAGGTATCGAGCGGTGCCTCCGGTAGGCGCCAGGCGCTGCCGCTGAGGGTGCCGGGGATGAACGCGCCGAGTATGAACGGGCCGTGGCTCATGGTGCTTCTCCTGGCGCCCGCCACACACGGCGGGCGCTGTGTAGGTAGGGTCAGAAGTTGTAGGCGATGCGCGTGTACCAGAAGCCGCCGTAAGGGTCGAACGGCGAAATGGCACCGAACTTGGGGAAGCCATTGGTATCGCCGGCGGGGTAGCCGTTGTTGTCGGCACGCACGTCGAACAGGTTGTTGGCACCCACGGCGACATCGAAGTGGTCGGTCAGGGCGTAGGCGACTTCCAGGTCAGTCAGCCACTTGGCGCCGTAGGTCACGTCATAATCGGGGTTGGCGTCGCGGGCGATGACTTTGTCGTAGCGGGTCAGGCCGGCGTTGATGGTGAAGCGCTCGATCTGCCAGTTGGCGCTGAGCATCAGCTTGGTCTTGGGGTTGGCCACGGTCAGGTAACCCTGGGCGACGCGGTCGAACAGTTCGAGGTTGTTGCCTGCGGCGCGCAGCGATGCCGGGGTCTGCTTGATGTCGTCGATGATGGTCTTGTTGTAGTTGACCCCCAGGCCGTATTTGACCCGGCCAAAGCGCCCGTAGTCGACGCGGTAGTCGGCCACCAGGTCGACGCCACGGGTGGTGGTGTCGGCCGCGTTGGTGAAGTACTTGACGCGGTAGCCTGGCTTGTAGCCGTTGGCGACCAGTTGCTGATCGACGCCGTTGCCATAAAGGAAGCCCGTCAAGGCAATGCGGTCGCGGATTTCGATCTGGTAGGCATCCAGGGTCACGCTGACCTGCGGCAAGGGTTGCCAGGTCAGGCCGATACTGATGTTGCGTGACTTTTCCGGGCTGAGGTCTTCGGCGCCCAGGGCTTTAGCCAACGGCGAATCCACTCGCAAGGTCTTGGCTTCGACGAACTGCGCCACACCGTCGACGGTGGTGTACTGGTTGGCGGTCTGGGCGTAGACCGACTGCGACAGCGACGGGGCGCGAAAGCCGTTGCTGAGAGTGCCGCGCAGGGCAAAGGTAGGCGTGAAGTCGTAACGTGCAGAAAACTTGCCGCTGCGGGTATTGCCGCTGCTGTCATCGTATTTTTCGAAGCGCGCGGCCACGCCGAGCCAGAGTTTTTCCGTCGGGTTCAGGCCCAGGTCGAGGTAGCTGGCGTAGCTGTTGCGGCTGAGTTGGCCTTCATCTTCCGGGGTCAGGGTAATTGCACCTTGGGCGCCCACCGCTGCCGGTTGGCCGGCCAAGGGGCCGCTGGGGTAGAAGTAGCCGCCGTTGATGTACGAGAGCGGGTCGTCGGACTCGGTCTTGTACCGTTCGTGGCGGTGTTCCAGGCCCCAGGAAACCTGCAAGGGCTTGGCCAGGCCAACCTCGAAGGCGCGGGTCAGGTCGAGGTTGTTGGTCCACTGGTCGAAAATATTGGTATAGGTGTCGAAGCGGGTCGGGCTGGTCGGGCCGAGCGAGGCGTTGAGGGTTTCGTCGGCACCGGCTTGGCCTTTGTCGCGGCCGAAGGTGGAGCTCAGGTCCCAGTGCCATTCGGCGAACTCGCCCTTGCCACCGGCGGCTGCCTGGTAGTCGGTTTCTTCCAGGGTGTAGAAGGGGGCAGTGCCGTCCGGGTAGATCTCGGGGATGATGTTAGTAGAATTGGGCCGACGGTAGTTTTGCCCGCCGCGGGCATCACGCTTGCTGAAGGTCGAGAAGGAGTACAGGGTCAGCGCGTCGCTCACCGGCAATTCGGCGTTATACGACAGGTTGATGGCCTTGATCTTGGGCAGGCCGTTTTTTTGCACTTCGCGGTCGGCGGTGTCGTTGCGCGGGTCGCCGGCGAAATACAGGTTGCCGGTAGCGGCGCGCGAGCGGGTGGCGGTCTGGACTGACTTAGCGTCCAACGCATAGTTGAAGAAGCCGCCGTTGTCGCCCAGGGCCAGGCCCTGGTTGAGGGTTTGCCGCAGGTTACCG
>Ga0213822_1000813_pt1 | contig 20878 bp, 17 predicted proteins | sample MC6MC0908MG_FD_179872 | JGI IMG/M metagenome (GOLD analysis project Ga0213822, IMG submission 179872) | Enriched soil aggregate microbial communities from Iowa State University, Ames, United States - MC6-MC0908-MG | ecosystem: Environmental > Terrestrial > Soil > Unclassified | place: USA: Iowa...
GGGTTTGCCAGCGAGTTCCCTGACCGAATGTATGACGTTGGGATCGCTGAACAGCATGCTGCGACAGTCGCTGCAGGATTAGCGACGCAAAATATGAAGCCATTTTTAGCAATTTACTCTACGTTTTTACAACGAGCCTATGACCAGGTTGTCCATGATATTTGCCGCCAAAATTTAAATGTTTTTATTGGAATTGACCGTGCGGGATTAGTTGGTGCTGATGGTGAAACACACCAAGGTGTATTCGATATTGCCTTTTTAAGGCATGTACCTAATATCGTTCTCATGATGCCAAAAGACGAAAATGAAGGACAGCATATGGTATATACTGCCATGAAATATAATGATGGCCCAATTGCGATGAGATTCCCGCGTGGCAATGGAGTAGGTGTCCCAATGGACGAGGAATTCCGAAACATTCCTATTGGTACATGGGAGGTTTTAAAAGACGGCGACGATGCGGCTATTTTAACCTTTGGTACCACCATTCCAATGGCCTTGGAAGCAGCCTTGGCTCTTGAAAAGCAAGGGATTTCTGTAAGGGTTATAAATGCCCGGTTTATAAAGCCGCTAGATGAAAAAATGTTGACCAGCCTATTAGAAAAAAATATCCCGCTTCTCACTATTGAGGAGGCCGTTTTACAAGGAGGTTTTGGAAGTGCCGTCCTTGAATACGCCCAGACCCAAGGATTTTATCACACACAAATAGACCGAATCGGGATCCCAGACCAATTTATTGAACATGGGGATGTAGGCTCCCTGCTTGCAGAGATTGGCTTAACGACGGAAGAAGTAATCAAAAGGATTTCCATTCTGGCAAGGAAAAAACAGCAAAGGGCTTAAAAAATGAAAAATAAAGAAAGATTAGACGTGTTACTCGTGGAAAGAGGTTTAATAGAGACGAGGGAAAAGGCAAAAAGAACCATCATGGCAGGGCAAGTATATTCAAATGAAGAGCGGTTAGATAAACCGGGTGAAAAGGTAAAGGTTGATATTCCGCTAAATATAAAGGGGAATATGCTCCCGTATGTCAGCCGTGGAGGATTAAAGCTTGAAAAGGCACTAAAGGTTTTTGAAGTAAATGTCTTAGGAAAGGTGCTATTAGACATTGGTGCTTCAACTGGAGGGTTTACCGATTGTGCACTGCAAAATGGGGCGAAAATGTCATATGCCCTAGATGTAGGCTACAATCAGCTTGCTTGGAAGCTAAGGCAGGATGAACGCGTCGTGGTGATGGAAAGAACAAATTTCCGCTACGTAACACCGGCCGACTTAGATGGGGAAATGCCGAACTTTGCGACGATTGATGTTTCATTTATCTCTTTAACCTTAATATTGCCTGTGTTAAAAACACTTCTTATACCTGGAAGTGATATTATTGCCCTTGTAAAGCCGCAATTTGAAGCTGGACGTGAACAGGTGGGTAAAAAGGGGATCGTTCGGGATGAAAAGGTTCATTTACAGGTAATAGAAAAAATAATTCATTTTGCTATTGAGCAAGGATTCACAGTAACAAACTTGTCTTATTCACCTATTACCGGTGGTGATGGAAATATTGAGTTTTTACTTCACCTTAAATGGGAAGGTGAACGGGAAGCAGGGGTTTTTCAATTACCAGTAAGTCCATCTGATGTTGTAAATGAATCACATAAAGAATTTCATACGAAACAAAACTAAAAAGGATGGGCAATGCCTATCCTTTTATTGCATGTTCATGTATTTTTATTAAGAATAAATGTACAAGTTTGGAAATATCGGCTAACATATGGGTAGATACAACATTATAGTACAAAATACTCTGATGTTCCTATGACTATGAGGTGAAAAAATGAATAAAGGTCAACGCCATATAAAAATTAGAGAAATTATTGCCAGCAATGATATTGAAACACAGGACGAGTTAGTAGATGAGCTAAAAAATGCAGGCTATAATATAACGCAGGCCACAGTGTCACGAGATATTAAAGAACTGCATCTTGTTAAAGTCCCATTAATCGATGGCCGTTATAAGTACAGCTTGCCAGCAGACCAAAGATTTAATCCATTACAAAAATTAAAAAGATCATTAATCGATGCCTTTGTTAGAATTGATTCAGCTGGTCATTTGCTTGTTATGAAATGCCTTCCAGGGAATGCAATGGCAATTGGTGCATTAATCGATAACCTTGATTGGGAAGAAATATTAGGAACGATTTGTGGTGATGATACGATGTTAATTATTTGCCGGACACCGGAAGATACAGAAGTCATCACAAATCGATTCCTTGATATGCTTTAATTTGGGGGAGATTTTCTTGTTAGCAGAATTATCAATAAAAAATTTCGCTATTATCGAAGCCCTATCCATCTCTTTTGAAAAAGGATTAACTGTTTTAACCGGTGAAACAGGTGCCGGGAAGTCCATTATAATTGATGCGATTCATTTACTAGTAGGCGGAAGGGGATCAGCAGAATTCGTCCGTCACGGAGAAGAGAAGGCTGAAATAGAAGGTTTATTCCAACTAGATGACCCAAACCATCCAGTTATCATTAAAGCACTTGAATTTGGGATAGACATTGAAGAAGGAATGGTTGTTTTACGTCGAGATATTTCCCGAACAGGAAAAAGTGTTTGTCGTATAAACGGAAAATTGGTTACAATTTCAACGCTTAGGGAAATTGGCGGCACCCTTGTTGATATTCATGGCCAGCATGAGCATCAGGAATTGATGGATGAGACAAGGCATTTATCATTGCTTGATCAATTTGGATCTGAAGAAATACAAGCTTCACTGGGCGAATACTTGCAGGTATTTCGACGATACGAGCATACATTACATAAGCTTAAGCATTTGAGTGAAAATGATCAGCAGACAGCCCATCGTCTGGATTTAATTCAATTTCAATTAGCTGAAATTCAAGAGGCCAATTTAAAACCCCGTGAAGATGAAGAGCTTTCCGAGGAAAAAAGAAAACTGGGTAATTTCGAACGGGTATTTGAAGCGATCCAATCAGGATATACAGCCTTACATGGTGAACAAAAGGGGCTTGATTGGATTGGGATGGTCATGGGTTACCTCGAAGATGCTGCCACACTGGATTCGACCTATAAAGAAATATTTGAATCCGTATCAAACAGCTTTTATCAATTAGAGGATGCAGCTCGTTCTTTAAGAAGTGAATTAGATGTTTTAGAGTATGATCCTGGGCGGTTAAATGAAATTGAAGACCGATTAAATGAAATTAACCAACTAAAACGTAAATATGGCAAAACAATCGATGAAATAGTTGAGTATGCGGTAAAAATTGAAGAAGAAATTGAAACACTTCAAAATAAAGAAACACATATTGGAGAATTGGAAAAAGAACTAACTTCCATTCGAAAAGACTTAGTTCTTGAAGCCAAGCAATTAACCGAACTCCGTCATAAATGGGCTGAAAAGTTAACAAAATTAATCCATAAAGAACTAAAAGAATTATATATGGCGAAAACGGTTTTTGAAATTCGTTTTGAATCTGATCTTCAGCATTTTTCAAAAAATGGAGTCGACCATGTCGAGTTTTATATTTCAACGAATCCAGGAGAACCATTAAAGCCATTATCAAAGGTTGCATCAGGAGGAGAATTATCACGAATCATGCTTGCCCTAAAGAGTATTTTTTCCAAGCATCAAGGAGTTACTTCCATTATTTTCGATGAAGTGGATACTGGTGTTAGTGGGAGGGTTGCCCAATCTATTGCAGAAAAAATCTATAAAGTTGCTTCAGGTTCACAGGTTTTGTGTATATCCCATTTACCACAAGTGGCAGCTATGGCTGATACACATTTATTTATTGCCAAGATTATTAAAGGTGGAAGAACGAAAACATCTGTCACTCCTTTAGGTGTTGAAGAAAAAATTAAAGAAATTGGCCGGATGATTTCTGGTGCTGAAATCACTGATTTAACGAAAAAACATGCAGAGGAATTACTATATTTAGCAGGAGAAAATAAAATAAGGTGAAACTTCAATCAGTGCTTGTTTTATCCTACTGATTGTTAGTTCTCGTTCTACTGTCTCTAAAATCAAGGCTTACGCTTTGATAAAGAGACAGTACGAACCAGATATTGGTTTAACTAAGCCGCTAAAGACCTTAGCAGCAAGTTTCACTGTATACCACCAATCGGGCTTTACGGGTAGTGACCTCCAATATTTCTTTTTTAGTGCCTTGAAAGTCATTAAGTAGCGGTCTTACTGCCCGTTAAAGCGGGAAAATTTGAAAAGCTATCCAATATGGGTAGCTTTTTTATGCTTATACCAGTTATAAATGATTGTCAAGGAGGCAAAATTATAGATGTAGCCATTTAAATGTAGTGAAAAGAAGCGAGGAGAGTGAAAAGTTTGAAGTTAGAAATAATTAGAAAGATTATTGGTGGAATTCTCCTTGTTTCATTAATTAGCCTTATTTTTTTTCAGCCTTTACAGCAATACCTAGCAATACCAAAGAACATTACAATATTTGAAGGACAGGATTACACATTCCAAAAGGCTGCCCCGGTATCAGCCGATCTAAAATTCAATTCTCATAAATCGAATATCACACTTGATCAGGATAAACATTCGGTATCAGTGATAGCAACTGAAAAAGGCAAAAATGAAATGCTTTTAGAATATGCAGGTATCCCTATTAAAAAGGTCGATGTACATGTCTTAAAAGATTTTAGAGTTATACCTGGCGGTCAATCAATCGGTGTTAAATTAAATACTGTAGGCGTATTGGTTGTTGGCCACCATTTAATAAACACCGTAAATGGGAAAAAGTCTCCCGGTGAACTTGCAGGAATAAAAATAGGGGATATTATTACAGAAATTAATGGAAATAAAATTGAAAAAATGACTGATGTTGCACCTTTTGTGCAAACAGCAGGACAAGATGGAAAAGCCCTCGATATGGTAATAAGTCGAGAAAGTGGCAAATTTACCACTAAACTTACTCCATTAAAAGATAAAGGGGAAAACACCTATAAGCTTGGTTTATATATCAGAGATTCAGCTGCTGGAATTGGGACAATGACCTTTGTCCATCCTCAATCTAAAAAGTATGGTGCCCTTGGACATGTAATTTCAGACATGGATACAAAACAGCCAATTGTGGTTGAAGATGGCCAAATAGTCCGTTCTACGGTAACATCCATTGAAAAGGGAAGTAATGGAGATCCTGGTGAAAAGCTTGCCCGTTTTTCTACAGATCGTGAAGTTGTTGGTAATATTCAAAAAAATAGTCCGTTTGGTATTTTTGGTGAATTAAATAAAGAGTTAAAAAATGGCGTCCTGGATAAAGCACTGCCAATAGCTTTATCCCATCAAGTAAAAGAAGGACCAGCGAAAATTTTAACAGTGGTGAATAATGACCAAGTTGAAGAATTTAATATCGAAATTGTTAGCACAATTCCGCAAAAGTTTCCAGCTACAAAGGGCATGGTTATAAAAGTAACTGATCCTAAGCTCCTCGAAAAGACAGGTGGAATTGTTCAAGGCATGAGCGGAAGTCCGATCATTCAAGATGGAAAGCTGATTGGAGCCGTTACACATGTTTTTGTCAATGATCCTACCTCAGGATATGGGGTGCATATCGAGTGGATGCTAAATGAAGCTGGAATTAATATATACGAAACACCAAAAAATAAAGCTAGTTAAAATTGATAAGCGGTAGGACCCTTTTAGCGAAGACACTAGCCGATGGGGCTGACCCAGCAACCCTTTTAAGCAAAATAGGTATATTTCCCCTATTTTGCTTCTTTTTTTCCTAAAGATTATTCGACAAAATTCAGTTTTATATTGGAGATAGTGCGAATTTAGTCGAAAAGAGAAGGAAAACAAAGAAAAGATAAGATTTTATCACTATTTTAAGAAATATTAAAAAAATGAGAGGAATTTTTGTTGCATTGTCGAATTTCTTATTTAGAATAGAATTAAGAGATGACAAATGATTAGAGCGTAAAATGAAAATAGAGATCTGATCTGAATGAGGAGGAACTGGAATTGAAGAAGATAAGGGTTTGTGTGGTGGATGATAATAGGGAGCTAGTTGGATTATTAGAGGACTATATTTCGTCCCAGGATGATATGGAAGTTGTAGGAATTGCTCATAATGGTCAGGAATGCTTAGATATGTTAGCAACAACTGACCCTGATGTACTTGTATTAGATATTATCATGCCTCATCTTGACGGTTTGGCCGTGCTTGAGCGCTTGCGCGAGATAAAAAAAGGTGCACTTCCAAATGTCATTATGCTAACAGCTTTTGGCCAAGAAGATGTAACAAAAAAAGCAGTTGAACTTGGCGCTTCTTATTTTATCCTAAAACCATTTGATATGGAGAATCTTGGCAGCCACATAAGACAAGTTAGCGGAAATACTAATACATTTTCTCGAAAGGCTCCTACAACAAGTTACAGGTCTCAATCAGAACAAAAACCGAAAAATTTAGATGCAAGTATTACAAGCATTATTCATGAAATTGGAGTTCCGGCGCATATTAAAGGCTATTTATATTTACGTGAAGCCATTTCTATGGTTTATAACGATATCGAGCTTTTAGGTTCAATCACAAAAGTATTGTATCCGGATATTGCCAAAAAATTTAATACGACAGCAAGCCGTGTAGAACGGGCCATTCGTCATGCCATCGAAGTGGCATGGAGTCGCGGAAATATCGATTCTATTTCCAGCCTTTTTGGTTATACCGTTAGTATGTCGAAAGCAAAGCCAACAAATTCCGAATTTATCGCGATGGTTGCAGATAAATTACGCCTTGAACATAAGGCCTCTTGAAATGAACAGTAAACATATGAAAGCCTTCATTTCAATGAATGAAGGCTTTTTCTTTATATACCTTATAAAAGATAGGAATCAATTTTCGTTTTCCTTCTCCAACTCCATTAGTTTTTGAATGACAATATGTTGTGGCATATGCATAAGCTGTTCTATCGGTACATTTAGTTTCTGAGATAGCTTTAGAGCTGTTTCGGGTGATAATTGTAAAGGTTTCATTTGTTATTCCTCCATATTTAAAGTTGGGAAGTGAAAAGATGACACAAATTTTTGCACATCGGGGTTACTCGGCTTCTTTTGCTGAAAATACTATGGGAGCTTTTATAGAAGCTGAAAAGGCAGGTGCAGATGGATTAGAACTCGACGTCCAATTGACAAAAGATGGTGAAATCGTTGTAATCCATGATGAAAAAGTGGATCGAACTACAAGCGGGAACGGATTTGTCAAAGATTTTTTATATAAGGAAATTAGAAAACTAAATGCTAATAAAAAGGGTGTTAAAAAAGAATTGATTCCATCTTTAACTGAAGTTCTTGAATGGATGGAAACTAATAAGCTGATTTGTAATATTGAACTAAAAAATGGCCTGATCCCTTATGAAGGCATGGAAGAAAAGGTCCTCCAGCTTGTTCGCAAATATGGTCTAATGGACAGAATTATTATTTCCTCTTTTAATCACTATAGTATCGTCCATTGCTATAGGATTGCACCGGAAATTGAGACGGCTCCACTTTTTATTGAAGGAATATATATGCCATGGATTTATGCGCAGTCAATAAGAGCGAAAGGAATTCATCCAAAGCATTCGGCAATGTCAGATAACATCTTCATCAATACGATGGAAAATGGGATTGCTGTTCGTCCCTATACTGTCAATAAAGACTTCGATATGCACCGGTTCTTTAATATTAATTGCACCGCAATTATAACCGACGATCCAGTTAAGGCACTTCGAATAAGAAAACAATATGAAAAGAGACCATAACGGCCTCTTTTTTCTCCGAAAGGAAAGAAAACTTTCCTTTCAGGCATAAGTTCAACTACGCCTCTGCCTTCGCCCTAAGGGCTCGCCATTAGGCGAGTTTTCTTTACTTTTTAAACCTTTCTTGAACTTTATTTCGTTTTCTGTCCCTGCGAAAAATAAATCCTGCTACAAATCCAAGACCGCCAATAAATAAGAATAAACCGACCAGGAATTGCAGCCAGAGATTTGGAAATGGTGCTTGAAGAATACCAAAAGTCATATCGCGCATTAATTTTATTCCCAAAGCAGCTAACACACCTGGAATCACTAATATGATGAGGGCAATTATACGTATCATAAATAAATCCTTCCGAAATCATTTTTCATGTAACAGTATATTTCAATTATATCTCATGAAAATATTATTACATAGATGAAAATTGTCAAGATTTGTGTTTAGTTATAAAATAGTTATGAAGAATATTGCATGTTTTATCTAAGATGGGATGAAAATAATTTCTTGATTTAAAAAGGGGCAGAAAAGATGCAAAACATTATGATTGTTGGTGCCGGAAAAGGTGGAACGGCAATCTTAAAAATTTTGAAAGAATCAGAAGTTCTAAAAGTCGATGTAGTCATTGACCGGAACCTGGATGCGCCAGGTGTTTTATTGGCTCAAAAAGAAGGAATTAAAACAGGAACAAGCTGGAGACCCTTTCTTACTGGAGACATTGATATTATTATCGAAGTAACTGGGGATGACACTGTTTTTCAAGAATTGCGGGAAGCTAAAAATAAGAAGACGATTTTAATTCCAGGTAGTGTTGCCTTCCTTGTTTCAAAACTAATGGAGGAAAAAGAAGAACTCGTTGCTAAGCACAAATATGAATCTTATCAGCAGGAACTGATTTTCAATGCCGCCAATGATGGAATGTTGGTGATTGATAATCATGGAAAGGTGATTTTGTTTAACAAACGAGCAGAAGAAATAATGGGGGTAAATAAAGAACAGGCAATTGGAAAAGCAGTTTTAGAAGTCATTCCAACAAGCAGGCTTCCAATAATTCTTGAAACAAGGAGAATAGAAGCAAACCAAGAAATGGTATTGAGTAATGATCGAAAAATCATTACAACCCGGATTCCGATCATTGAAGAAAATGGAACATTGATGGGAGCCTTCGCAGTCTTTAAGGATATTACAGAGGTTGTAAATCTAGCGGAAGAAATCACCGATTTAAAGGAAATCCAAACCATGCTGCAAGCGATCATCCATTCTAGTGATGATGCGATTTCCGTTGTCGATGAGAATGGGCGGGGAATCCTTATTAATCCTGCATATACCCGTATTACCGGTCTTTCACAAGAGCAAGTAATAGGGCAGCATGCAACAGCAGATATCTCTGAGGGTGAAAGTATGCATATGAAGGTACTGCAAACAAGAAGAGCTGTTCGTGGTGTGCCGATGAGAGTCGGTCCAAATAAAAAGGAAGTAATTGTGAATGTCGCTCCTATCATCGTCAAAGGGAAATTAAAGGGCAGCGTTGGTGTCATTCATGATATGTCAGAAATGAAATCATTAAGCAGAGAATTAAACCGAGCCAGGCAGATTATCCGTACTCTTGAGGCTAAATACACCTTTGAGGATATAATCGGTCAATCTGAGGAAATGATGCTTGCAATTGAGCAGGCAAAGCTAGGAGCAAAAACACCTGCGACCGTCCTTCTCCGAGGAGAATCGGGAACAGGTAAAGAGTTATTTGCCCATGCGATACATAATGCAAGTGATCGGAAATACAACAAGTTTATTCGCGTCAATTGTGCTGCTATTTCAGAAACGTTATTAGAAAGTGAATTATTTGGTTATGAGGAAGGAGCCTTTTCCGGAGCAATCCGTGGAGGCAAGCGGGGGCTTTTTGAAGAAGCGAATAATGGCAGTATCTTTCTCGATGAAATCGGTGAACTTTCTGCGAATACTCAGGCAAAGCTGCTAAGGGTACTGCAGGAAAATGAAATCATCCGTGTCGGTGGGACAAAGCCTGTCACAATTAATGTCAGGGTCATTGCAGCAACTAATGTTAATTTAGAAAAGGGTATTGCCAAAGGTTCCTTTAGGGAAGACTTGTATTATCGTTTAAATCGCATGCCGATTCAAATTCCACCGCTTAGAAAGCGAAAAGAAGAGATTCCTGTTTTATGTGAGAGGCTTATTCAAAAAATAAATCGAGATTATGGCCGGAATGTTGAAGGGATTACACAAGCAGCATTACTTCAATTATTTGGGTATGACTGGCCGGGAAACGTACGAGAATTAGAAAATATTCTAGGCAGGGCAATTATTTTTATGAATTATTATGAGACATTCATCGATGTTCATCATTTACCAGAGATTAAAAATAAAAAAATTGGTAATGAGCCTTCCATAATAAATACAAGTGATTCCTTCGGATTAGACCAATCATTATCAGTAATGATGGAGGAATACGAAGCAAAAATTATTAAGCAAACACTTTTACGCTTAAACGGTAATAAAACTTTAACAGCTAAAACACTCGGTTTGTCAGTGAGAAATTTGTATTACAAACTCGAAAAATACAATATTGAAAAGAATAGCACGCAATAAATTTCATGCTATGAAATTTTTTTCATTATATAATCAAGTGAAATAAAACGTTTTCATAAAAATATTTTGGCACAGTTCTTGCATATTAATATATCGGAGTTGTAGTAAGAGGAGAAAGGGTTGATGACAACTTGTTGCTGGATTCACTGATAGACAAAGCAACCCAGGAGGGCATAAATACGGTTGCAGTGGCTTCAGCTGAAGATGCTGAAGTCATAGAAGCTGTGCTCGATGCATTAGACAGAAATCTTGCTCATTTTATCCTGTTCGGTGATAAAGAAAAAATTATTTCTCTCATCGAAATGAAAAAGAACGAACCGATAAACAGTAATACTATAAAAATTGTTGAAGCCTGTTCCATTGCCGCGGCCGCTGAATTAGCTGTTAAGGCTGTTTCTAACAAAGAGGCAAATGTTTTAATGAAAGGCAATATTCCAACTAATATACTTTTAAAAGCAGTCCTGAATAAGGAATATGGACTTAGAACAGGAAATGTTTTATCGCATGCTGCTTTTTTTGAAATTCCTGGTTACGATCATTTTACCATTGTAACTGACGCTGCTATGAATATTGCTCCTGACTTAGAACAAAAAGCACAAATAATTAATAATACTGTTTCATTAGCCAAGTCAGTTGGAATCGATACTCCGAAAGTAGCGTCTATCGCTGCTGTTGAAGTAGTAAATCCTGCAATGCAGGCAACTGTGGATGCGGCTGCATTAACAATGATGAATAAACGAGGGCAAATACCAGGCTGCATAGTGGATGGCCCTCTCGGCCTGGACAATGCCGTTTCAGCACTGGCAGCAGAACACAAAGGGATATCGAGTGAAGTTGCCGGGAAAGCTGACATTTTATTGGTACCTACCATTGAAGTTGGAAATGTATTATATAAATCATTAATTTATTTTGCCAAGGCAAAGGTGGGTGCCGTGATTGCTGGAGCGAAAGCACCAATTGTGCTAACATCTAGAGCTGATTCTGCTGAAAGTAAGCTCTATTCTCTTGCGTTAGCGTTATGCTGTATTAAAAAATAGATATTCAACATTCGAGGAGGAAATATTCATGGAAATCTTCAAGTACTTAGAAAAATATGATTATGAACAAGTGGTTTTCTGTCAAGATAAGCAATCAGGATTAAAAGCGATTATCGCTATTCATGATACAACACTCGGTCCTGCATTAGGCGGTACGCGTATGTGGACATATGCATCAGAAGAAGCAGCCATTGAAGATGCCCTTCGCCTTGCGAAAGGAATGACATATAAAAATGCAGCAGCAGGTTTAAATCTTGGCGGTGGTAAAACAGTTATCATTGGCGACCCTCGCAAAGATAAAAATGAAGAGATGTTTCGCGCATTTGGCCGTTACATCCAAGGGCTAAATGGTAGATACATTACAGCAGAAGATGTGGGTACAACTGTTGCTGATATGGATTTAATACACGAAGAAACAGATTATGTTACGGGAATATCTCCGGCATTTGGATCATCAGGTAATCCTTCCCCAGTAACAGCATTCGGTGTTTACCGTGGAATGAAAGCTGCGGCAAAAGAAGCCTTCGGATCTGATTCTCTTGAAGGAAAAATAGTTGCAGTTCAAGGTGTTGGAAATGTAGCTTATACTCTATGCCAATATTTACATGAAGAAGGCGCACAGTTGATTGTAACGGACATTAATAAAGAGGCTGTTAATCGTGCGGTAGAAGCATTTGGTGCGCGTGCCGTAGATCCAGATGAAATTTATGGTGTCGAATGTGATATCTACGCTCCATGTGCTTTAGGAGCAACAATAAATGATGAAACAATTCCTCAATTAAAAGCAAAAGTAATTGCAGGTTCTGCTAACAATCAATTAAAAGATACCCGCCACGGCGATATTATCCATGAAATGGGTATTGTGTATGCTCCGGATTACGTTATTAATGCCGGTGGTGTCATCAATGTTGCTGATGAGCTTTATGGCTACAACCAAGAACGGGCAATGAAAAAAGTGGAACAGCTATATGCAACGATTGAAAAAGTTATCGAAATTTCAAAACGTGATGGCATTCCAACATACGTTGCCGCCGACCGGATGGCCGAAGAACGGATTGAAAGAATCCACAATTCCAGAAGCCAATTCCTGCAAAATGGCCATCACATTCTAAGTCATAGAATTTCAAGATAAGCAAAATTTTTAAAAAAAGAATGGCAGAGCGCTGAATAGAGATTCAGCGCGTTTGCCTTTAAATTAGATGTTTTTGTTAAATGGAGGTCACTACGTTGCCAGATAAAGAGTATCGGATTCTCATCATCAACCCAGGCTCGACATCCACCAAGATCGGAGTCTTCGATAATGAAATTTCCATTTTTGAAAAAACCATCCGCCATGATGTTGAAAAAATAAACACCTTCGCAAATATAATTGATCAATATGAATTTAGAAAAAATACCATTTTGGAAACACTGGATAATGAAGGAATTAATATTTCTAAATTATCGGCTGTATGTGGACGCGGTGGATTGCTGCGCCCAATTGAGGGAGGAACATATGCAGTTAATGATTTGATGTTAAAGGATTTACGTTCTGGTTTTTCCGGACAGCATGCATCGAATCTCGGAGGTATTATTGCCTACGAAATTGCATCAGCCCTTAATATTCCTTCCTTTATTGTCGATCCGGTTGTTGTAGATGAACTTGACCCAATTGCAAGGATCTCGGGTTTCTCCTTAATTGAAAGAAAGAGTATCTTTCATGCGTTAAACCAAAAAGCTGTCGCAAGAAGAGTGGCAAAGGAATTGGGTAAAAAATACAACGAATTAAATTTGATTATGACCCATATGGGTGGTGGAATTACAGTAGGTGTTCATAAAAAAGGTAAAGTTGTGGATGTCAACAATGGTTTGCATGGTGACGGGCCTTTTAGCCCTGAGCGCGCTGGGACTGTTCCTGCAGGTGATTTAGTAGCACTCTGTTTTTCAGGTGAACATTATCGGGAAGAAATCATGAAAAGACTAGTTGGCCAAGGGGGGCTTGTAGGCTACCTAGGCACAAATGATGCAGTAAAAGTGGAACAGAGAATTGCAGCTGGAGATCAAGAAGCGCAGCTTGTTTATGAGGCAATGGCATATCAGGTTGCTAAGGAAATCGGGGCTGCAAGTGCTGTCCTTTCAGGAAAAGTGGATGCTATTGTCTTAACAGGCGGTCTTGCATATGGAAAAGGCTTTGTAAAATCAATCACCGATCGAATTAATTGGATTGCGGATGTTATTGTTCATCCGGGTGAAAATGAACTGCAAGCATTAGCTGAAGGAGCGCTTCGGGTCTTGCGTGGTGAAGAAGAAGTCAAAGTGTATCCAAGAAATTTTACACCTGCAAAAATTTGAGGAAATAGGGGAGGTAACATAAATGGCACAAGAATACGATTTGGTCATTCTTGGGGGTGGAACAGGCGGTTATGTGGCTGCCATTCGCGCCTCACAGCTTGGCTTAAAAACTGCTATTGTTGAAAAAGGAAAACTAGGAGGCACATGTCTTCATAAAGGCTGCATCCCGAGTAAGGCACTTCTAAGAAGTGCAGAGGTTTTTGCTACAGCGAAACATAGTGACGACTTTGGGGTTATTACTAGCGAAGTATCTTTGGATTTTGGTAAAGTACAAGAAAGAAAAAATAAAATTATCGACCAACTACATAAAGGTGTCCAGCATTTAATGAAGCAAGGGAAGATTGATGTGTATGAAGGACTTGGCCGGATTCTTGGCCCATCGATTTTTTCACCAATGCCAGGAACAATCTCGGTTGAAATGAACAATGGCGATGAAAACGAAATGCTGATACCTAAAAATGTAATTGTTGCTACTGGTTCAAGGCCAAGGACGCTTCCGGGACTTGAAATCGAAGGAGATTATGTGATGTCTTCTGACGAAGCATTGCAGCTAGAAGCACTTCCAGGTTCAATTATTATTGTTGGCGGCGGTGTAATTGGCATTGAATGGGCATCCATGCTATCTGATTTTGGAGTGGAGGTCACGGTTATAGAGTATGCCGATCGCATTATTCCTACAGAAGATAAGGAAATTTCAAAGGAAATGCAGCGCTTGATGAAGAAAAAAGGGATTAAACTGGTAACAAGTGCTAAGGTTCTCCCTGAAACGCTTGTTAAGGATAACGGGGTTGTCATTTCTGCAGAGGTAAAAGGTGGAGTGAAAGAATTTAAAGCTGAAAAACTCCTAGTTTCTGTTGGCCGCCAGGCAAATATAGAAGGAATTGGACTTGAAAATACAGAAATTCAAGTGGAACAAGGCTTTATTTCCACAAATGAATTTTTCCAAACAAAAGAATCACATATATATGCGATTGGTGATGTCATAGGTGGATTGCAGTTGGCCCATGTTGCTTCACATGAGGGGATTGTAGCTGTCGAGCATATTGCTGGAAAAGACCCTTCACCATTTGATTATAATTTAGTTTCTAGATGTATTTATAGTAATCCAGAGGTATCAAGTGTAGGAATAACAGAGGATCAGGCAAAAGAAAAAGGCCATAAGGTGAAGGTTGGTAAGTTCTCTTTCAGGGCTATTGGAAAGGCACTAGTTTTTGGAGAATCAGATGGATTTGTTAAAATTGTTGCAGATGAGGAAACCAATGATATTCTAGGGGTGCATATGATTGGTCCACATGTTACTGATATGATCACTGAAGCTGGTCTTGCTATGGTATTAGATGCGACACCATGGGAAATCGCTCACACGATCCATCCACACCCAACCTTGTCAGAAGCAATTGGTGAAGCTGCACTGGCCGTCGATGGGAAAGCGATTCATTCCTAAATAATGTTTTCTGAACAAATGGGAGGTAAGAATTATATGATAGAAAAGCGTCATGAAGCTTTAGGTTTAAGCGACGAAAAAGTGTTGGAAATATATGAAACGATGCTTTTGGCCCGCCGCATTGATGAGCGGATGTGGTTATTGAACCGTGCCGGGAAAATACCATTCGTTATTTCATGTCAAGGTCAGGAAGCAGCTCAAGTAGGAGCAGCTTTTGCGTTAGATAAGGAAAAAGATTATGTCCTTCCATATTATCGTGATATGGGTGTTGTGTTAACTTTTGGGATGACTCCGAAGGAACTGATGCTTTCAGGGTTTGCCAAGGCAGAAGATCCAAACTCAGGCGGGCGGCAAATGCCAGGACACTTTGGTCAAAAGAAAAATCGGATTGTCACAGGTTCATCTCCGGTTACCACTCAAGTTCCGCATGCAGTAGGGGTTGCCCTTGCCGGAAAAATGGAAAGAAAAGACCTTGTTACCTTTGTTACCTTTGGTGAAGGTTCTTCTAACCAAGGCGATTTCCATGAGGGTGCGAACTTTGCCGGTGTGCATAAACTTCCGGTCATTTTCATGTGTGAAAATAATAAATATGCGATTTCCGTTCCAATTGAAAAACAATTAGGTTGTGAAAAGGTATCTGATCGGGCAATTGGTTATGGAATGCCAGGGTTTACAGTTGATGGGAACGATCCACTCGAGGTATATAAAGCGGTGAAAGACGCTGCAGACCGTGGACGCCGCGGCGAAGGTCCTACTTTAATTGAAACAGTTTCCTATCGTTTGACACCGCACTCTTCTGATGATGATGACCGTTCATACCGGGCTCCTGATGAAGTTGCCAAAGCAAAAACACAAGATCCAATCATCACATTTGGTGCATATTTAAAAGAAGCCGGTGTCATGAATGATGAGTCAGAAAAAGAAATCAATGATCGCGTCATGAAATTGGTAAATGAGGCCACTGATTATGCTGAAGATGCTCCGTATGCTGCACCTGAGGATGCATTGAAATATGTTTATGGGGATATGTAAGGGGGACGGAACATGGCAGTAATATCTTATATTGATGCAGTAACAATGGCCATTCGTGAAGAAATGGAACGAGATCCAAAGGTTTTTGTCCTTGGTGAAGATGTTGGAGTAAAAGGTGGCGTTTTTAAAGCTACTCAAGGCTTGTATGAGCAATTTGGCGAAGAAAGAGTGATTGATACACCACTCGCCGAATCCGCAATAGCGGGGGTAGGAATTGGTGCAGCTATGTATGGCATGCGTCCGATTGCTGAAATGCAATTTGCTGATTTTATCATGCCGGCAGTCAATCAAATTATTTCGGAAGCAGCAAAAATCCGCTACCGCTCGAATAATGACTGGAATTGTCCAATGGTTATACGGGCACCATACGGTGGCGGAGTTCATGGAGCGCTTTATCATTCCCAATCGGTTGAAGCAGTATTTGCCAACCAGCCTGGATTGAAAATTGTTATGCCTTCCACTCCTTATGATGTAAAAGGGCTATTGAAAGCAGCAATTCGTGATAATGATCCAGTGTTATTTTTCGAGCATAAACGTGCCTATCGTTTAATTAAAGGTGAGGTACCGACAGAAGATTATACTCTGCCAATCGGAAAAGCCGATGTCAAGCGTGACGGAGATGACATCACCATTATTACGTATGGACTATGTGTTCATTTTGCTCTCCAAGCCGCAGAGAAACTAGCAAAGGATGGAATCTCTGCCCATATTCTAGATTTGCGTACCGTCTATCCACTTGATAAAGAAGCGATTATTGAAGCGGCTTCGAAAACAGGTAAAGTTCTCCTTGTTACCGAGGATACAAAAGAAGGCAGCATTATGAGTGAAGTGTCTGCAATTATTGCTGAAAATTGCTTATTTGATTTAGATGCTCCAATTATGCGTCTTGCTGGACCGGAAGTACCGGCAATGCCATATGCACCAACAATGGAAAAATTCTTTATGGTAAATCCTGATAAAGTGGAAAAAGCAATGCGCGAGCTTGCTGAGTACTAAGGAGGTTTGGAAAAAGTGGCAATAGAACAAATTAAAATGCCTCAATTAGGGGAAAGTGTAACCGAAGGTACAATCAGTAAGTGGTTAGTATCTGTCGGCGACAAAGTCAATAAATACGACCCCCTTGCAGAGGTAATGACAGATAAAGTGAACGCAGAAGTCCCATCCTCCTTTACAGGTGTGATTAAAGAACTAATTGCAGGTGAAGGCGATACCTTAGCGGTGGGAGAAATTATTTGTACGATTGAAGTGGATGGCGGCAACATTGAGGAGACTCCAGCAGCGAGCATCGAACAAAAGGAATCGACTGACGATGCTGTAGTGCTGGCTCAAGCAGAGCAAGGTAACAAGGCCCGTTATTCACCAGCAGTGCTTAAAATTTCTCAAGAACAAGGCATTGATTTAACACAAGTGTCAGGCACTGGTGCAGGTGGACGGATTACAAGAAAAGACCTGCTGAAATTAATTGAGTCAGGAAATATTCCAGTAGCCGGACAAAAGCTAGAACCACAGAAAGAGCCAGCAGCAGTCTCGGCTTCCAAACAAGAAGTATCGAAGTCTGTTTCAGTTCAGCCAGCTTTAACGCCAGCTGCACCTGCAGTGAATATCCCAGTTGCCGCTGGGGACATTGAGATTCCGGTTACAGGCGTCAGAAAAGCAATTGCTGCAAATATGCTGCGCAGCAAGCATGAAGCACCGCATGCTTGGACAATGGTTGAAGTCGATGCAACGAATTTGGTTGAATATCGAAACTCTCTCAAGGACGAGTTCAAGAAAAAAGAAGGCTTTAATTTAACTTTCTTCGCTTTCTTTGTGAAGGCAGTTGCGCAAGCCTTAAAAGAATTTCCCCAGATTAATTCGATGTGGGCTGGAGAAAAAATCATCCAAAAGAAGGATATCAATATTTCAATTGCGGTTGCTACGGACGATGCTTTATTTGTACCTGTTATTAAGAATGCTGATGAGAAAACAATCAAAGGCATTGCCCGTGAAATCTCTGAGCTTGCTGTAAAGGTTAGAACGGGGAAATTGAAGTCTGACGATATGCAGGGTGGAACTTTCACAGTGAACAATACAGGTTCTTTTGGCTCTGTTCAATCAATGGGGATCATAAATTACCCACAGGCAGCGATTTTGCAGGTGGAGTCCATAGTCAAGCGTCCAGTGGTTATGAATAATGGCATGATTGCTGTCCGTGATATGGTTAACCTATGTATGTCCCTTGATCACAGAGTATTAGACGGACTTGTTTGCGGCCGATTCTTACAACGTGTGAAGGAAATTCTAGAAAATACTTCAAAATCAACAACTTCGATTTACTAAAAAAACACCGCTGCAACGAATGCAGCGGTGTTTTATTTATAGGGTGATGTATCCACCAATCGGGGGAATTGGAGCCCGTTTCGAATAAAAAAGCGTATGAAATGTATTCAATTGGAGTTAATGTCTAGCAAAATTACTAATCACGGTTTTATTTGCCTGAATTGTGTTTGTACCATAAAATAGTATTTAGTAGAATTAATTGAATTTTAATTTAATTAGTAAAGCGGAAGGAGGATGAGAAGCTTGGAGAAAATAAAAAGTCAGTCTTTTGCTCTAAAGTCAAAGAATGAATGGAAAGAAAAAGCGGAGGCATCTCTAAAAGGAAATACGGTTGAATCCTTACAAACAACTACATATGAAAATATAGTTTTGAAACCGCTTTACACAAAACAGGATGAGCAGCATGTTCCAGAATTTCCAGGTGGCTCAGATTTCAGAAGAGGAATTTACCCACTTGGATATATGACAAATGAATGGAAGGCATCACAGCGTATTTTCTATCAAACACCGGGAGAATTGCAGGAGAAACTTCATAAATCATTTGAAAAAGGGCAATCTGCTATTTCTTTTGAAGTGAAGAAGGTATTGTTTGAGGCGGAAGAAAGCCTGGTAAACATAATAGCGGAATCTTATCATCATTACCCATTTGCTATCAACGCTAGAGATTTACAAACTTCATTTCTTGCTTTGGCAGCTAGATTGGATGAGCTCGACCAAATTAACGGATATATCGGTGCCGATCCAATTGCATTATTTGTTGAAGAAGGACTTATTTCTGAGGAATTTTTCACTGAATGGGTTAAGAACATCCAGCTCTCGATTAGAAAATTCCCTAACTTACGCACGATCTTAATTGATACTGTTCCCCATCATAATGGAGGGGGAAATGCCGTTCAAGAGCTTGGGATTGCCATAGCAGAAGGGGTATATTATCTTGAAAAGCTGCAGGAAACCGGAATGGATCTGGAAGAAATTCTAACGAAAATGATTTTCCAATTCTCTATTGGCAGTAACTATTTCATGGAGATTGCCAAACTACGGGCAGCAAGAGTACTGTGGAATCGAATTACCGAACTTTATGGTGCGAAAGATGAAGTACGAGGAATGCTCATTGCCGCTGAAACTTCTTCTTTTACTAAAACCGTTCATGACCCGCATGTAAACTTACTTCGAGCTGGGAATGAAGCCTTTGCAGCTGTGATTGGGGGCGTTCAATATTTACATGTAAGTCCTTACGATGAATACACAGGGGCAACACCGTTTTCTGAGAGAATAGCCAGAAATATCCAACTTCTTTTAAAAGAGGAAGCACACCTGAAAAATGTGATTGATCCTGCTGGGGGTTCTTGGTATGTGGAAGAATTAACAAATCAGCTGGCTGAAAAGGCATGGCAATTTTTTCAGCAAATCGAAGCCAACGGGGGTATACTTGAAGTTTTAAAATCCAATTGGCTGCAGCAGGAAATAGCTGCTGTGTATGAAAAAATGAATATGGATATTCAAACAAGGAAGCAAAGTATTGTCGGAACTAATGTCTATGCTAATTTAGATGAAAATGAAGCTAAAAAACCACTTTTGAAGAAAAACCCACATTTTGCAGGCGGAGATCATTCGTTAATAAAAATAGAAGCTATCCACCGAAGGAGATTAGCCGAACCATTTGAAAAATTACGAAGTAAGGCAAAGGATATCAAAGAAAAATTAGGAGCTGCGCCATCTGTTGGCATGATTTGTCTTGGTGAATTAAAACAGCATAAAGCCAGGCTTGATTTTATGAAGGGATTTCTTGCAGCAGGTGGTATAAAAGCAGTAGAGAGTAAACCTATTTTATCAATTAAGAATGCAAGACAATTCGTTACAGAACAACCTGTTAACTACTTTTGCCTTTGCGGCACAAATGATCAGTATGAAATGATAGGGCACGAAATCCTAACCTTATTAAAATCAGAATTCCCTGAACGAAATTTTTATTTAGCGGGACTTCCTGAAAGAGAAAACCAATCCAGGTGGATAAATGAGGGAATAAACCAATTTATTCACATAAAAAGCAACTGTTACGAAACCCTTTCGGTAATCCTTAATGATTTGGAGGTGAGGACGATTGAAGAAACAAAAGCCTGATTTTCAAAATATATCATTGTTTGATGAGCAGAAATTCATAACTAAAGAGGAATGGCATGAAAAAATCAAACAGGAAATTGAAACTTCCATTGATGATTTATTATTTGAAACAAATGAGCAAATTGCCATAAAACCGCTTTATACAAAAGAGGATCAGGAAGGATTAGAGCATATTGATGATCTTCCAGGACTGCCTCCATATACTAGAGGGCCTT
>Ga0213822_1000814_pt1 | contig 20864 bp, 16 predicted proteins | sample MC6MC0908MG_FD_179872 | JGI IMG/M metagenome (GOLD analysis project Ga0213822, IMG submission 179872) | Enriched soil aggregate microbial communities from Iowa State University, Ames, United States - MC6-MC0908-MG | ecosystem: Environmental > Terrestrial > Soil > Unclassified | place: USA: Iowa...
AGGAAGCTTTGCTCTGTGCGAAAGCGAAGCGTCAGCAACAAATGTTTTCTGTAGCGAAAGCAAAGCGACAGCTACAAAGCGCCCAGCCGGAACGGAAATCAACCTCACGCTATGCTGATGAGCCTTAAAATTACTGAGTTAGAAAAGTCCCGAAAGATGTACAGATAAATTTTTTTGGAATTTTTAACAATTCAATAGGTTTGGCATCAGAATTGCTCATTAAACGGTAGACATTGAATTAGAGGAAAGGGGCTAGTAAATGTCTACATAAAACACAAAAGGGGTGGTTTAATGGGAGCTTTGCAAAAATCACTGAAAACAAGGCATATTACGATGATTTCCATTGGAGGGGTTATTGGCACAGGGCTATTTGTCGGGACAGGGAAAAATATTTTAAGTACCGGTCCTGCAGCAGTGGTTTCATATACGATTGCATGCTTACTCATAGTTCTAATCATGCAAATGGTTGGGGAAATGGCATCAGGAGAAATAGTTTTAGGGAAGAAATCTGGTGGTTCAGCAGAGTTAGGTTCATTTGCTTCATATGCAGGAAAGTATATTGGTCCATGGGCAGGTTTTACAGTAGGCTGGCTTTATTGGGCAAGCTGGGTGTTTATTGTGGGGTTAGAAGCCGCACTCATAGGTGGGATGCTGCATAATTGGTTTCCAATGATCCCAACTTGGGCCGGAAGTGTAGGCATAACATTATTGATGACAATTATTAATATTTATTCAGTAAAATCATTTGGTGAATTCGAATATTGGCTTTCCTTTGTTAAAGTTACAGCTATCGTCGTATTTTTAGTAGTAGGTCTAGCGATGATTTTAGGGATTTGGCCAAATTATGAGCCGAAGGGGTTAGGTATTTTAACAGAATTCGGTGGATTTGCACCAAATGGTATTGTGCCCATTTTAACAGGGATTGTCTTTGTCATTTTCTCCATTTGTGGTGCTGAGGTTGCAGCCATAGCGGCAGCAGAGTCTGAAAATCCGGCGAAAAATATTGTTCGCGCCATTCGCAACGTTGTATTTCGGTTAGGTTTATTTTTTGTAGGTTCAGTAGCCATTATGATTTTAATCATACCTTGGAATGATTCGAAAATATTGGCAGCACCTTACGCAAATATTTTAACGATGGCCGGGCTTCCTATTGCTGCTCAACTTATTCAAATCGTTATTTTTATTTCACTTATCTCTGTTTTAAATTCTGCTCTTTATACAAGCTCACGTATGTTACTTGAAATGTCGCGTCAAGGAGATGCACCGAAAATATTTTCACAAATTAAAAATCGCCGAGGTGCACCTGTACCAGCTATTCTTGGTAGTACAGTGGTGGCATATATTTGTGCGATGCTATACTTCATTTCACCTGAAGTCATTTTCTATTTTTTAGGTAATTGTGTTGGAGGATTAATGATAGCTGTTTATATTTTCATTGCTATTTCACAAATTCGTTTCCGGCGGTATTATGACAAAGTTTCAGATGAGCCATTAGCGATAAGAATGTGGTTGTTCCCATACTTGTCGTATGTCACGATTGGAATTTTAACAGTCGTTTATTTATGCCAAGCACTCATTGAATCTTTACGCTCCCAATTTTATTTAAGTACATTAGTATTGATCGGCTCAGTTGTGTTGTTTATGATTATGCGAAAACTGTCGACAAGATCAGCAGAGCAAATAGAGGAAAAGCTAGCCTCAGAGTAGAATACTGTAAAATATAAAAAATTCGCAATGTTTCTCCGAGATTTCAAGCCATTAAAGGATGATTTAACTCCTTTTAGGCTTGCAGATGCTCCGTAGAAAGTGAGCGAATTTTTTTAGTTAGAGAGGAAGTGGTCTATATGTCGATAACTGAACTTCATAAAGAGGAACATTTTTTTATTGTAAAAAATGAGGAAGTAATGATTAAAAGTGATATCCAACGAGAGCTTCTTGAAAAAATAATAAAACAATATCAAAAAGGAACAGAAACGTTCGAGGTAGAAGGCTATTTTATTCACGTATTAGAGACTTCGCAAGGTAGCTTATTTCATGTCAAACCATTCATACAGTATAGTCATATTGATTTTATGAACCCACTGTCAATTAAAGTATTAAACTCTATATCAGATGGCGTTACAGTATGTGATTGCGACGGTAAAATTTTATTTCAAAATGATAATGATATTGAAATTGTTGGCATCGATTTAATGGGAAGATATGCAAAAGACGTAATCGCTGAAGGTTTAATGAGTGATTCCATTTCGATGAAAGTCATTGAATCAAAAGAAAAAGTAACTATTTTGCAGACGTTCATTAATGGAAAATGTTTATTAGTTTCTGGCAAGCCAATATTTGATGAACACGGTGAATTACAATACGTAGTAGCAATTACACGAGATATGACACAATTAAAACTGTTAGAGAAAGAAGTAAAAAATTTAGAAGTTCAAAACGAGAATTTTAAAAATAAGCTACAAGCCTTACATAAAAAAGAATCTGTAAAAAGCAGTTTAATAGCCGTGTCTTCTGCAATGCTGCAGGTAGTAAAGCGTGTTATGAGGATTGCAGAGGTAGACTCTACTGTATTAATTGGTGGTGAATCAGGCGTAGGTAAAGAAGAAATTACAAAGCTTATTCATGCAAACAGCCGACGTAACGATAAGCAAATATTAACGATTAACTGTAGTGCAATTCCTGAAAATTTATTAGAATCCGAACTGTTTGGCTATGAGGCAGGAGCATTTACGGGAGCGGCGAGAGGTGGAAAGGCAGGGTTATTTGAGATTGCATCAGGTGGTACCGTGTTTTTAGATGAAATTGGAGAGATGCCCTTACTACTACAGGCAAAATTATTACGTGTGCTCCAAGAGTCGGAGGTTCAGCGTATTGGTAGTGGTAAGCCTATTCCTATTGATGTACGCATAATCGCTGCAACAAATCGCAATTTAGCGGAGATGGTGAGGCAAGGTGAATTCCGTGAGGATTTATATTATCGTTTAAATATTATTCCGATTGAAATTCCACCATTAAGGCAACGTCGTCAAGATATTATTCCGCTTGTCAACCGTTTTTTAGCTGTAATTGGAGAAAAATACGGCATCCACCGGACGATTGATTCATCTGCTATGAAAATATTAGAGTCTCACGATTGGCCGGGAAATGTACGGCAGCTTAAAAATATGGTGGAGCGTATTTGCTTATTAGCAACGCAGCCAGAAATAACAGTATATATTGTGCAACAAGAGTTAGATAGTAACCCAACGATTGCACGTGATCTAGAAAATTCTGTACAAATTCAAAATATCCAGGAAACGGTTATCAATCCAAAGTTCAGTGGCACATTAAAGGAACAAGTAGCCGCGTTTGAAAAACAAATTATTAAGGAAGCTTTATCTAAATATCCAAGTATAAGACAAGCGGCCAAATCACTTGGCTGTGATCAGTCAACATTGGTACGTAAAATTCAAAAGTTCCAATTAACGCGACAAATTTCATATAAGGACTAGCGATGTACTTTTGCATCAAAATTTCATTAATGCAAAATAAGCTGTAATATCGCAATCCTCACTAATCAATACAAAAGAAAATGATGAAATGCATCATTAATATGTTAATAGTTTAGAAGAAAGGGACATTTTCAAACAAGAAAGCGTCTCTTTTTCATTTTGTTGCAGTTTTGTGAAGCAACAATAAATAACGAAAAAAATAATGCTACATTTTCATAACGTGTGGTTGATTTCCGTTCCGGCTGGGCGCTTTCCTGGGGGCGTCCGATGAGCCGCTTCGCTACGCTCCAGGGTCTCATCTGTGACGCTGATCCCCAAGGAGTCGCCCAGCCTCCACTCCAATCAACTAATATTATTGGCATACGTTTTAACAAATATCATTCCTATCTTTTGGTGATGAATTAAAAAATTACAACTCATTTAAGAATTTTTTCATTAGATGGCATGAGAATTGCTATTAAAAAAGTGAATGAAATTATAAACGAAAAGAGGTTGGTATTTATGACAATTCAACTAAAAGAAGAATTAAAAACGTTAGATCAAAAGCATTTTCTACACCCAACAACGTCGATTGAGCAACAGCAATCACAAGGACCAGCAGCCATTTTTACAGAAGGGAATGGCATTTATTTAAAAGATATAGAAGGGAATATCTACATTGATGGGATGTCTTCTTTATGGAATGTAAATGTTGGGCATGGTCGTAAAGAAATTGCCGAAGTTGCGAAGGAGCAAATGTCTACATTAGCATTTAGTTCCTGCTTTGCAACGTTCAGCAATGAACCAGCCATTCGTTTAGCGGCGAAAATTGCTTCTTTAACTCCGGGAGACTTAAACACTGTATTTTTCACTTCAGGCGGCTCAGAGTCGAACGATACAGCGATTAAATTAGCACGACATTACTGGTTACTAAAAGGACAGCCAGAGCGCCAAAAGATTATTTCACGTACCCATTCATACCATGGTGTAGCTATGGGTGCTACAAGTGCGACAGGCTTACAAGCGTTTCGTGACTTTACTAATTCACACGCTCCTGATTTCCACTATGTATACAGCGAATCCGTACGGAATTTACGTGAAACTATTGAAGCGTTAGGTCCTGAGACTGTTGCTGCATTTATTTCTGAGCCTGTGCAAGGTGCAGGTGGGGTTAATATTCCACAAAAAGATTACTTTAAAGAGGTACGAAAAATTTGTGATGAGTACGGTATTTTATTCATTGCAGATGAAGTTATTACCGGGTTTGGTCGTACAGGTAAATTTTTTGGTATGGAACATTATGGCGTAGTGCCAGATATGATGTCATTTGCTAAAGGAGTATCGAGTGGCTATGTTCAGCTTGGTGGTGTGGCGATATCCGAAAAGCTTCATCAAGATTATTGCGAACTTTCTAAAGGAACATTAATGCACGGATATACTTACAGCGGTCATGCGCTTGCATGTCAGGTTGGGTTGAAAAATATAGACATTATTGAGAATGAAAATCTTGTTGAAAATGCGGCAAACATGGGGGTGGCCATGTTAAAAGGATTCCAAGCGCTGCAAGAAAAATATAGCTTTATCGGGCGAGTGCGTACCCTTGGCTTACTTGGAGCCATTGAATTAGTGAAGAGCCGTGAGACGGGTGAATTGTTTGAAACGGCTCTTAGTCCGATTTTTGTACAAGAAACGATGAAACGAGGGTTAATCCTACGAACGGTCACGTATGATCAAGATACAGTTGTTTTTTCTCCACCTCTCATTCTATCAAAAGTAGAGCTAGATGAAATGTTACGTATTTTAGACGAGACATTTGAGCATATACGTAAAACAATTGTTGAAAAAGAAGTTTGAGTACTAATGTATTGACGATCATTATTTGAAGGAGGAGTTCTATGACAACCATCGTTAGAGAAATACGAGAACAATTTAATCCAGCGAGACCATCCCAATGTATTGGTCAAGTCGAGCTTATAACAATAGATGAAACGAAAGAAGTTATCGTTGCCGCTCAGGAAGCGTTTGAAGGTTGGAAAAATACGTCTTCTGTAGCACGTGGAGAGATTTTACGTGTGACAGCTGAGTTACTTGAGAAAAATATAGATAAAGTAGCTGAAATAGCTTCGAGTGAAATGGGTAAAACGAAAAATGAAATGCTTGGTGAAGTTAAACGTGGTGCTTCCATTTTGCGGTATTTTGCCCAAGAGGGGATGCGCGCTACAGGTGAAGTCCTACCCTCTGCGAATGAAGCAAAACTATTATATACAATGCGCGTACCACTTGGTGTTGTCGCAGCTATAACACCTTGGAATTTCCCTGTTGCTATTCCGTTATGGAAAATAGCGCCAGCATTAGTGTACGGCAATACAGTTGTTTGGAAGCCTTCTATTGAAACAGCCTTAACTGGAGCATTAATAGGAGAATTATTTCTTCAAGCAGGTTTACCAGAAAATGTATTGAATGTAGTGCAAGGCCGTGGTTCAAAGGTAGGGCAAGTTTTATTAGAGGCACCTGAAGTAAAGGCGATTACATTTACAGGCTCTAATAGTGTCGGGCAAAGTATTTTAGATACTGCTGGATCAACTAATAAAAAAGTTCAGCTCGAGCTTGGGGGCAAAAATGCAGCGATCATTTTAGCTGATGCCAATATCAATCAAGCTGCAAAATTAACGATTGAAGGTGCGATGAAGCAGACTGGACAGCGTTGTACAGCGACTAGTCGAGTGTACATCGAGGAAGCGGTTTATGAACAGGTGTTGGAGCAGTTAATTGAAGAAGCTAAAAAAATCGAAGTTGGTGTCACGATGGGACCTGTGTCATCCAAGGGGCAGTATGAATCTATATTAACGGCCATCGAAAAAGCTAAATCAGATGGAGCAGAGCTTGTATTTGGCGGTGGTCCTACAAAAGGTATGGTAGAAGGATACTATATAGATCCGACCATTTTTACGAATGTGACACATGAGATGTCGATTGCCCATGAAGAGATTTTTGGACCAGTGTTAGCTGTCATCAAGGTAAAAGATTATGAAGAAGCGATTCGATTATCGAATGATTCCGATTTTGGATTGAGCGCTTCTATTTATACAAATAACATTCCAAAAGCCTTTGATTTTATTAACCGCAGTGAAGTTGGACTTGTACAGGTTAACGATGAAACTGGTGGTGCTGAGCCACAAGCGCCGTTTGGAGGAATGAAAAATTCAAGTACCGGTGCCCGTGAGCAAGGGCAAGCAGCAAAAGAGTTCTTTACAATATTCAAAACGATTTCAATCGGCACAAAAAGCGAGTAGAAAAACTTAATATCTAAGCAAGTGATTGAATAAATCACAACATATACCTTGTATGCCTCGGTGTAATGATTACAGATTTTTCTCGAAACCTACGCAATAATTTTAAAAAATCTGTGACATTCGCTTGAGGCATTCATTTCATACAAAAATACGTTTAGGAAATCTATTAAACGAAAGAAGGTAGAGCTATGACACAAAGTCGTTTAGCAATTGATGTTGGTGGAACGTTTACAGATGTATTTGTTTTTAATGAAGAAACAGGAGAAGTATTTGTAACAAAGACCTCATCCACACCTTCAAACCCAGAGCAGGGAATTTTAAATGGAGTAGAAAAAGCGGGATTGAATGGAAAAGATATTAAAATTTTTTCTCATGGCACAACGGTTGGAACGAATGCGTTAATTGAGCGCAAGCTGCCAAAGACAGCTCTTATTACGACAAAAGGCTTTAGAGATGTCATCGAAATTCGCCGAGGGACAAAAGAAGATATATGGGACACGTATAAGGATACTGCGAGGCCCTATATTCAACGACGTGATCGATTTGAAGTGACAGAACGCATAGATTATGAAGGAAATATTCTTCAAGCCATAGATGAAGAGGAAGTTCGTTTATTAGCCAAAAAATTAAAACGTCGAGGAACAGAATCTATTGCAGTGTGTTTCCTCAATGCCTATGTGAACGGGGAAAATGAGGCAAGCGTTAAAAAAATTCTAAAAGAGGAACTACCGGATGTCTATGTTTGTATTTCAAGCGAGGTGCTACCAGAAATTTTTGAGCATGAGCGTATGAGTACAACGATTATCAATGCTGTTCTTGGACCAATTATGAGTAACTACATTAGTAAGTTAAGCAATGAAATGCAGAAAAAAGGCTATGACGATGAAATATTAGTTTTACACTCTGGTGGCGGTGTTATGACTTCAAGTACAGTGCCCCGTTATGCAGCTAGATTAGCAAGTTCTGGGATAGCTGCTGGAGCAATTGCAAGTAAGCATATCGCAAAGTTGTGCGGGTTTGACAATGCAATCGGCTTAGATATGGGTGGTACAAGTACTGATATTTCGCTGATGTATAAGGGTGATATACGGATCACAAAGGACTGGTCTATAGAATATGGCTATCCAATTGGTTTCCCAAGCATTGAAATATTAACAATAGGAGCCGGTGGAGGTAGTCTCGCATGGAAAGATGAAGGCGGTTCTTTACGCAATGGACCACAAAGTGCAGGGGCAGTACCAGGTCCAGCATGCTATGGCCGAGGAGGCACTGAACCAACTAACTCAGATGCGAATTTAGTGTTAGGACGTCTAGGTGTGGATTTGTTGGATGGTACGATGCAGTTAAACAAAGAAGCAGCAAGTGACGCCGTGAAAAAAATCGCAAATGCATTCGATCAATCAGTTGAGGAAGCGGCAAGTGCCATTATAGAAGTTGCAAATGCCAATATGAGTGATGCAGTTCGATTAATATCAGTACGGAGAGGCTATGATCCACGAGATTTCGCACTCGTAGCTTTTGGTGGTGCAGGGCCATTACATGGTGCATATTTGGCGAAAGATTTGAACATTCCAAAAGTCATTATTCCTACTCATCCAGGTGTGGCAGCAGCAATGGGATGCCTACTTGTAGATGTACGCCACGATATATCTAAAACATACGTGAAAAAACTTGATGAAGTAAATGTAGAGGAACTGACAAAACAATTTAGTGAATTGCGAGAAGAGGCAAGAGCGTTATTAGAAGAGGAAGGAATAGCAGAAAATTCATCGTCATTAACGAATTTTATAGATCTTCGTTATAAAGGACAATGGCGATCTCTAGCCGTTCTCGTATCCGATCAAATAACTTCCTTAGATGCAATTTTGGAAGCATTCCATCAAGAACATGAAAGAGAATTTGCATTTTCCGATAAGGGCCAAGCTGTAGAGATTTTTGGTCTACGTGTCACGGCTATAGGAACAGTTCCTAAGCCTAATTTCCCGCAGTATGCTCCTGAAGGTTCGCTTGAAGATGCTTTCAAAGAAACACGTCCTGTTTATTTTGAAGGTAAATATATTGAAACGAACGTATATCATCGCGATAAAATACCAGTTCATACGCAATTTGAGGGTCCAGCCATTATCGATCAGCTGGATACGACGACTGTTATTCCACCAGGGTTTACAGCGGAAGTAGATACCTATAAAAATATCATTATTACGGTAAACTAATACGCGATAAGGAGGAATCAGGCTATGAGTACTACGAAATTGGAGACGAATGATAAGGTTCAAAATCTCGACCCGGTAACATTTGAAGTGTTAAAAAACGGCTTTGTGAACTTAGTCGATCAAATGGCTGAACAAATGCTGCGTACGTGCTACTCGTTTGTTATTTATAATCGAGACTTCAGTTGTGCATTATGCGATGCACAGGGCAATACGGTGATGCAAGGAACACAAGATATTTCCGTACACGTAGGGACATTGCATTTAACTGCAAAGGCGGTATTAGAAGATTTCGCTGATGATATTCATCCAGGAGACGTATTTTTAGTAAATGATCCTTATCGTGGAGGAACGCATTTCAGTGATGTACGTGTAATTTTACCAGTGTTCCATGATGACAAACTGATTGCACTGATGCAAACAAATGGGCACTGGGCGGATGTCGGCGGTTCTAACCCAGGTTCTTTTGATATCACAGCAAAGGAACATTACGGGGAAGGACTACGTATCCCACCTGTCCGTATTTATAGTAAAGGTCAATATTTAACAGATGTTGTGAAAATTATTGTCATGAACATGCGTATTCCGGAAGAACGTATAGGAGATTTACGTTCTCAAGTTGAAGCGGCGAAAGTGGGAGAGAAGCAACTCAAGGAAATGATTGAGAAGTACGGTATTCACACGGTGCTAACAGCTTTTGAAGAAGTCCAAAATTACGTTGAACGATTAATGAGAGCGAAAATTAAAGCTTTACCTAAAGGACAATGGGAGACAGTGGACTATATCGATATGGACCCACAATTAGGAGATGGCCTCATCCCAATTCGTGTGAAAATGACTATTACGGAGGATGAAATAGCTTATGATTTAAGCGATTCACATCCTTATATCAGTTGTTTTTTAAATGCGGGCTTTGGCTCAGCACTTTCTGGTACCTATGCAGGAACCAAAACATTTTTCCCAGATATTCCGCTTAACTCGGGGTTTTATCGTGTTGTGAAAATATTTCTTCCTGAAAACTCTGTCGTCAACGCACCTAGCCCAGTGGCTGTCTCTGGCTATTGTTCAGGCGCATTTGAAAAAATTATGAATGCCTGCTTCGAATTATGGTCAAATATTATGCCGGAACGCGCTATCGCATGTTCATTTAATTTAGAGTATTTACTAATAGGCGGTTATGATCAACGACGAGATAGTAGTGAATATTTTATGTGGTATGACTGGATGGCGGGTGGTCATGGTGGACGTATTGACCGCGATGGTGCGAATACAACGTCACCAGTGTTCGGAGTAGGATTGAGTGTTCAGCCATGTGAGGGGCAAGAGCGTTTGTCACCAGTTGTTACAACAAAGCATGAAATTATTATAGATTCTGCAGGTCCTGGGAAATATCGTGGTGGTTGTGGTGTAGAAAAGGGCGGTATTTTAACAGATGTCAATCAAACCGTGATGTCCTATTGCTGTGATCGTTCTCGCTCTATTACATGGGGGATTATGGGCGGCTTACCTTCTATCGCACAAGGGGCTATTTTAAATCCAAACAAAGAGAGTGAAGAATTTTTAGGCACGATTTTCTCCAATATTGAATTAAAGAAAGGCGATACCTTTACACGTCCTTCAGCTGGAGGAGGCGGTTTAGGCGACCCATTAGCACGAGATGTCAAAGCTGTTTTAGAGGACGTTATTGATGAATATGTTTCGATTGAACGTGCGAAGCTTGATTATGGTGTAATCATCCATGAAATTGACCGCGATTTGGATGCTTTCGAAATTGATATGGCTGCTACATTAAAAGAACGTGATTATATTCGCAAAAATCGTCATAGATGGCTAGGGACAGATCCGATAGAAGTTGAACATATGTACAACAAAGGTGAAATTAATCAAATGGATGTTGTTCGAAAATATGGGGTTATTATGGATTACCAAACAAATAAAGCATTGCCAATTTCAACAGAACAATACCGAGAAGCGATGAAGAAACGTTCTTTGGCATATTGGGGATAGATATAACGTTCTACTGTATTAAGTATCAACTAACTTTATTCAGAAATAAGAGAGTAGTTCACACTACTCTCTCTGTGAAATAAGGGTATACAAATTTTTAATGTCAAGTAATGCATAAACTATGAAAAATATTACGACATATCTTTTAACTGGGTCAACTGACAGTTCGAAATCCTTATGGAACCGTATTTCCTTCGATTTTCCGAAGCCAAATACGTGCCGGTTTCCATAGTGTTGCTTTTAAGTATCTACTAATTTGTAAGTACGTCCGTGAACTGTCTGTGTGAAGCTGTGCTAGCACCTTTAAGCAGTAAACGATTTACTATCCACAAATTGTTAATGTAGCCCCTGTGCAACCTAATGCTCCAATTAATCCACATACTCCTGCAAGAGTAAGTCCACCAACTCCTGTAGTAATTCCTAGAGCAGCAGCTAAAGCGAAGCAAGCAATTCCACCACCAGTGCCACATAGTGCACCTACAACCCATTCACACCATCCGAAAGTAGCGATTTTACTACCGCCCATTTGTTTGATCAGCTTGTTTGTAAAATTCATCTTGTGTCAGAACTTGTCCATCTGAACCAATAATATCACCATTTTCATTAATATTCATTGTGAAAGATACATCATCATTAATGACCATTTTAATATTAATATGCCCACTTTCTTGCAGTTTACCATATAACATTTTCTTAGTATAAATAGATTGGTTGTTGAAATCATATATAAATTCAACATATACTAAATTATCTGCACTTGTCTTTTTACCAAAAATAAATCCCACAGAAGCAAATGTTTCTCTACCATTTTCAACTTTATTGATAACGACATCTTTATGATTTAATTGGTTAATAGCAGTGGTTTTAGCTAATTCCTTATAATCAGCAGTCGTTTTTACTTCCTTTAAAATATTTTTGAATTCTTTATCTGTCACATTTGAAGTAGGAGCTTCTAAACATTTCCTATCTTTCTCACACATCGCAGCTTTTGCATCTATACTATTAAAAGAAAGAGACATAATAATTAATAAAAACGAAAGCAATAAAAGTATATTTTTCTTAATTTTATCATGGTTTACTAAATCCCTCATATTATTCTCTCCTCCTAAAGTTTTTACTAAAGGTAAACGCCATATTTCAATGAAAAATCATTTTTAATTGAATATCTATCTTCTTAAATTTTTTTGGTTATTAAAGTCCCTATTCCTAACAACAAATATATACAGAATAAGTATATTAGAAGTAGATTAGTTTCAATAGACTTTATTCCCATAGCATATAAACAAATTAAAAATATACCACTTAAGATTAAGATCATGTAAAGAGCTACAATTAAATATTTTTGAATTAAGACTATATTACGCTCATCATATTCAGGGACATTACCTTCCCTTTTATGTTTGACCCTAGATAAAACCATAAATATGATGAATGCAAAAATTGCACCTAGAACTATCGGTAACACTACTTCAAATCTAAAATGCCCTGTTTCTGTACCAATTACATAGCTCCCTAAAAACCCACCAATCAACATAGCCCCTATCACTACAAACCAAGTTGTGAATTGTAACTTATGTTCTTTGATGTAGCCTCACCTCCGTTTTTTAAATAAAATTACATGTGCTGCTTATAAGACGGGATTTCTATTAACCTTCTATACTATATTTAACATTACTAGCGTTGTATAAAAACGGAATTTTCTGTCTTTTTAAGGAAGGTTTCTAATCTCTATTTAACTCGTTGTCACTAGTGAAATTAGATATTAATGTAAACTTAAATTTAAAATATTTACCAATATCTTATGTTTTATTCTATCATGCTATCATATCTTCATGACCACAAATAAACCACAATACGGCCACAATATTGTTATCGGTTAGCACTGTGTTTTTTGCGGCTTTATAAATAGAAAAGACACCTGATCATTAGATAATTTACCTTTTATAGCAATCCTATTTTTATAATTTTTTCAACAGCTTCTTTTCTTGAATGTACTTGTAGTTTTTTGAAAATCTTTGTTAAACGATATTCGACTGTGCGTAAACTGACAAATAAATTTTCTGCTATTTCTTTATTTGTTTTTCCAACAGCCACTAATTGAAGCACTGCTAGTTCATTTTTTTTGAGGTCATATTGAATTAACTGATTCATTATTTCCATTTTATTCTTTTGGCTTTCTACTATTTTTAATTGTCGTAATAACTTCACTGGGATTATGGCATTCCCATCTAGAGCGGAGCGTATTGCCGCAATAAGATTTTCCGTAGAGACTGTTTTACTAACAAAGCTAGAAACACCTGATTCTACTAATACATTGAAAAAAGGTTCAATATTATAGCCCGTGTAGATAATTTTGATTACTTCAGGATTCAATTGTTGCACTCTTTTTAGTAATTCTAAATCATTTAAAAAATGCATATTTACGTCAAATAAAAACATATCGAATGTTTGCTGTAAGAGGATATTCAACGTTTCTTCACCAGAATTTACTACAGTAACATGGAGATCGCCTTCTTGTTCTAATAATAATTTTATACCTTCACCAATGGCCTCGTGATCATCTAGTACCAAAATGTTTATCAACTTTCTACCTCCTTGCTTATAATGGACTATTATTTTAAAACGTCAATTATAATGAATTATACCTAATTTTAAGTTGCTAAGGGGATGTTGGTTTGCAAAGCATCATAATTAAGAAAATGCACAACTCTTCTTATAAAAATAGGAGAGTTGTGCATCGAGTTTAAAAGCTATTTCACACTAGGTAATATTTTATTTAAAACGATGGCTACTATAGCAGCAGTTGCTATTGGAGAGCCGAATAAATATTGAACTGTTGTTGGTAATGAGTATAAGAAATCTTTAGGAAGTAATGTTAGGGCTAATGTTAAAATCACTGGTATTGCGATTACATACATTTCCTTTTCACCAATGTGTTCATTTTTCATTACTTGTAAACCACTGATCGCAATAATGCCACAAACGATAACGAATACACCACCGATAACTGCTGATGGAATTGCAGAAATAAGAGCAGCTAATTTACCAGAGAAGCCGAATAACACAAACCAAAAACCTGCAGCAATAAAAACACGGCGACTTGCGATACCTGTGATCGATATCACACCTGCATTTGTTGAATAGCCAGTGACAGGAGTTGAGCCTAGTAAGGAAGCAATGAAACAGCCAATTCCTTCCCCGATAACGCCTCGATTAATTTGTTTATCTGTTAATGGTTTGTCGATGACGTTACTCACTGCAAACCATGTACCTGTTGTTTCTGCCATTAAGACGATATAAATAATAACCATTGTAATGATGGCTGAAAAATTGAACGTAAAGCCGAAATCTGCAAATGGAATTTGAGGCATACTAAACCATTTTGCTTGTGATACCGCTGATAAATCTAAGACACCCATAATATTCGCGGCAATACTACCTGCGATTAAAGCAATGATTACTGAAGTGATACGAAATACGCGACCTTTTTTATGAAAGACTGCACCTAGCATAACGCAAACAATAAGAACGGTAGCTGAAATGAGAGCCAAATAAATGTTTTGGTTAATAGATGCACCCGCTGCGTTAAAAATGTTATTACTTAAACCTACAGGCATTAATGAAAGACCGACAACAAAGATAATTGTCCCTCCGACAAGTGGAGGAATGAAAGTATTGACGATTTTATTGAATATACCTGTATAACCTAAAATAATGACTAAAATGGCGCCGATTAAGCTTGCTCCTAGCACAGTGCTCCAGCCAAGATCTCCACCACCACTTGTAGCATAAATACCTACAATGGCCCCAAGAGGAACATATGAAGGACCTTGTGCTATCGGTAGCTTCATACAAAAATGAGTTTGGATAATCGTTGCGATCCCTGCCGCAATAAATGTCGATTGAATCAATGCGCTTGATTGACCTGATTGTAAACCGATTAACATGGCAATTAAGAAAGGCACTACATAGACGTCCATTGCCATAACGTGCTGTAAACCAAGTAAGGCTGATTGACCGAATGACACCTTTTCATCTGGTAAAACTGTTAATTGCTGAGTTTTCATTTTATCGTTAGCTAATTTGTTCTGTTGCGTTTCCACTAAGATGTACACCTCAAAATTGTAATTTTAGAATTTTTATTTATGCTCTAGCGTGAACCTTATTTCCTTGTACCCAAACTTCACGGATATTTTCTGGGCGCACAAGATACATAATTTTTTGGAAGATATCCTGTAAATCTTCCTTGCTATCAAATATAGGAAGTTTTGCAGATGGTATGTTAGTATCGATGATTTGTACATCCCACGTGTAGTTTTCTTGTAATCGACCAATTGGTAGGCTCAAGCTTTCTCCGCCCCCTGCTGTTGCTAAATAAAATGCTTCATTAATCGTGATACGTGAATTTGGGACACCGCGTTTTTCAGCAGAAAGAGATGGATCGACACCGTCTTCTAGCATTCTAGATGACATGACTGCTTGTCTAGCATTATCGAATAGGCTAGGGGAGAAACCGCCTGAAATATCTGATCCTAATCCGATATCAACGCCTTTTGCATGGAAGTGGGCAATTGGAATGACACTATTTGCAAAATAAGCATTGGAAATTGGACAATGACCAATTGCTGTGCCTGTTTCAGCAAATAACTGGGCATCGTCATCATTTAAGAAATTACAATGTGCCATCACAGATTTATCGCCCAGTAGACCAAAATCATGTAAGGCAAAGGCATCATTTTTCTTAAATCGTTCCTTTACGTAGCCATGCTCCCAATCACTTTCACTACAATGAGATTGGATATGTGTATCATATTTAGCAGCTAACTCTCCCAAACCTTTTAAAGCATCGTCTGTACAGCTAGGAATAAAGCGAGGTGTTACAACTGGATAAACACCCTGTTTCGTTGATTTTGCTAATTTTTTTACAGCTATAATAAATTCTTCTGTATCTTTTAATGCCGTTTGCGTAGTTGCATCGCGATAATAGTCTGGATTTTGTTCAGGATCATCCATCACAACTTTCCCAACTAGACCTCGTTGCCCTTTTTCAGCACAAATTTTCGCTAATAGCAGGCTCGCTTCTTTATGGACAGTGGCAAAATAGAGTGATGTAGTAGTTCCATTTGCAAGAAGCGTGCTTACTAAATCTCCATAGACCTCTTGTGCAAACTCTAAATCGGAGAATTTTGATTCGATAGGGAATGTGTATGTATTTAGCCAGTCATAAAGTGGAATATCTAATGCAGTTCCAGCTTGTGCCCATTGCGGTGCATGTACATGCAAATCGACAAAGCCTGGTAAGAAATATTGACCGTCAGCTAATTGATGGAAATTTTCTTGATGTTGATATGTAGTTAGTAGATTTTGATAGTCTGCTTGCTCAGGAGCTACAGCCTTTTCAATCATCCCGTCAGCATTAATGAAGAATAGATGATCCTTTAAAATTTGTACTTCAGTAGGAGACTTACTTGAAAAAGCTGTCCCCTTGAAAATTAACGTATAATCAGTCATAAAAACCACCTTAATGTTCGTGTATTGATGTATGTATGGATTATTATAGGTCATTAAAACTGTTTAGTCTATATAAAAACGAATATTAATGGGGCTGTTATAGGCTTTTTAAATAGATTTAACTATTTTTTTACAGCTTTAACAAGTGTTGAGCTAATCGCTGTAATGTGTGGTTGATTTCTGTTCCGACTGGGCGCTTTGTCGCTTTCGCGCAGATAAAACATCGTTGCTGTCGCTTCGCTTTCGCACAGAGCAAAGCTTCCTGGGGGCGCCCGATGAGCCGCTTGGTCCAAAAGGATGTTGGTCACGGAGGCGTTATCATAGGACATGATGCACTTAGCCTTCGTTCTTCTATTGATGATCCCCGAGGGGTCGCCCAGTTTCCGCTCCAATCAACTTATATACAAAGCATACGTTTTAACAAATTTAATACCTAACTTTTGGTAATGAGCAATTGAGATATAGTTAGTTACAAATTTTTGCAAAAAAAGACTACACTTCAATTCGTTGTTGTACAAATTTTGTGTAGTTCAAGCTTTAAAAAATGACTGTTATGAAATGGAGTCATTTACGATGTTAATAAAAGTATTAAAGGTCGAGGAGGTATTTTGTTCATTTTTCCGTGTGCATAGATAAATAGGACGCTGAATGTCGATGTCTTTTATAAAAACTCGGGCTACTTGCTGCCGTTGAATAAAGCTGGAAGATGCTATGGATGGGGCTAGCATCGTACCATATCCAGCAGCAATGGCGTGAATGGATTCATTGATACCATCCAGTTGCAGCCCTACTCTTGGTGGTGGGATTTTATGCACCTTACATAAAGCGTTTAAATATTCTTTTGTAGAGCTACCATCTTCTCGTGAAACAAATGGCTCTTGCATTAATTCCGCTAAAGTCACTTTTTGATCTGCCAACGGATGTCCATATGGGACGATAAACCAATAATCGAGATTCATGAGGAATTGATAATTAATATCTGGATGATGACCGTCCTCTTTTACGATAAAAGCAATATCAGCCTTATAGTGAAGTAATTCTTCAATAACTTGTTGGGAATTAGCCGATTTTATGTGGATATTAGTTGCCGGATAGGCATGCTTATATTTTGCGAGCCATTTCGGTAATAAAAAATGGGATGGAACATGGGTAGAAGCAATTTGTAATTCTTCATTACCGGTGTTTTTTAATTGCTCTAATTTGTGTTCAATATCCAATTCTAAATCAAATAATCGCTGAGCCTGTTGAAATAAAAACTCCCCATTTTGTGTTAAGGTAATTCCTCTACCTTTCGATTCTAAAAGAGTTAAGTCTAGTTCTTTTTCTAAATTTTTAATTTGAATGGTAACGGCAGGCTGACTAATCATTAGAGCTTGTGCTGCCTTTGAAACACTTTTGAGTTCAGCTACTTTTGTGAATAATCTAAGAGCATGTAAATTCATTAAGTATCCACCTTTTATAAAAAATTTTTATCCTTTTATATAAATTATATATTAGATTTATTAATTTTCCCTCTGTATCCTTTTAATTACAAAAAGTTTTTAGGGGGTGGGGACGAGATGAATCGACAGCATGTTGGAATTTTATTTGGAGGGGTGCTATTACTTGTAGTGGCAATGGGGATTAGCCGATTTGCATTCACACCAATTTTGCCATTTATGCGTAATGATGTCGGGTTTTCGTTTGAAGTTGCAGGATTTTTGGCATCAAGTAATTATATTGGCTATTTTATTGGCGCGTTGTGGGCAGGATTTATCAATCGCCAAAAAAAGAACTTTTTATTGTTAAGTGTTATTTTGAATGTCCTTTCTATTGTTCTTATGGGAATCATTGAAATATATAGTGTTTGGCTTGCACTTCGTCTGATTGCAGGCATCACAGGGGGACTTATTTTTGTCTTAACATCGAGCATTATTATGGATTATTTAGCTAAGCATTCCCTTACACGATGGTCAGGCTATTTATTTGGTGGTATTGGATTAGGAATTGCTATTTCAGGTTTATTCGTACCTGCTTTTGAAGCGCGTTTTGCTTGGCAAGGTACATGGATCGGCTTAGGGGTTTTATCTGCTGTGTTTTTAGTGATGACATTTATACTTTGGAGAGATTTGGATGTACAGGATAGTGTGAGGACCGCAAAATCCTCTGATGCAAAAATGACAACGGGCTTTATGCCATGGCTGATTGTCGCATATGGCTTAGAGGGGTTAGGCTATATTATCACAGGTACTTTTTTAGTGGATATCATTCATAATATTCCTTCACTGCAAGAGTACTCTTCGTATAGCTGGGTCATTGTTGGGGTAGCGGCCATACCGTCAGCACCTGTTTGGACTGTATTATTAGAGAAATTCTCAGCAATTAAAATTTTGTTTGTGGCATACATATTGCAAGTTTTAGGTATCTTGTTACCAGTATTTTCACAAACAGCATGGAGCGTATTATTATCGTCCTTTTTATTCGGCTTAACATTTGTAGGAATTGTGACGTTAACAACATCTTATGCACGTCAGCTATTCCCAACGCAAAGCGGTCCAGTAGTATCATTGTTAACAACGTTTTATGCATTTGGACAAATTATTGGTCCTATCATCGCTGGTCAGCTTGTGGCCGTTTATAATAGCTATAAGGCAGCGCTTATCTTTGCGGGAGTCATTGTATTTTTTGCATTGATTGTGATGGTATGTGGAAGATGGATCACTGTTAAACGACAGGCGACTTTAGATCATGCATTGCCTATCAAAACTCAATCTAGTCCTTAAATTAGAAAAGCCAGAAATCCAATCAGGATTTCTGGCTTGAATATTTACCTAAAGATGGCGTGCCTCTATCTACATGATATAAAAAAATAAAATATAAGTCTATATCTTTTTTTACATATATGAAAAAATATTGATGTGCACAAAAGACGTAACGTTACGATTCTATAAAGAAATGAGGAAATAGAATGAAAAGAACAGTAACAACGGAAGAGGCGATTAGACGCTGGAATCAAAATGCAGAAAGGTTTACAGCAGACTATGATGAGCATGGTGGTATTCACCGTGAAGTATTATTGAACCCAGCTATTTTTTCATTATTGGAAGAGGTGAAAGGGAAAAGTCTATTAGATGCAGGATGCGGAGAAGGTTATCTAAGTAGAATACTTGCTCAAAAAGGAGCTATTGTCACAGCTGTTGATTATTCAGAAAATATGCTGGAAATTGCTAGGGCAAGAACACGTGGGGAAGTCACTATACAATATGAATATGGAAATTGTGAAAAACTAAATTTTTTAGCAGATGAACAGTTCGATTGTATTGTTTCCAATATGGTTCTGCAAGATTTAGAGAATTATAAGGAAGCTTTGAGTGAGATGTATCGCCTGTTAAAGCCAAATAGCACATTCATCTTTTCGATTCTTCATCCTTGCTTTATTACGCCTAATAGCGGATGGATCAGAAATGAAAAACTTGACCAACAGTATTGGAAAGTTCAGCGATATTTTTATGAAGGCGTATATGATCAAAAGCTTCCGCTAGATTCTGATGAAAAAATTGTCTTTTATCATCGAACATTAACGAGCTATATGAAAGCAATTATTCAAGCAGGATTTACGATAGAAGACGTTATCGAACCGATGCCTTCAAAAGAGATGCTTACAAAGTATCCACAATTCGAGGAAGATTTACATTGTGCAGATTTTATCGTATTTAAATTAAGAAAATAAAGGAGGGAAACATGTGCGAATATTTCATGTCAGTGAGGAAAATGATATTACAGTGTTTCATCCCCGATTACCTGATCGACTAGATTTAGATCCAGAAAAAGGTCTAGTATGGGCAATCAACGATACATGTTTGCCTAACTTTTTAACACCTAGAAATTGCCCGCGTGTTTGTTATCATATTGGTGCTACTACTACGGAACAGGATAAACGAGCTTTTATAGCATCGACACAATGTTCACACGTTATTGTTATTGAAAGCAAGTGGTTTGAGACGATGAAAAATACGAAACTTTACTTATATGAATTTGATCGTAATGGATTCACACTACAAGATCAAAATGCTGGCTACTATGTAAGTGAAACAACACAATTTCCTATTGCTAAATTTGAAGTGGAAAATTTATTTGAGGAACTGTTTAAGCGCAATGTTGAATTGCGAGTAGTCGATAATTTATGGGATATTTATGATGAAATTCAAAAAACATCATTTAACTGGTCGATGTGTAGAATGCGATTTGCACAGCCAAGAAAATAACAGCCAAGCCTCGTAAACGTTACAGTCGCGTTTACGAGGCTTGTTGTATCTAAACAATAATTGTTTGTGCTAATGGAGTAGTAGTCACGTCAATCAATTTACTTTCTTTATATGTAAATATATATTCAT